>ENA-OQIR01000592-OQIR01000592.1-human-gut-metagenome-genome-assembly--contig:-NODE-592-length-14985-cov-1.960156_pt1 | contig 14985 bp, 17 predicted proteins | sample MGYA00242580_ERZ504745 | MGnify/ENA primary metagenome ERZ504745 (study PRJEB26092, sample SAMD00036214) | human gut metagenome | host: Homo sapiens | study: EMG produced TPA metagenomics assembly of... | reverse complement strand
ACCGAGGTGCCGGCTGACCGCAGTAAGAAGCAATGATAACCAATCCATTTTATACACGTCCTTTCTGCCGTGATTATAGCACAGCGGGATACAAGCTACAAGGAGGTAAGTATGGCACGCGAAAAGCAAGGTACCGTGATGCGCTGGAGCGCATCCGGCATGAGGCTGCGGGCGAGCTGGTGACAGTGCCCGAGGCCGCACACATCGTTTACGGCACAGACCCCTACGCCGCGCGCAAGGTCTGCCGCAACTTTGAGGCTGGATCGGGGCCGGGCGCGACAAGCGCATCCCGGCCACCGCGCTGGCAAGACAGATCTGCTGATGACAACGGATGATCTGGCTGGTGCAATCCAGGCTTAGGAACTGCACCAACGCCCGCCGCCAGCTGAGAATCTGCGCCGAGTGCCTGTGTGTGGATGAGGGCACCCTGCTGGAAAGTCTGGGCTATACAAGCCTTGACACATTCCGCGCGGCGCACCCTCAAAACAGGCGGCCCGTCGGCCCGTCTGTTGAGCGCATCTGCAACCCTGTGCCGCCGGAGGCGATGCTGGAAAGCATCCTGTACTACTACAGCGGCGCGCCGATCAGCAGCGTGTGCAGGATGATGGGCTACACTCAGACCGTGACGCCGGAGGCAATCCGACATAGAGTGTGCAGCTGGAAAAAGAAACACCCGGCGCTTGCCGCCGGTATGCCGCGCAAGCGGCCAAAACCGAAAAAGGAGACCAAGCCCATGAAAATGACCTATGATGAGGCGGGGCTGCCGCCTACGCCTCGCCAAAGCCCCTACACCGGTGCCGTGGTTCGTATCGTGCGCGGGGAGCGTGCCCTGTTTGGCATGAACAGCCAGACATGTATAGACGAACTGAACACCGCTGTTGGTGTTAGCCGTGCCCAAGCCGCCGCTATGTACAATGGCGCGATGTGCGGTTGGGGTACACCCTACTCAGATCCTAGCAATTATAATGAGGCCGGTGTCTACATCGGCCCGGAAATGGAGGATAAACATGGAGAAGAATGAGACCCCCAAAAACCTCGCCCTGCTGACAGCTGACGAGGTCACGCTCAGCATCCTGGAGGTGGACGCCGAGGGCGTGCGCATCAAGCTGTGGCCGGATGTCAACGCCGTGCGCGCCCATCTGGAGGAGTGCTGTGAGCGTATGCCCGGCGGGCTGGCGGGCTACAGTGTGCGGCACTACGTTTGTGGGCGGTATCTGTACTGCGCCGTGGCCCTGGCCGACATCACAAAGGACGCCCCCTGCCCCACCACCTACCGCGTGAGCAGCGACGCGCCCACCAACGAGGCAGACGGCAGCTTTTTGGCCGCTGCTGCCGCCTGAAGCATCGGCGCGGGCGTGCTGAACCTGCCGCCGCTGCGCATCCCGGCCAGCAAGGTCCACATCGTCCCCCAGGGCAAGCCCGGCACCAACATCATTGAGCGCTATGTTCTGGATGATGCCCTCACCCTGGACGACATCACCTACAACGGTGACGGCAGCGTGGCATCGCTGAGGGTGCGCAAGCGTGATGGGAGCGTGATCACATGGCAAGCCGGCTGATCGCCCATGTGGCCGCCTGGTACATCCCAACGGGCCAGCCTTAGTCAACGACATGGACGGGCTGACGATTGACGGTGCGTATCGCCTGGAGGCCCAGCGGATGCACGCCGAACTGGAGCGCCGCGCGCGGGGGCAGCCCCTATGCGTGGAGATCGACATCCGCCCGGTGAAGAACAAGCGCACACTGGATCAGAACCGCCTCATGTGGGCGCTGCTGAACAGGCTGGCGCTGGCGTTGAGCGGCGACACGCCCGGCGGGGTGGACCGCCGAACAGTGCTATCTGGACTTGCTGGGCGAGTTCGGCGCAGAGGTGGAGACCTGGCGCGTGCCGGTCAAGGCCCTGCCCGCCCTGCGCAACACATACCGCGTTGTGCAGATGGTGGAGCTGCTGGACAACGGCTATTGCATGGCCCGGCTCGGCCTGGGCAGCAGCAGCTTTACCCGGCAGCAGATGCACGACTTCATTGAGCGCATCTTTGACCGGCTGGCCGAGGCCGGTGTTGACGATGCCGAAACCACCGAGCAGTACCGGGACTGGAGGCGTGCGGATGGATTGCATTAAGTGCAACAGCAGCCAGGTGCGCGTCATCGACACCCGCGCCAAGGGGACCCGGCGGATATACCGCCGCCGCGTCTGCATGATGTGCGGCTTCCGCTGGACGACGGTGGAGCTGCCTGTTGGTGATGTGCGCCAGGCGGTGGATGCCGTCAACGGACTGGAGGAGCGCCGTGGCAAAAAGCATACTGCAAGCGATAAAGAGTGCTACCTGTGCCGCAAGCGCTACAATCTGCGCACCACGCGCGGCCTGGAGGAGCACCACATCCTATTCGGGCGCGGACGGCGCGAGTTGTCTGAGCGGTACGGCCTCAAGGTCTGGCTGTGCCACGACCATCACAATGAGCCGCCCCTGGGTGTCCATTTTGACCCCGGTGCCGGCGGGAGTTGGAACAGGCGGCACAATTTGCTTTTGATAATCTCCATGGCCCCGGCAGCTTCGCCGAGGTGTTTGGGGAAGAAATTTAGTTTTTAGGAGGATGCAAACGATGAATGTATGGTATAAGCCCAGGCTGCAAAGCGTCGATAACATTATTAAGACGCAAGTTCTGGGCGGAGAAGTAAGCCCCAAACAGATTGATGCCGTCCAAGAAGAGGCGTTGGATGTCGTCCTCGCGGCGCTGAACGGCGAGGCGGGAATGTCTGGCCCGGATATCCCTTTTTTGTGCGCGGCTCTGCATTTCTGGCGCGATGAACTGATCGAGAGGATGCGCAGAGAACACCCTGACGACCTTGAGGCCGAGAAGGCCGCTTATATCATGATGAAGCGGCATTATAAGGGTGAGGCCAAAAAAGTTGGAGGTGATGAGTAATGCCCCAGATCGTAAACAAAAAGAGCGTGCTGGAGATGGCGATGGGCGCGATTGCCGAGATCACAGACTATGAGGTTGAGAGGGTCGTGGCGAACATCATGGACCCCAACACCGCGGCAACGGCCAAGCGCAAGATCACCATCACGCTGACGTTTGCCCCGGACGACTACCGCCAGCAGATCGGCATGGACGCGCAGGCAAAGACCACCCTCGCGCCGATCCAGCCGGTGCGCACATCCCTGTGCATCACCAAGGCGCGGGACGGCAGCCTGCTGCTGGCGAGATGACGCCGCAGGTCCCCGGACAGGTGGACATGGACGGCGATGAGACACCGATGCCGCAATGGCCCGCGTGGGCCGTGCCGGGTATTAACATACAGAAAGGACAAAGACAATGGAAAACAGCTTTTTAAAAGACGCTATTAACCGCATTGTGGAGCTGGCGACCCCCTTTACCCTGGAAACGCGCAACGGGCATCAGTTCTGTTCCGCCGATCTGCGCGAGGTCAAGCCGGAGGTTGAACTCCCGGCACGGTACTCGGTGGATACTCTGGAGGCGCTGGTCAAGCTGATCCGCACCGAGGGCGTCGCCCAGGCACCGCAGCTGTATGTGCGTGTGGACAGCGCCCGGCGGGTCGTAGTGGACAGCACCTATACGGGCCGCGACTACGCGATCTACAGCCGCCTGCCGCTGTATGAGGCCGTGAGCGATGTGCCGAGCATTTCTGTCAACCAATACATGAGCCAGGAACACGCCGTTATCGAACTGCAAAGCCTGTACGCTGTCACCGATGACCGTGACTACCTGCTGGCCCTGCTGAGCCGCATTGACGTTAATCAGGGCGTGTCCAGTGTGGACAACGGGATCAGCCAGGAGGTCAGCGTCCGCACCGGCGCGTCCCTGGTCGAGAGTCTGAACAGCGGCAAGCAGGTCAGCGTTACCTCCGGCTGGATCAGCGGCGGCAACTCCGCTACCGATGGCGCGCTGCCATCAACGACGGTGACAGCTTCTTCAAACGCACCAGCTTCACGCTGTACACTGATTTCAAGTTCAACGACGAGCACGACAACACCTCCGTGGTGCTGGTCGGCCCCTCTGCGGATGCCAACTTCCGCATCATCCCCCGCAAGACCGACGGCACTGCTGTGCTCAAGGTCAACAACGGCACCGAGTACGCCCTCTCCAAGAACCTGACGGCAGGGGAGTGGAACGCGATTGCCCTTGTCTACAACGAGAATGACACCGAGGGCACCGTCGCTGTTTACCTGAACGGCGAGGAGGTCCTGGCCGCCAGCGGCATCGGCTTCAAGCTCAGCGAAAAGACCGGCATCGTCGGCGCGTTCGGCGCGACCTACGGCACCGGCTTCATGCGCACTGGCCTGTATGACAACATCGTTGTCACCGGCACGGCTGACGCCGAGGCTGCCAAGACCGAGACCGCGGCCCGCTACGACGCTTCAACAGCATTGCCGATGTGGACGGTGTTGTCACCGTCACCGGCACGGACGTACTGGAAGCGGGCAGTGCGGCGCACAAGAACGGCTGGACCTACAAGGGCTTGGTATGCTGAACGGCAACTCCACCAGCAACCTGCTGCTGGACTACAAGGCCGAGAACTCCGAAGCGTACTGGGAGATGATGCAGTACCTGTTCGGCGGCGAGTACCCGCTGTTCTCCAACATTAAGATGGAGATGGGCAACGATGGCAACAACTCCACCGGTGCTGAAGCCTGCACGAAGCGCTATGAGGACGAGGAAGCTGATGCCTCTCGCTCTCCGGGCTTCGTCATGGCTGCTGACGCCAAGAAGATCAACCCGGACGTCAAAGTCTCCATCCTGCGCTGGGAGTATCCCAACTGGGTCAAGGCCAAGGCCGACGGCACCGAGAAGTACGCCGCCATTTATAAATGGTATAAGGAAACCATCTTTGACGCCTACGAGAAGTACGGTTACGTCATCGACTACATCGATCCCGATAAGAACGAGACCGGCAGCCCCGATGGCGAGATCATCAAATACTTTGCCAACGCGCTGAAGAATGAGACAGACTTCCCCAGCTACTTCACCGAGGAAGCCAAGGAAGCCTACCACAACATCAAGATCGTGGCCTCCGACGAAAATAAGGGCCTGAAGATCGTTCCCCTGATGCGCAGCGATTCCGGCGTGTACGACGCTGTCGATGCTATCGGCTTCCACTACCGCACCAACGCCACGAGCGATTATATCACGATGGCAGACGTGGACGACAAGGAAGTCTGGTACAGCGAGGGCTGCGCGACCTTCGGTTATTCCGAACTGCAGGAGAACAAGACCGCCGAGTACGGCGCCGGTACCATCGGTGGCTACCAGAGCCCGCTGGCCCTGCTGGACAGCCTGCCCAACGCCTTTGTCGGTTCCCGCCGCACGATGTACATGTTCCAGCCTGCGATTGGTTCCTTCTATGAGGGCATCCAGTACGGCCATAAGGAACTGCTGTCCGCCCGCGATCCGTGGAGCGGCTACATCCATTATGACCCCGTGCTCTATATGCTGAGCCATATCACCAAGTTCGCCAAGACCGGCTGGGAGAACGACACCAACACAAACGGCATCTGGCGTGTGCTGCCGAACGCGACCTACGGCTCCTTCGGCTCCAGCGACAACGAGCACCAGACCGCCGGTATCAACGGCGACGCCAGCTACATGACGCTGGCTGCCCCCGATAAGACGAACTTCTCCACCGTGTTCATCAACAACACCCAGAACGAGAAAACCTTCGCCATCAAGACGTCGGACCTGAACCTCTCCGTCGACGCGCTGCATATCTGGACCACCGTCACGGACGACTACCTGAAGCAGGGTGAGGATGTCAAGATTGAGGACGGCATCGCTATGTCACCGTGCCAGCCTACAGCGTCGTGACCGCGACCACGCTGGACACCACGCCCGAGCGCTTCCCCACTGAGGACGGCAGCGGCGACTACATCCAGACCGAGAAGCGTACCGTGCTGGATACCGACTACACCGGTAAAAACCAGAACACCACCGACGACTACCTCTACGCGGATAACTTTGAGTATACCAACGAGGAAGACGTTACGGTGTACAATGCCACCACCGGCAAGGAGACCACCGAGAACTATCTGGTTTCCCGCGGCAATGAGCCCCGCTATATGCTGGACACCCACGGCGCGTGGATCGTTGAGAACGGCCAGCTCAAGCAGGAGAATGACTCCAGCGTGAACCAGTGGAATGGCGGCGACCCTGCGACCATCGTCGGCGACTGGCGCTGGATGGATTACAGCGCCTCCATTGACGTGACCCTGCCGGGCGCAGAGGCTAGCCGCTACGAGCGCCTGACTATCCGTGCCCAGACCGGCATGAACTGGAACAACAGCGGCTACACGCTGGAAATTAACGGCGCAGGCAGCTGGAAGCTGTACCGTATCGGTACGCAGATTGCCAGCGGCACCGTCACCAAGAATGCTGAGGGCAAGTACAACCTGAAGCTCGTCGGCCTGGGCGACACCGTGTATGCCTACATCGATGGCAACAAGGTCACCAGCTATACCGATGCCAACCCGATGCTCTCGGGCCGTGTGAAGATCAGCTCCAACTGGACGCAGGTCTATGCAGATAACCTCGAGATCAAGACCGTCAAGGGCGGCATCCCGTATGCTACCGCCATGATCGACGGCCAGGACGACGGCGTTGCCTACAATGGCACCTGGGCCATCAACAACCCGGGCGGTGGCAGTGCTGACAACTGGTACCGCACTATGTCCGTCTCCAGCACTGCGGGCTCCTCCTTCACCTTCACGGTGGACGGCAGCGGCTTTGCAATTATGGGCGGCAACGACGGCTCCGCTGTCATCGACGTCTATGTTGACGGCGAGCTGAAGGCAGAGAACGCCTCCACCAAGCAGCCCCGACCCGCGGCGAAGCCTATATTATGTCTGCCCTGACTGCCGGTAAGCACACGATCAAGATCGTGCTGAAGTCCGGCACCCTGAACGTCGACGCCCTGAACACCATCGGCGAGCGTCTGGCAGGTGCGGACGGCGCTGTGACCGAGATTCTGACCGAGCTGCCCACGCTGGAGTACTACGTGACCGGCAGCGGCGTGGGCGACCTGCCCGCCGAGGTCGAGGTCAAGCTGGCCGACGGCACCACCGAGACGAAGTCTGTTGAGTGGAACGGCGACACCAACGCACTGGATGCGAACGCTTACAAGTCCGCTTCCATCAGCGGCACCGTGAAGGACGCCGTCAACGCGCTGGGCGAGCCCCTGACCGTCAGCGTTCAGATCACCGAGGTCATCCCCGGCGACACCGTTTACTTTATTGACACCGTGGCCGGTGATCCCACCAGTGTGACTGGCGGCACCACCGAGACCTACGAGCTGTACAAGAAGGCGCTGGGCGACAAGATGCTGAACGACAAGTTCGACCAGATCAAGACCAGCGACAACACCTGGGGCCTTGTTGACACCGACGCAGGTACCAAGGGTTACTCCGGCACTGCCGACAAGACAGCTACCGGTATCTACGGCAAGAACAACGCGAAGGGCGAGACCCTGACCTACGCGCTGACCCTGCCCGCCGGTACCTACACCCTGACCAGTGCCCACCGCGAGTGGTGGAGCCAAACCCGCCCGATGACCGCTGTAGTCACCGACGAGGAGGGCAACGCCCTGACCGACACCGCCACGCTGAACCTGTCCGGCAACAGCGGCGACATCATCAACAGCCTGACCTTCACCATTGAGGAGGACCAGGTCGTCAGCTACACCGTCACCGCCACCGGCACCCAGGCTCCTGTTATCAGCTGGCTGGCTGTCAACGGCAAGGCGGTAGGCTCCGAGTCCGGCTTCTTCAACAAGGTGTTGGAGGACAACGGCGGCCTGACGCTGGCTGCTAACACCGCGACCCTGACCGATGACACCTGGAATACCATCTTGAAGGTTTCCACCCAGTGGAACAACAAGAATGACTACCATGCGACCATCACCGACGCACAGAACCTGTTTGGCCGCACCCAGTTCACCCTGCTGGCCGATGTGATGATCGAGGAACCGAGCAGCGACAAAACCAAGACCGCCATGCGCTCCGCCTTCACGATCAGCACCGGCAGCAACCGCCTGCACCTGCTGACCTATGACGGCAAGGTGGGCTACGGTGTTGACGGCTCCACGAAGGGCGTCAGCAAGAACGAAATCTCGCTGGGCGATATTGCCATCGGCGAGTGGAACGCCTTCGCCTTCGTCTACAAGGAGACCGACGGCGGCAACGGCGCATTGACCATCTACGTCAATGGCACGAAGGCCGGCGAGATCGCGGACATCGGCTTCAAGCTGAGCGAGGCCACTGACATCGCCGCTACCGTCGCCCGCAACGTCGGCACCAACTACCTGCTGACCGGCCAGTACGACAACATTGTTGTCAAGCCCACCGCCGTGAGCGCCCGCAGCGCTGCCAATGAGACCGCAGCCCGCCGCGAGGCCAAGAACCCCTCCACTGTCGCCCGTGAGGAGCTGCTGGCAAAGATCGCTGAGATCCGCGCTGCCCTGCAGACCGACGCCGACAATGGCATTGCGTACGCTACCGACAAGCTCGAAAGCTGGCAGTACACCGGTAACAAGTCCGGCGTGGCTGACACGCTGCCCGAGCTGAACGACGCCTGGCTGCCGCCGACACGCTGGTTGCCGACGACGCCGCAACCACCGAGGACCTGCGCAGCGCCGCCAGCGCCCTGGATTCCCAGTACGCCGGTCTGCGCACCCTGCCCGAGACCAACACCTCGATCCCCGGCACCACCGGTACGGTCATCAAGGCTGACACCGGCCTGCCCATGCAGGCCCACGGCGGCTCTGCCATGGCCCTGAAGGAGGGCACCGGCGACGGCTGTGTCAACTATGACCTGGACGGCGATGGTGACATCACCGAGGGCAAGGCTGTTTACCTCTGGTTCGGTGAGGACAAGACCAACAATACCCGCCCTGTGGACGGCGTGCGCTGCTACAGCTCCACTGATTTGTACAACTGGACCGACCGCGGCACCATCCTCTACACCCAGAGCACCATCCTGCCCATTGAGGAGGGCAGCGAGAAGGCCATCATCTCCAGCCCAGGTGCCAGCGGCACCGGCACGACGCAGGACTACAACGTCATGCAGCTCAGCGCCACGAACCTCGAGACGCTGAAGGCCTGGGGCAAGCTGTCCGCCGCACCCGAGGGTGTGACCGAGAGCCAGTTCCGCAATGTCAAGAACTTCCTGCGCGCCTATGTCACCGAGTACGAGAAGGCCCCCACGGACCTGAACGACATCAGCTGGACCGCCAAGAGCTATGACGAGGAGCCAATCACGGCGACGAGCCTGCTCTACCCGGACAGCCAGGATGACAGCGTGCGCAACGTGACCACAACCCGCCTGCAGTTGGCCTTTGAGACCTTGTACGGCAGCTACTGCGTCACTGAGCGCCCCAAGATGATCTACAACGAGAGCACCAAGCAGTTCGTCCTGATCTGGCACGCTGACGGCCGCTGTACAATAACGATAAGTTGAACAGCTGGGTGGCCGGTGGCTGCGTTGGCAACTGCCTGCCAGCCGCTACAGCCGCGCTATGGTCGGTATCGCCACCAGTGACAGCCCGTTCGGCCCCTTCACAGTGCAGAACGTCACCCGCATGAACTACGACACGTCGCTGAACGCCAGCCGTCTGGGCGAGGCCCGCGACATGACCGTCTTCGTCGATACCGGCGTGGACAAGAACAATGACGGAGCGGATGATGCTACGTCATCTACTCCAGCGAAATGAACGCAAAGCTCTATGTCTCGCTGCTGAACAAGGACTATACGGGTCTGGCTGCCGAGGCTGACCAGGCCGATGCTACCGAGTTCGCCGCCCGCATCGTCAGCGACGACAGCCGTGAGGCCCCCGCGGTCTTTAAGTACAACGGCTACTACTACCTGCTGACCAGCGGCACCGACGGCTGGAACAGCACCGCCCACATCTACTACCGCAGCAAAGATATGCTCTCTGGCTGGGAGAAGGTGGGCAACCCCGCCAAGAACGACACCGGCAAGATGTTCAACACGCAGGTCACCTACGTGCTGCCCATCGACGCCGAGGCCGGCAAGTTCATCTATATGGCGACCGCTGGAACGGTGATAACCTGACCGACAGCCGCACCGTATGGCTGCCGATCCAGATGAACACCGACAACACCGTTTCCGTCCTGGGTGAGCAGGATTGGACGCTGGACCGTCTGGATCAGCTGCTGCCCACCACCGTCAACACCGAGCTGCCGACGTCGTCTGGTCCGACGGTAGCAACCTGCCCACGGAGGTCAGCGTGACCACTCAGGGCAAAACTATCACCAGCAAGGTCGTATGGAACGCTGACAGTCTGAAGAACCCCGGCACGGCTGCCGTCACCGGCAAGCTGACTAACTGCAACGACCTGGAGATCAGCACCACGCTACCGTGGTCCCGAAGAACCTGCTCTACTTCGCCAACCCGCAGAAGGAAAGCCTGGCTCTGAGCAGCGACTACATCGCCATCATGAACGCCAGCGCCGATACACTCAAGCAGGACCCCGCTATGAACGACGGCGCCTACAGTGCAGAGGCCGGCTTCGGCTACACGGCACTGCAGGAACGCTGCGCAACAGCAACGCCAGCATCTATGAGAGCATGCGCTATGCGTCCGGCACCAACAGCATCACCTACCGCTTTGACAACCTGACCGGCGAGGACTACACCGTTTACGTCGGCATGTTCAACCCCACCGGCTGGGTCGAGAGCGGCAAGACCCGTCTGGCCGACATCAAGATCAACGGTGAGACACTGCAGACTGGTTACAACTACTACACCAGCTGCACCGGCAAGGGCGACACGCTGGCTTTCACGGGTCTGAAGTCTGACGCCGACGGTGTGCTGACGGTTGAGGTTGCCGCCAACGCAAACACGACCTCCGCTGTGCAGGTCAGCTTCATCATGGTATCCGGTGAGGTCAAGACCCCGGAGCCCGCGCCAGAAACCAAAACCGAGGTCGTCAAGGATACCCTGACCAAGGATAACATCCCGGCAGGGATCAAGGACAAGGGCTACGACACGCCGGAGAAGATCACCGAGGCGTTCAAGAAGGCCATCAGCAAGAACCAGTCTGCTGACAACATCGAGGTCTACGACGTCAAGCTGATGATCAGCACCGACAACGGCGCGCACTGGAGCGAAGCAACCGACGCGAACTTCCCCGCAGGCGGCATCGACGTTACGTTCGACCTGCCCAAGGGCATCACGGCGGCCAACTACGACCAGTTCTCTATCCTCGTCAGCCACATGAAGGACAGCGGTGAGGTTGAGCTGCTGACCCCGACCCTGCAGAATGGCAAGCTCGTGTCCATGTTACGGAACTGTCTCCGTTCGCCGTCAGCTGGACCGCCAAGGCCCAGCCGTCCCCGGTCCCGACTGCAGAACCACTGCGACCCCGGCTCCGTCTGACAATACGACGAACAATACCACAAATAACACCACGAACAATACGACCAACAATACCACAAATAACACGACGAACAACACCACGACCAACAGTACAACGCCCGCGCCCGCCAAGACGACGGCACCCATCCCGCAGACGTCGGACAACTTCCCGCTGATCCCCGTTGCCGGTGTGGCCATCGCCAGCCTGGCTGCCCTGTGCTTCCTGTTCCTTCGCAAGAAGAACCGCTAAGTTGCGTCTACGGTTGTAAGCCCGTATAAGCAAAGCCCCCGTCCGGCAATGATATGCTCCCTATATAGCGAACAGTGAAAAAACACTGAAAGCTATATAGGGAGCATTTTTAGTGTGCCCGGCATGGGCAACAACTAGGTGCTGCAAGACCACTACGCGCTCGGCAGTAGGAAGCGTTAGCCGAAAAGAAAAGCTGAAGCTTCTTACAAAACGAAACCGCGGACGCAATAAAGAGGTACATCAAGGACCGGGAAGTGAACGACCAGATGTGCGACCAGTTGAGCTTCAAAGAATATGAGGACCCATTCAAAAATGTAGCGGACTTTGACGAAGATGATTCGCCGGAGATTCCCACGGACGGTAGAATAAGCAAGTAAAAAAGCGACGCCACGTGCGGTTGGCGTCGCTCATTGTGCGCCTTTAGGCGCGGCTGGTATTGAAGCCCTATGGGGCTGCAGTATGTCAAAAAACATCTACTTTGCTTTATAGAGAATGTAGGGGCGAACATTGTTCGCCCGCCAACTTTGCGAAGCAACGCTCTTTTCGGAAAGCTTCTCACAGGGCGAACAGGCACGGGCGAGCAATGCTCGCCCCTACAATGCGCTTTTTTGACAGTCTGAAGCCTCTATGGGGCTGTTTTGCAAACCCCACGTTCAACGTGGGGTTATGATTTGTCGTGAATTTCCCAATGCCCGCTGAAACCACGGCCGATGTAGTGAACATTTCCCATCGCTTGATATGGCGGCGGATGGTTTTGTAGCTGACGCCCAGCGCCATGCCGAGTTTTTCGGTGCTGATTTTGTTGTCTTTTTTGATTAAAGCCAGAATTTTGGCATCCAAATCATCTTGGGGGACATCTTGGGGGACACGTTGGGGGACATCTTGAGGGACACCGTAATTCAAGTTCGGCATGATGACCGTAAACTGGTATCGGTCAGAACGGAATGTAGGGCGCTTATCCTCAGTGTAGTTGATTTGCGTCTTGTAGCCGTTCAGAATTTTCCCAAAGCCGCTGCCCTTGCGCTCCATGTAGCCCAGACGGTTGAACACATCGGCCAGCACCGGGTTACGCCGAGTGGACGGCACGGTCAGCGGGTCGCGGTCTTGGATCATCGACCGTCTGGCATACCGCCCGGCGAGTAGATCTCCAGACGGTCATCGTAGATGTCAATGTGGACCTCGCTGCCGTAGACGAGATAATCGCGGTGCGCCAGCGCGTTGACAAGCGCCTCGTGGTAGCTGCGCTCGACGTATTCGGGCAGTTCCTCCCGCGAGTTGGGTGTTTTGCGCCACATCATGCGGGCGTTGCGCTTGATGAACGCCTCGCCATTCTCAATCAAAGAGAGCACACTGCCGGAATACTCGGCATCGTCCAGCGCGTCCATTGTGCCGCCGCTTTTGTCCAGCCCATTCCAGCGTGTGCAGAACAACCGTGACCAGCGGATCGGGCTTTCATCAGCAATCAGGCACCGGCATTTGTCAAAAAGCCGCCCTCGTCTGCCAGCCCGAAGGAAACAAGGTCTTTGTTGTCAAAGCTGTTTCCCGTCCACTTCTTATAGCGCTCCCGCAGCTTGGAAAAGGCGTAGTCCTCCACCCTGTAAAGCGTCATCTGAGAGTCGTAGGAGGTGTTTCTGCCGCGCAGAACAAGGCGTTTTAGCTCGGTAGCGGATGCCCTGACGCTCTCGTTTCCGATGCGTACAAACGCCTCTAAGGTGCCGTCGCCGGAGTAATAGTAGGGCGTTTCCTCGCCTTTGAACACGTCAAGAATCAGCAGCACTTTGCCGTCGTCGATTTTGTGAAAGCGCAGCCGAAACTCCGGGATAGGCTCCATGCGCGTCTTGAGGATCTCGCTGATTTTCTCGCGTCGCTGTCGGGTTCGGTCAGCCCAACGATCTGCCGTCATCCGCCATGCCGAAAATCAGCGCACCGCCCAGCGTGTTCGCAAAAGCGCTGACACTTTTGCACCAGCTTTTGGGCTTTTTTACCTCAAGCGCCGCTTTCTTGTCGTATTCGGTTGTTTCACCGATCAGGTTCTCCATATCCATCTGCTCCGACCACCTTTTGCGCGAAATATCGGTGCTTTTATTATACAACTTTGCAGGGGCGGTTTGCAATCGTAAGTTGTACTCTCCGGTGTTAAGTTGCACGCATGGCCGTAAGACCATAGCGGAAGAATCCAATTTTTTGTGTTTTACGGATAGGATACAATAGTATATTAGTATTTTATTTATTTAGTATTTATTTGTGTTGGATTTGCCGGTACAGGGAAATCCCGTCTAGGTAAATGCCGTTGCGGTAAAAAAATCCCCGGAAGGCGGGGAATTTAGGGCTGTATTTGGCTGGACGGACACCGTGCCGATGCGGTTTGAACGCGCCCAAACATAGGCGTTTCTCGCGGCGACAGGGGCAGTGTGTAGTGATGCTGTGGAGTGGTGCTTGTGTACAACTTCTTGCTAGAGGGTAAAACTTATATACGGATTCGTAGGGCTTTTCACTGGCAAGAACCCAGTGATGCTCGTATTCATGTTTCTCAATGAGACCAAAGCTGCGCATTTATTTGAGCGTTGTGAGTCAGAATCCGTCTCACAGATTTGCCCCCAAAACTGCCCCCAAAAGGGGTTGGAATGGTCAGCACGATGCAGCACTCTTTTGTACACATGGGACAAAATCTATTTCGAGCCTTGGTACACAACACCACCAAACCCAACAAAACAGCACTGTAACGCACAAATTTTAGATTTCTCATAACCCGGAGGTCGCAGGTTCAAGTCCTGTCTCCGCAACCAACAAAAGCTCGTTGAAACGACAAGTTTCAACGAGCTTTTTTCTACATTATGGCAAAAGTGGTAACGATCTGGTGACTTTGACCCCAAAATGACCCCAAAACGGCAAAACGACTGCGCCCGGGCGGTTGAGATTTTCAACCATCCGGGCGCTTTTTGTGGATAAATTTTGCGGAGTTGGCAGGTAAAAATAGGAGCGGTCAACCTGCTTTGACGAGTACCAGCACGCTGTTGTTTGGCACGACGATCTGTTCCTGTTTGGTGGGAATGAGCGGGTTCTTGTACTGGCGCAGGGCTTTTTGGATTTGCTGCTTGACTTCCAGCAGGGCGGCATCCAGCGTGGGGGCTTGTGCGGTAACTTTGGGGAAGTCAGGAACATGGGTGGTGCAGCCATCTGCCGAGAGTGTGCAAAGCACAGGATAAGGCTGGTTCTCAACGGAGATGCTGTACTGCATCCCGAACATATCGTTCATCTTGTCCATTTCGCGCCGCTTATGTTCGTCCATGCTGTGGACGTAGGTGTCCATTGTGAACGCTACGGAGTAATGACCGAGGATGGCTG
>ENA-OQIR01000590-OQIR01000590.1-human-gut-metagenome-genome-assembly--contig:-NODE-590-length-15037-cov-4.171831_pt1 | contig 15037 bp, 18 predicted proteins | sample MGYA00242580_ERZ504745 | MGnify/ENA primary metagenome ERZ504745 (study PRJEB26092, sample SAMD00036214) | human gut metagenome | host: Homo sapiens | study: EMG produced TPA metagenomics assembly of... | reverse complement strand
TTTTTTTAATGGTTTGCTTAGGACATTTCCGTTACTTGAACCAAGCATCAGAGTGAGTTTGTTTTACAGATAGAGTATGAAAATATAGAGTGAAAAGCCGTATGCGTTAATAGCGCACGTACGGTTTGAGTAGGGATATGGGGAGTAATCCCCATATCTACTAGAGAAATATTTTCAGAAAGTGCAGGCTATCATGAATAAAAAGAAATCAAAGAATAAAAAACAGGATAAGCAGAGTGAGAAGCCGGTTCCGAGGAAAAAGGAAGAGGAGCAGACAGAAGGAACTGGTAGAAATTCAGCTCAGAACCCTTGCTATGGATTACTGGTCTGTACTGGAATATCATATATATACTGCTGATTTTAAAAACAAAAATCCAGGCAGTTATTTTAATACCAGCGTGTCATTGGCAGATCATTATTGATTCCTTTAGTCATCAGAATCTGGTGCAGATCAATAATTCCGTTATGGAAGGTTGCAGCACATGCTGACAGGTAAAGTTCCCACATACGCAAGAAGGATTCATCAAACATGGTCTTTTCCTTTTCTATATTCTCACGGAAATTCTTTTCCCAGTGGAGCAGAGTTTTATTGTAATGCAGACGCAGATTTTCAATGTCCAGAGTGTGGAAATTGTCCTCTGCCATATGATTCAGGATTTCTCTCAGACTGGGAACAGTTCCGCCTGGAAAGATATATTTCTTGATCCATGGATCACCCGGATGTTCTTTCAGTGCACTGATAAAATGAAGCAGGAATAATCCGCCCGGTTTCAGAACTTTCTCTACACAGTCAAGGAAGAGCTGATAATTGTCACGGCCAACATGTTCCAGCATTCCCACACTGACTACCCGGTCAACTGATAGTTATGTTTCGGCAGATCACGGTAATCCATCAGTTCCACTGTAAGATAATCTTCCAGGCCCTGATCTTTGATGCGCTTCTGGAATTCTGTATATTGTTCGTGGCTTAAAGTGATTCCTGTACCATGTACTTTGTATTTTTTAGCAGCCTCAATCAACAGAAAACCCCATCCGCAGCCGATATCAAGAAGACTCATACCTTCTTCCAGATGCAATTTTTTCAGAATATAATCTACTTTATTGACCTGTGCCTGATATAAAGAGTCATCGTCATGAATGAAGTAGCCACAGGAATAACTCATGGTTTCGTCCAACCATAATTTATAAAAATCATTTCCGATATCATAGTGGCTGGTGACTTCCTTTTCCTGATTCTTTTTGGATGTAGAACTGAACATGATCTTTTTCAGAGCAGATTCATTGGTAGAAAATTTGCTCATCTGTCCCAGAAAATGATCCAGTGCCTCGTAAAGATTTCCTTCAATATCCAGATCTCCCCGCATATAAGCCTCGCCTAATGCCAGGGAGGTGCTTTTTAGCAGCTCGGCCAGAGGAATTGTTTCCTTAAAATTTACTGTAAATGTGGGTTCTCCCTCTCCGATTGGATATTCGGAATTCTTGAACTTTACCAGAAATGGATAGTCTGTAAAGCGTTCAAGGAATTGCACCATTGCTTTTTCTTCAGCCTTTTCTCCTAATGTCTCAAACATAATAGTTTACCTCCTTTAACACAAAACTATGATACACCTTTGGGGGCGCTTATCGTCAAGGGGAGAATTAAACAAAGATATCTGGAAAATTGGTCAGACTTGTAGCAGAATAATGGAAATAGAAGAAGAAACAAAAAGTTCACAAAAAACATCTTGACCATCAAAGAAACACAAGTTATAATCCCCTATATAAAAATTTTCGTGCAAAGAGCAGACAATGGGGTCTGAGAAAGAATCCCATTGACTGCTCTTTTTTGCGTACTACGAAGATTTTTGTTACTGTTCACACACCACTATCCCGCGAGGTGTTTTGGCTACGTTACTGAGAACGGAGTGAACAGTAACAGATTTTGCATATTATAATCCGCACAATTCGAGAGGAGGAATATCATGAGGCTGAATCCCAAAGAACAGGAAAAATTAATGCTTCATATGGCAGGAAATCTTGCAAAAGAGAGAAAGGAAAGAGGTCTGAAACTGAATTACGTGGAGGCACTTGCGTATATCAGTTCTGAACTCCTGGAGCTTGCAAGAGATGGTAAAACAGTAGTAGAGCTGATGCAGCTTGGAACCAAGATTCTTACAAAGGATGACGTAATGGACGGTGTTGCTGATATGATCGGTGAAGTCCAGGTAGAGGCAACATTCCTGGATGGAACCAAGCTTGTGACAGTACATAATCCAATTCAGTAAGGAGGAGAATGAGCATGAAGATCGGTGAAATTATGGCCGCAGATCGTGAGATCACACTTAATGAAGGCAAGAAAACAGTGACAGTAACAGTGGCAAACAAAGGCGACAGACCGGTTCAGGTCGGTTCTCATTTTCACTTCTTTGAAGTAAATAAATGCCTTTCTTTTGACAGGGAAAAAGCCTATGGATATCATTTGGACATTCCTTCAGGAACATCTGTAAGATTTGAGCCAGGTGAAGAAAAAGAGGTTCAGCTTACAGAAATGGGCGGCAGACAGAGAGTATTCGGACTGAATGATCTCACCCGCGCCCAGGCAACTGACGATACAAAAGCAGCATCCATGGAAACTGCGAAATTAAAAGGATTTCTGTAAGGAGGGACAATAATGAGTACAAAAATTTCCGGAAGCAAATATGCGGCAATGTATGGCCCGACTACAGGAGATAAGGTACGTCTGGCAGATACAAGCCTTGTGATCGAGGTAGAAAAAGATTATACACCTATGGAGACGAAGTAAAGTTCGGCGGCGGCAAGACAATCCGTGACGGTATGGGACAGTCTGTAAAAACCTGCAGCAAAGACGGAGATCTGGATCTGGTAATTACCAATGCATTGATCGTAGACTCTACAGGAATCGTAAAGGCAGATATTGGTATCAAAGACGGCAAGATTGCAGGAATCGGTAAAGCCGGAAACCCGGACATCATGGATGGCGTCACACCTGGAATGACAGTGGGTGCATCTACAGAAGCACTTGCAGGAGAGGGAATGATCGTAACTGCAGGTGGAATTGATACCCATATCCATTTCATCAGTCCGCAGCAGATCGACTGTGCATTATACAGCGGTGTAACTACTATGATCGGAGGTGGTACAGGCCCTGCAGACGGTACAAACGCAACTACCTGTACACCTGGACCATGGAACTTAAAAATGATGTTAAAGGCAGCCGAGGAATACCCGATGAACTTAGGTTTCCTTGGAAAAGGTAACTGCTCAGACGAAGCTCCTCTCATTGAGCAGGTTAAGGCTGGAGCTATGGGACTGAAGATCCATGAGGACTGGGGCGCAACACCTGCAGTTATCAATCACTGTCTGAATGTGGCAGATGAATATGACGTACAGGTTGCCATCCATACAGACACATTAAATGAAGGTGGATGTGTGGAAGATACACTTGCAGCCATCGGCGGCAGAACCATTCATACTTATCATACAGAGGGTGCAGGCGGCGGACATGCACCGGATATCATCCGCGCAGCAGCAGCTCCGAACGTACTGCCATCCTCCACAAACCCAACAATGCCATATACAGTAAACACTCTGGATGAGCATCTGGATATGCTTATGGTCTGCCATCACCTTGACAAGAGAATTCCAGAAGATGTTGCATTTGCAGATTCCCGAATCCGTCCTGAGACAATCGCAGCAGAGGATGTTCTTCATGATATGGGTATCTTCAGTATGATGAGCTCTGACTCTCAGGCTATGGGACGTGTAGGTGAGGTTATCACACGTACTTGGCAGACAGCAAGTAAGATGAAAGATGAGAGAGGCGCACTTCCGGAAGATGCAGGACATGACAATGACAACTTCCGTGTAAAACGTTATATCTCCAAATATACCATCAACCCGGCAATCACACACGGTATTTCACAGTATGTGGGCTCTGTGGAAGAAGGTAAATTCGCAGACCTCGTTCTCTGGAATCCTGTATTCTTTGGCGCAAAACCGGATATTATCATCAAAGGCGGTATGATCATTGCATCTAAGATGGGCGATGCAAATGCATCCATTCCGACTACACAGCCGGTTCTCTATCAGCCAATGTTTGCAGCTCATGGAAAAGCTAAGAACGAAGCCTGCCTGACCTTTGTATCCCAGGCTGCCATGGATGAGAATGTAAAAGAGAAGTACGGTCTTGAGAAAACTGTAGTACCTGTAAAGGGATGCAGAAATATCAGCAAAAAAGATATGGTATTTAACGACAGAACACCGGAACTGACCGTAGATCCGGAGACATATAAGGTTACTGTTGACGGCGAAGAGATCACTTCCAAACCGGCAGAGAAGCTTCCGCTGACACAGCTTTACAGTCTGTTCTAGACAACTTTAAACCATTACATTCTGGTTATCTGATCATAAAAATGATATTCGCAGGACTGTTATTTATGGAGTTTTGTGAGAACTTTTATAAGAACTTACCAAACGATATAATGACAGTCCTGTCAGTATAAAATTCTGATTTTTATATGAAAATAAGCAGGATTTATTTATCTTGTTATGAGTGTTAAATAAACTATTTTTGCTCGCGAAATATAAACAGAAAGATATATTGAAAAACAGGAGAGGAGAGAATATTATGTTAGGAGTTTGTCTTTTATTCGTAGGAATCGTACTGATCAACAACGGTATGTGTTCTTTATACAATGTAGACGGAAAATCAACCGCCATTATGAACATCTTTACAGGCGGCCTTTCTTTATTTATTAACTTTGTCAATCTGGTGCAGGGCAATTATTATGCAGCAGGAACAGGATTACTGTTCTGCTTTACCTATCTTTTCGTAGCCCTGAGTAAATTCCTGAAAGCAAGCCCGATTCCATTTGCATGGTTTTCTACTTTTGTAGCCATCAATGCGGTGATCTTCGGTACAATCGAGGGATTTACAGGAAGCACTGCACTGGGAATCACACCGGATCTGCGTTGGGCAGCAATCTGGTATCTGTGGGCAATTCTCTGGGGAACTGCTTTCGTAGAAGATATCTGCGGAAAAAAACTGGGAAAATTCGTTCCATATCTTCAGGTATTTGAAGGAATCGTAACTGCATGGGTTCCTGGAGTTATGATGTTGCTTCAGATTTGGTAAGATTCAGGAGGTCGAAAATAATGCTGTGTGAACAGGTTTTGGGAAAGCTTCATGATTTTGATACTACAGGAAAACAATAGAATATGTAGATATCGAATGGCACGAAGCATTCAAGAAAATACATAAAAAAACAACAGACAAAGGAACAGAAGTGGGAATCCGCATGGACGATTCCATTCTTGCCAGAGGTCTATATCAGGATGATGTGATCTACGCAGATGATGAGAAGCTTGTAGTGGTAAATACACCGCCATGCGAAGTGATCCGCGTTTCTCTGACTTCCGGACATGAGAAAATGTCTGCAAAAGTCTGCTACGAAATCGGCAACAGACACGCACCGCTTTTCTGGGGAGAGAATGATACGTTTATCACGATCTATAACGAGCCAATGCTTGTTATGCTTCAGAAAATCCATGGAGTTCAGGCAGAGAAAGAAGTGTTGAAGCTGGACTTTGACAAGAGAATTTCTGCAAGTATTCATAATCATCATCATTAAATATGACTATAAGGAATGTTATGAGTAAACTGTAAGGCAGATAATGTATTTACTGAAATTTGAATATTTAAGACAATCAATGTTAATTATGGAGGTTCTTCATGTCAGAAAAACAGTTCTATCTTTTACAGGTAAATGATGCGCTGTTTCCCATCGGAGGATATTCCCATTCCCAGGGACTTGAAACTTATATTCAGCGTGGAATTGTCCACGATGCAGACACAGCCAGAGAGTATATTACTCACAAAATCAAATGGAATCTTGCATATACAGAACTTCTGGCAGCCAGACTTGCATACGAAGCCGCAGAGAAAAAAGACCTGCAGGAACTTCTGTACCTGGAAGAACTTCTGGAAGCATCCAGAATTCCTATGGAACAGAGAGAAGCCGCCAGAAAAATGGGTTCCCGTTTCGCAAAAACCATTGAAAAGCTAGGGCTTTCCATCAGTGAAACAGGGATTTTCAGAGAATATCTGGATGCGAGAAAGGGAAAAGCAGTAAATCATTGCTGTATTTACGGAGTTTTCTGTGCAGAAATGCAGATTCCTCTGGAAGAGGCGCTGACACATTATCTATATGCCCAGACATCTGCAATCGTCACCAACTGCGTAAAAACAATCCCCCTCAGCCAGACATCCGGGCAGCAGCTTCTGAGCGGATGCTATGGGGAATTTGATGAGATATTAAAGGATGTCATGAACAGAAGCGAGGAGGACTTATGTCTCTCTGCACCTGGATTTGATATCAGAGGAATCCAGCATGAGAAGTTGTATTCCAGGCTATATATGTCTTAGTTTGAATTTGGTATTAGGTTATTCCAGGTTCAAGCGTGGATAGAAACAGAATCATGTGTATAATATGAAATCTTCAAAAATAATATGTGGAAAGTCAGTAAACAGATTATAAGAAGCTATCAACAAGTAAAGTAGAAAAGAGGAAATCGGTTATGTCATACGTAAAAATCGGAGTTGCCGGACCTGTGGGTTCCGGAAAAACAGCACTTATTGAAGCACTGTCAAGAAAGATGGCAAAGGATTACAGCATTGGTGTCATCACAAATGATATCTACACAAAAGAAGACGCCCAGTTCCTTGCAAAGAACAGCGTTCTTCCTGTAGAGAGGATCATTGGTGTAGAGACAGGTGGATGCCCTCACACAGCCATACGTGAAGACGCTTCTATGAATCTGGAAGCAGTAGATGAGATGATGGAACGCTTCCCTGATATTGAACTTCTTTTCATCGAAAGCGGCGGAGATAACCTGTCTGCAACATTCAGTCCGGAGCTGGTAGATGCAACAATCTTTGTCATTGATGTAGCAGAAGGAGATAAGATTCCGCGTAAAGGCGGTCCTGGAATCACACGTTCTGATCTTCTTGTAATTAATAAGATAGACCTGGCTCCATATGTAGGTGCAAGTCTCGAAGTAATGGAAAGAGACTCCAAAAAAATGCGTGGTGACAGACCATTCCAGTTTACAAATATCCGCGGAGATGAGAACGTAGATAAAGTGGTAGAGTGGATCAAGAAAAACGTACTCCTAGAAGGAATGTAAAGGAAAATGCCTATGGATAACAAATTCGGAAAAATATCCCGCATCAGCGCCTGCGCAGCCTTAAAAGACGGAAGGACTATTCTGGAAGATTTGTCTTTCACAGCACCATACAAGATTATGATGCCCTTCGAAAAAGAAAACGGTGGGATCCAGATCATGCCTCTTTGTGCTTCCGCCGGAATTATGGCAGGTGATTCCCAGGAATTTTCCTACCATGTAAAGGAAGGTGCAGATCTGGAAGTCCTGTCCCAGTCCTTTGAGAAAATCCACAAAATGGACGAAGGCTCACGCCGACCGAACATGAGTGCAGGTAGACAAAAACGCTACATTATACTACTATCCCCAGCCGGTTATTCCTTTTGCACAGTCAGCCTTTGACAGCAAGATGACTATCCATCTGGAAGACGAAACCTCTCGTTTATTCCTGCTGGAGATTATCTCCTGCGGCCGAAATGCACACGATGAACGCTTTCAGTACCGCAGATTCTCCTCAAAAGTCTTGCTGTACAGAGGGGACAAACTCATCTATCGCGACAACACCCGCTACGAACCGGACAAAATGCCCATGGAAGGAATCGGAATGTACGAGGGTTACACACATATGGCAAACCTGTTTCTTTCTAAGATCTGCAGCAGAGATGGTGAAAGTTGCAGTCAGGAATCCGGAACTGTCAAAACGGCAGATTCAACAATCAATCTGGAACTTCAGGAAAAAATCTGGCAGATCCTTGACGAAGATTCAGAAATAGATGGCGGAGTTACCCGTCTCACAACCGGAGATCTGGCATTGAGAATCTTCGGTCATCGTGCTCAGAAACTGCAGCAGGTAGCGGAAAAATAAAAAAATATACGAAAATGAACGGACATAAAAGTGGCGGGGTTTCCCGTCACTTTGTTATGTTGCCTGGAGCGAAGTGAACAGTAACAAATATTATGAAATTTGTAAACAGAATAATAGTTGCTATTTTGAGTAGGACATTTTATAATAAAAATGATAGCTAAGAGATAAAATGATAAGAGGAAAAAATATGGCAACTATTAAAGATATTGCAAATGCGGCAGGCGTATCGGTTGCAACGGTATCGCATGTTGTTAATAATACACGTTTTGTCAGTCCTGAATTACGTAAACGAGTTGAAGAAGCGATTGCAAATGCAGAAACTCCTCCAAATTTTGTGGTAAAAAAGAAAATGCAGGAAAAAGAGCGGAAAAAAAATAAGATGCTGATGGAGGAGCAGAAAGCAATTGTAGCAGATGCAGGACCGGAGTTTTATCTCTATCTTACATCATCTCCTTTTGCCCACTTTGACAGTTCTGTTGAACAGGAATTACGTAAACTGGCAGGGGAGCAGGGATGTGAACTGGTTCGTGTAAGCATAGAAAGTGAAGGAATGCTGGAGTTTTTAACCTGCAGTTTGATTAATTCCTCAAAAATGAAGGGTATTTTTGTTACTGCTTCTGTAGCAACAGAAAAACTTAGTGAAATACTTAATTCAGTTTCTGTGCCTGTTGTGATCATTGGAAACAGCATTCCGGGTGTGGCGTGTGACAGGGTAAGCACTGCGAATGAAGAGGGTGCTTATAAGGCGACTATGCATCTGATTCGTTCGGGACATGAAAATATTGCGATTTTGTGCGGCAGTGAAGACAGGGAATTTAATCGTGAGCGGATTGAAGGGTATAAACGGGCATTGCGGGATAATCAGATTCTGATTCAGGATCAATATATTGTTGATGATCTGAAAGGTAAAGTATCTGTAAAGATTGCCCTGGATAAGCTTTTGAATGATGTACACCAGCCATCTGCTATTTTTGTGGCTAATCTGGATACCATATATCATGTTTATAATTATATTTCCGAGCATGAAATTGAGTGCCCAAAAGATATTTCCGTTGTGTGCTTTAATGATTTTTCCTGGGCAACCCTGATAAATCCACCTACTACTACTGTGAAACAGGATGTAGATCAGATTTGTAAAGAGGCCTTTTCGTGTATTCAGGATAGAATTAAAGAAATTCAAACGCAGTCAGAAAAAAGTGAAGCGAAGACTATTTTGCTTCCCACTCAGCTTTGCGTCAGACGTTCTACCAGCGGGATTGGAAGAGGACCTTTTGGTGAAAGGGCAGGAGATATATCAGATTTAGTGTTGACAGAAGAAGAGCAGGAAGAATGTCAGAGACATACTTTTACTGCGGCAATGTCTTTTCATTATTCAGGAAAATCCCATTCTCTGCTTCTGGAAGAAGGAATCCGCAATATATTTGATAAATTCAATATTCAGATTATTGCAGTTGTAAATGCTCATTTTGATCCGGAATTGCAGTCAAAGCAGCTCAGAAGCCTTAAGCTTCTGGAACCGGATATCTTGATCTCAATTCCAACAGACACAAAAATCACATCACAGGCATATCATGAGATTGCAAGTGGAAAAACAAAAATGATATTTATGTCTAATATACCAAATGGTTTCAAGGCGAATGATTATGTAAGCTGTATTTCTGTCAATGAGCGTTCTCATGGAAGAAATATTGGCCGGGGACTTGGTGAAAATTTAAGAAAAATGCATTTGACAAATGTGGGCATGATGAAACATCAGTCAGAAGATTTTTATGCCACCAGGCAAAGAGACAGTGCTGCAGAGCAGATTATTGTGGAAGAATTTCCAGAATTAAAAATCTGTGATACGAAAACCTTTGTCAAGGCAGAAGAAACATATGAACTAACCAAACAAATGTTAGAGGAACATCCTCAGATCGAGGGAATTTATGTTTCCTGGGATGCACCGGCAAAATATGTATTGAATGCTCTGACAGATATGGGAAGAGAAGATGTTATTGTATCAACCGGTGACCTGGAATATAACATTGCATTAAACCTGGCTAAGGGCGGAATGGTAAAAGCAATCAGTGCACAGATGCCGTACGAACAGGGAGAGGCAGTTGCGACTGTTGCAGTGAAAGCTCTTCTGGACGAAGTGGTGCCGTCCTATATTGGCGTGGAACCGGTGTATGTGGATCGGTATAATCTGCAGAAAGTCTGGCAGAAATCGTATAAAGAGCCTTTGCCTGAAGAGATTAAACAGGCTTTAAACTGGACTTGCCTGAATGAAATATAGAAAAATATAAGACGATTATAGAAAAATAGAAACAGGATCGACTTCTATTAGATATGTGAAAATAGAATGTCAGATCCTGTTTTTTTTTGTCTACGAGAAAAATATAGTTAAATATAGAAAAAATAAACAAAAAACAAAAGGGGATAAATGTGAAAAGTGCCGAAGTGAATGATAATGCCAACCTTAGGATTGACAGCAAATAGAATAAATGATATAGTAAAGCTACAATAATTTACGTAAATTTAACCAATCAGAAAAATATAGAAAAACGAAAGGTATAGGGTGCAGAAATGAAAATTGGGTATATGACAAATGCTTTTGGACCACTTGTTGGTGCCGGCGGTGGAGTAACTAGTGTGAAGGATATTCGTTACGTAACAATGACAGATGATGAGGCTACATTAGAGCAGATTACCAAGATTGGATTTAAGAGTATCGAAGTTCTGGAAGGCAATCTTACAAATTATGCGGATGATCCACAGGTGTTAATTGATATGCTGGCCAAATACGGTGCGGATATGATGAGTGTTTGTGTAGGAGCAAATTTCATTTATCAGGACGCATTGGAAGACGAAATGGTTCACTTAAGAGCAGTTGCTGAAATGGCAGCAAAGGTTGGCGTCAAATACTTTGTAATCTGTGGTGGTGCTATCAGAGGAAAAGGAATCCAGCCGGGTGATGTGGAACTTCTCGCAAAAGGCCTTTCAAAAGCAATGGAAATTACAGAAGAGTATGGACTTGTAGCATGTTTCCATCCTCATCTTGGATCTATCGCTGAGAAACCGGAAGAGATCGATGCACTCTTTGCAGCATCTGATATCAAGGTCTGCCCGGACCTGGCACACTTAAAAGCCGGCGGTTATGATCCGTTAACCTTTATCAAAAAATACTATGACAGAATTGCTTTCATTCATCTGAAAGATCTCCATGATAATGGTACATTTGCACCTCTTGGAACAGGAAATGTTGATAACAAAGGTGTCATCGAATATGTAAAGAGCAAAGGCTATGATGGAGACTGGTTAGTAGAATGTGATGCATGGCCAAATGATCCGGTTGCGGATTGTAAACAGTCTTATGAATACTTAAAAGGTTTATTATTTTAAATTTTAATTGGGGGATAACAAAATGAAAAAAAAATTAGTAGGAATGCTTGCAACAGCTACTTTATTAACAATGGCATTAGCAGGGAATGTACAGGCTGCAGAAATCCGTTCTGTGGGACCGGATGGTGAAGCGGCAGTAGATGCCTCCACTATTGAACTGACAGATGATCAGATCGCACAGATCAAAGAAGGCGGATATACAGCTGCAATCTGTCTGCACTATGGCGGAAACGACTGGTCAACTTCTCAGCAGAAGGGACTGGAAGATACTTTTGGAGAACTTGGTATTGAAATTGTGGCTGTAACAGATGCTAACTTCTCAGCAGAAACACAGGTATCTAATATTGAAACAGTTATGGCAAAAAAACCTGATATTCTCGTTTCAATTCCTACAGATGCTACTGCAACAGCAGATGCTTACAAACAGGCAGCAGCAGCTGGTATTAAAATTGTTTTCATGGATCAGAGAGCTGATGGTCTGGAAGCAGGAAAAGACTATGTAAGCGTTGTATCTGCAGATAACTATGGTAATGGATATGCATCAGGAACTGTTCTTGGAGATGCTTTAGGCGGAAAAGGAAAAGTTGCAATGGTTTACTATGATGCAAACTTTGCTCCTACAAACCAGCGTGATGAAGGTTTCCGCGATGCAATGAAAAATTATCCGGATATTGAAATTGTAACAGAGCAGGGCTTCACAGATGAATCCGGCTGTGCTGAACAGGGAGATGCTATTCTTACACAGTTCCCGAACATTGATGGTATTTATGCAAGCTGGGATGTGCCTATGGAAGGTGTTCTTTCCGCTGTAAGAGCAGCTGGTATGGAAGGAAAAGTTACTCTGGCATGTAATGACCTTGGTAATAACGTAGCGCGTGAGATCGCATCCGGAAATATTGCAGGTGGTGGTGCTCAGATGCCATATGATCAGGGTGTTGCAGAGGCAAAACTGGCAGCATTGGCACTTCTTGGCGAAGAAACACCTTCTTATGTAGCTGTTCCTGCTGAAACAGTTACTCATGAGAATGTACTGGAAGCATATACAGATGTATATCATGTTGAAACACCAGACTGGTTAAAAGAAGCTTATGTAGAGTAAGACAATTTCAAATAATAGATAGGGGAACAAAATGAGCCAAAGCATTTTAAAAATGGAGCAGATTGTAAAATCTTTTGGTGCAGTAAACGTATTAAAAGGCGTTGATTTTGATCTTGCAAAAGGTGAAGTGCATGCTCTTGTTGGCGGTAATGGAGCCGGAAAATCCACTCTGATGAAGATTATGACCGGTGTTTACACAAAAGACAGTGGAAAAATCATCATAAAGGGTGAAGAAAAAGAAATTAAAAGCACAAATGATGCAAAAGAAAATGGAATCGCTATGATTTTCCAGGAGATGTCCCTGGTTCCGAGTCTGACGATCGCAGAAAATATATTTCTGGGATATGAGCTGAAAAAGCATGGTATGCGAGATGTTAATTGATGAAACAGGAAACAGAGAAGGTTTTAAAACGATTAGGTCTGGATTTAGATCCGGGTACACCGGTTTCAGAACTGAGTGTTGGTTTGTGTCAGATGGTAGAAATTGCCAAAGCCGTTTCCAAGAATGCATCTCTTTTAGTTTTTGATGAGCCATCTGCAGCTTTATCTGATTCAGAAACGGAGTTCTTATTTAAGATGATCCGTCAGCTGAAAGAAGAAGGCGTATCCATGGTTTATATTTCTCACAGAATGAACGAAATACTTGAAATATGTGACAGAGTAACAGTTATTCGAGATGGGAAAAAGGTAATTACAGAAAAAGTAGAAAATCTGACAATGGAAGAGATCGTAGCTCAAATGATGGGAAATGAAGCAAAAGAAACAAAGTTTGAGTATGTTCCCAGAGAGTATGATTGCAACGCAGAGGATCTTCTTACTGTAAAACATTTAAAAATTAATGACAAAATCGATGATATCAACTTTAGCATCAAACCCGGCCAGATTCTTGGTCTGGCCGGTTTGATGGGAGCCGGCAGAACGGAAATCATGGAACTCTGTTTGGTCTTAGAAAGGCTGTAAGTGGAAGTATTGAACTGGAAGGTAAAAAAGTTGAAATCAAAAATCCTTCCGATGCAGTAGCCTGTGGTTTTGCACTGGTTCCGGAAGACAGAAGAAAAGAAGGATTGGTACTTTCGCATACCATTAAAGAAAATGCTATTCTTCCGATTTCTGCCCAGTTGGTAAAAAATGGGATATTTAATGATGATAAGGCAGCACATGATATCGTTGAAAAAAATATCCAGGATCTGGGAGTTGTAGCCGACAATATGAATCAGGAGATCAGGCTGCTCTCAGGTGGAAACCAGCAGAAGATTGTTATTGCAAAATGGTTAAATTCCAATCCTAAAATTTTTATGTTTGATGAGCCTACAGCAGGTGTTGATATCGTTGCGAAAGGTGAGATCATATCTATTATCAGAGAGTTTGCGGATAAGGGTGGCGCAGTAATTTTTGCTTCATCCGAATTAGCAGAAATGATGGCAATCTGTGATGACATCATAACAATTTTTGATGGAAAGATCACAGGAAGAATAGGCCGCAAAGAACTTATGAAAGAGGAGGAACTGCAACATGCAATCCAGAGGAAATAATAAAAAAATACAGATGAGCAAATATATGGTGTATATCGTTCTGGCAGTTGTATTTGTATTCTTCGCAATTACATTAAGAGATAACGGTTTCGCCAGCACACAGAACCTTTTAAACATTTTAAGACAGACAGCTATGATCTCAATTATGTCAGTAGCCGGTGTGTTTGTGTTAAGTGCAGGCCAGATTGACCTGACAGTTGGTTCTAACACAGCAATGAGTGCCATGTTAGTGGCTCTGGTTTTAAAGTCTACCAACAATATTTTCCTTGCTCTTATTGTTGCCCTGATTTTTGGTGTCGCAGTAGGTGTCATTAATGGTTTGCTTGTAACCAGATTAGGACTTCCTGCTTTCCTTGCTACTTTGGGAATGATGCAGGTGATCCGAGGTGCAGCAATGTGGATTACAAATACAGAGGCAGTGCCGATTTCAAATACAGTATTTAATACTATATTCGGTACAGGATTTGTGGGACCTATTTCTGTTCTGATCCTTTGGACTATTTTATTCTACATTTTAGGTTATATACTTTTCAACAGAACACCATTTGGAAAACATACTCTGGCAACAGGTGGAAATCAGATGGCTGCTCAGTATTCAGGAATAAAAGTACAGAGAATCAAGATGTATGTCTTTATGTTATCCGGAGCACTTTCTGCTTTTGCAGGTGTTCTGTATGCAGGACGTATGCAGTCAGGAAGATATTCCTTTGGTGACGGTGACGAAATGTCTGTAATCGCATCGGTTGTTCTCGGTGGAGCATCTATGGCAGGTGGAAGTGGTTCTATGATTGGAGCTCTTGCAGGATCTATTCTTATGGGAATGATCAGCAATGCTTGATTCTTGCAAACCTCTCATCTGCACAGCAGAAGATGGTAAATGGTTTTATTATCATTGCAGCAGTTGCACTTAGCAACCTGGCGCAGAGAAAGAAATCAAATTAATTAAAGAAGATTTATAAAAGTAAAGATTTATAAAAGTAAAGATTGATATATGTGAAT
>ENA-OQIR01000589-OQIR01000589.1-human-gut-metagenome-genome-assembly--contig:-NODE-589-length-15041-cov-1.547942_pt1 | contig 15041 bp, 19 predicted proteins | sample MGYA00242580_ERZ504745 | MGnify/ENA primary metagenome ERZ504745 (study PRJEB26092, sample SAMD00036214) | human gut metagenome | host: Homo sapiens | study: EMG produced TPA metagenomics assembly of... | reverse complement strand
TAGCGTTATCCTTATGGAGTAGAATGAATTTAACCTCTGCAACGACAATTTGAAGCTTGCAAATTTTTATTTGTCCTCTTCAGGTTCCAAATTTGGCAAATTACAACACAAAGCGTATAAAAATGTAGGATTGGATTGGCTGAGCTTGAAGATAAAATTCGCCCTTGCGGGAAAATTGGAGAGTATCTCTGCGATCAGATGATCGACCTGAACAATCGTACCGGATGGTTGTCGGATTGGCCCAAAGGAGAGAGTTGGCCTATTTGCGATATTGCTGCCGTGGGGCTGATGATCGATGAGCATGAATATTTATATGAGAACCATCCTGCTCCGTTTATTACTCAGGATATGCACTATATTCCTCAGCCAAATAGAAGGACTATCCGAGTCTATGAGAGTGTTGACACCAGATATATTTTCGAAGACTTAGTTGCAAAACTTCGTATTTGGTACCGTGCGGAAAAGAACAGTAATCCATGAAAAGGAAAGTCTTTTCAAAAAATATAACACTGGAGGGAATTTTATGAAAAAAGTACTTGCGTTGGTTTTAGCTTCGTTACTCACCATAAGCTTAGTTGGTTGTAACGATTCAAAAACTAATACCCCGGCAGACGGTTCCTCGGGAAGTACAAATGAAACCGAGACGGTAACCATTTCTTATTATGGAGAAGGCGATGCTCCAAAGATTGAGGCCCGCGCTAAAGCAATTCCACTGTTTGAAGAAGCTACCGGTATCAAAGTTGATGTCCAGGCTTACAATATCACTGAATTGTTTGAGATTATTGAAGTTCAAATTGCAGCAGGTGAAGCTAACGTCGATGTGATCGATGTAGATTCTCCTCTAGTGCACGCTTACCATTCCCGCGGCTATCTAATCCCATTAGAGGAGTATTTCACAGAGGAAGAAAAGAAGCAATTCACGGAAAAGCTTTGGAAGCCGCCAGCGTAGACGGCACATTGGTTGCTCCGCCTATAGACAACTCCTCTCAGATTCTCTACTATAATAAAGATTTATTGGATCTTGCAGGATTGGAATACCCATCTGCGGATCCTGCGGACAGAATTACTTGGGAAGAAGTAGTTGATATGGCGCAGAAGGTTATGGATGCGGCTGAAGCTGATGGGCAGGAAGGCGTTTGGGGCCTAACCTTTGAACAGATCAGCCGCCCCTATCAGATGCTCTGCCTGCCTTTGTCTCTCGGCGGAGATGATATTGGGAGGATACTTCTACAGTAGACGGCATATGGAATACCGAACCTTGGTATCAGGCTGCTCAGTGGTACTATGATATCCACAATACATGGAATATTGCGCCTAGAGGCGATGATCAGTTTACCATACGGGATCTTTTTGCGTCCGGTAAGCTGGCGTTTATGTTGGCCGGAAATTGGATGCCTGGAAATTTAGCGCTGGCAGACGTAACATGCAACTGGGGCTATGCGGCCCATCCATATTTTGAAGGCGGAAAGGCTGTAACTGCCACTGGATGTTGGAATATAGGTGTCGCTTCTACTTCCAAGAACCCTGAGGCGGCCGCTGAATTTGTTAAGTTTATGACGATCGGTGAAGGTAATGATTTCTGGCATGAGGATGTTAAGTCATTATCTGCCCGCACAGCGGTTTTAGAGGAAGAAGCGGAATCTCCGGAATTTCAGGAATTCCCGGATTCAATTCAACTGCTCGCGGCGGATGAGTCTGTCAATACTTCCGTGATTCGGCCTCTGATGGTCGGCTATTCTGAATATCAGGATGTATTCACGGCCTGCTGGGAAGATATTCGCAATGGCGGTGATCCGGTTGAAACTATTGATACTTATACCGCAGAATTAAATTCGCTTCTTGCAAAATACGCTGAATAGAAGTTTAACAAAGATAACTACGGATTGCTTTTGAGCCGTAGTTATCCCGATTAGAGGGGGAAACTAGGTATGCAAAGATTGCTGAATAGCGCTGAGAATTACGTTGACGAAATGTTAGAAGGAATATATTTCGCATATCCTAATCAGGTTACATCGGTTGGAAATGATCTGCGCTGCTATGTAAGCAAAAATGTGAAACCAGGAAAAGTTGGAATCGTTACCGGCGGCGGATCCGGCCATCTGCCTCTATTTCTAGGGTATGTAGGAGAGGGAATGCTAGACGGCTGCTGTATCGGTGGAGTATTTCAGTCCCCTAGTGCAGATCAAATACTGCAGACTACTGCGTATGTAAACCAAGGCGCAGGCGTGCTGTATTTGTTTGGTAATTACAGCGGGGATGTTATGAATTTTGATATGGCTGCTGAAATGGCGCAAATGAGGATATTAACGTTATGCAGATTGCGGCCGGGGATGACGTTGCTTCCGCGGCCAAAGAAAACTCCGAAAAGCGCCGCGGAGTTGCAGGTATCGTATTTCTTTATAAAATTGCTGGTGCTGCCGCAGAAGCGATGCTGCCCTTGGAGGAAGTTTATCGCTTAACACAAAAAGCGGCTGAAAATACTCGTAGCATGGGTGTCGCATTATCGTCTTGCATCATCCCCGAAATTGGAAAGCCAACTTTCCATATGGAAGATGGCTCGATGGAAATTGGAATGGGAATCCACGGCGAAACTGGTGTGAGGCGAGGAAAGCTAAAAGCGGCTGACGAGGTAACAGAAGAGTTAATGGATAGTATTCTTAGAGATTTGCCATATCAGGATTGCGATGAAGTGGCGGTTTTAGTGAATGGATTAGGTTCCACGCCAAGAGAGGAATTGTTTATCATATATCGAAAAATCGTGGAGATTCTGAAAACCCGGCATATCAAGATAGTCCATAATTATATTGGTGAATTTGCCACATCCATGGAAATGGCGGGCGTGTCTATTTCACTGCTCAGGTTAGATGAAGAACTGAAAAAATATTTGCTGATGCCTTGCTCAACTCCCTTTTGTACAAAAATAGCAGGAGGTTCTATCTATGACAATTCAAGATGCGAAGAAATGGATCGCTGTCATAAATGATAATGTTTTGGAGAACAAGGCTTATTTAGGGGAACTAGATTCTCTCATGGGAGATGGGGATTTAGGCCTGACAATGACAAAGGGATTTGCGGCGGCCAAAGAATACGCTGACCAATCAGAAGAAACAGATATCGGAAAATTTTTTATACGGGTTGGAATGGCCTTTTTAAAAGCTGTCCCGTCTACAATGGGCACCTTAATCGCGTCAGCGTTTATAGCGGCAGGGAAGGCGGTGGTATCATCAACGGAATTGACCGAAAAAAACTTTTGCACGTTTACCAAAGGCTTTTGCGACGGCGTGATGGACAGAGGCCATTGTAAACCTGGGGATAGAACGATAGTAGATGTTCTATATGCCGCCAGCGAAGCTGCGGAAAAAGCAGCCATTGAGGCGAAAAGTATTCAGGAAATCATTTCCGCTGTTAATCAAGCGTCACAAGAAGCATTGGAAAAGACAAAAACGATGTTTCCCACGACAGGAAAAGCTCTGTATCATTCTGATAAAGCAATTGGAAAACCAGATCAAGGTGCGGTAGTTGGTATGATTATTTATAAAAGTTTGAGCCAGGTGTGATACGGGTTGCAGAACAAAAAAGTGTACAGCGGCCGGAATTTGGAACTCAAAAGTGAGACAATCCAGATTCCGGCCTCTTTTTCTATGCCAAAACTCCAGCGTTTAAGCCGTTTTTCGAGGTTTACCTCTTTTTATAGAAATGGGACATCAAAAAGCAAAAAGCAGAAAAACGTGTTGTAAAAACAATCAAATGTATCTCTTCTGAGCCTGTGATTCTTTTTTTTGCTGAGTGTTCCTTTTGATTTTGGGTTAATAAATTCCTTCCAAACGGCATTAGACCAGCGGACAACAATTTCGTCACTCCCTCCCACACCTGCGGTGAGCAATTCGCGCGCCGCAGGTTTTTCTATTTTTGACTTTTGTGCCCACGTTTTAAGCGGGTATCTCTTTTTGTAATAGACGAATGAAGAAGAATAATTTTATTTGTTTGATTTTAAAATTTATTGTATACTATAATTATATAGGAGTGATTATATGATAAACATAAAAAAAGCATTAAAAGATAAAATTAAATCGATAATCAGTGATTGGAATGTACCACACATCTATGCAATTTCTTTTTTCGTAGAATCAAACGAAGCATACACATACAGAAATTTTGAAAATGTCTCACGGTTTGCTATTAGCTATAATACTGAGTTAGATTGTATTGGAGCCGGCCAATATGATGAAGAACGCTGGAACTATGCTTATTGGAAGCAAAATGAATTTTTGATTATTGATCCATATTACAAAACTGAATTAACAGATTTGCTTTTTGATTGGTATGCTGAAAATGGCATCGATAATCTTGCGAAGAGCCAAAAGACAAATATGATGAGAATGCGCACTATATTGGGAAAGGCCCTGTTGGTCATTATGAATTAGTGACCATTGTATCCACTATAGCAAGAGAGTTGCAGAGCGAAGGATTTATAGAAAAACAGTTTGGTAAAAAAATTCCGATTATTGTCCATGGCTTGGAATATACCTGGTATGATATGGAGCTACAAGAAACGCCAACCCCAACGGCGAAGCAGAAACATTCTTAAAGGCCTGCAAAGAACTGGAGTTTTGTTAAAATAATAAGAGGTCGAAATTTGGAACTCAAAAATGAGACAATCCAGATTCCGGCCTCTTTTTCTATGCGAAAGCCCAGCGTTTAAGCCGTTTTTTGAGGCTTATCTCTTTTGATAGAAATGGGACATTGAAAAACAAAAAAACAGAAAAATGGGTTGTAAAAACAATCAAATGTATCCATCCTGAACCGGGGCTTCTCATTTTGTTGAAAGTTTCTTCTGAATCTTGGGTTAATAAATTTATTCCAAGCGGTATTAGACCACCGGACAACAATTTCGTCACTCCCTCCCACACCTGCGGTGAGCAATTCGCGCACCGCAGGTTTTTCTATTTTTGGCTTTTGTGCCCGCGTTTTAAGCGGTATCTTTTTTCAACGCATCCCAGCGGCTGACTGCCGCAGACAGACCGCGCACTCACTCTTGTGGGTGCGCTTTGTTTTTGTTCCTGCGCTGAAAACACCGATTTTTACGGTTCTTTTCAGCTGAAGCCTCGACGCGTAAGCCGCGTTCGGGGGTTTTTCTTTTATTGGATTTTACACTCCCGCTGAAAACAGCTATCCTTTACGCAGTGCAAGCTCAGCAAAGGCTTCTTTCCGGCCGCACGTATTACCGCTTCGTTAGCTTTGGCCGGATCCCGATTTCCAAACAGTTATTTTCCTATTAGATCGATAGCATCATAAGCCTAGCGGAAGGCCGCGCTGCAGGCTTTTTCGGACCAGTTGAAAGCCTGTATGAACCGGAAAGATAAATTCCATATTGGAATTTATGCGCGCCAATTTGGAATTTATAGAAAACGCTTGGCGGCTTGACTTCCGCTTTGTTAATGGTTACTATTTTTAATAGCGTGAGAGGAATAAAAAACCAAATTATGCCTAAATCTGAAGCACCGTTTTCAGGGGATGGCAGAAAGAGGGGAAAGCCGGATGAAATTTGAACAGCAGGCGTGTTATCAGGTAAGCGCCCAGGATAATGTAGCCACCGCGTTAGGGGATATCCCGGCGGGAAGCGTGAGCGTCACCGGGGACATCGGACCCCAGGGAAAAAACATAGAGGCCTTGCAAGAGATACCCTATGGACACAAAATCGCTTTGCGGGATATAAAGCCCGGAGAGTTTATCATTAAATACGGCGTAAAAATCGCGTCGCGACCCAGGATATCCCCAAAGGGGCTTGGTTCATCTGCATAATGTCCGAAGCGAGTATGATATGACCTCTGCGAAAATGGATACCAAAACCATGATCTTATCGGATATGGAATACGCCGTATATGACTACGAGGAAACGGAGGAGGCGCGCCATGAAGGATAAGCTGTTATGCCAGGGTTATGTCCGGGCTGACGGTTCCAAGGGAATTCGGAATAAGGTGCTGGTAATCTATACGGTGGAATGCTGCCGGGCGCTGAGCGAGCGGATCGCCAGGCATTTTCAGGAGTTAGGCCAGGATGTAGAGGCTGTGGGAACCTCCTCCTGCCTGGATAACCAAGCGGATATTCGCCGGCTGCTCCGGTTCTCCACTCATCCAACGTAGGCGCGGTTTTAGCGATCGGCCATGGCTGCGAATACACCAAGCCTCAGAAAATCGCGGAATTCGCCCGGCAGAGAGGCCGGGAATCCCAATGGTTTTACCAGCAGGAGGCCGGCGGCAGCGTCAAAGGCTACGACAAGGGCCTGGAGATTGTCCGTGAGCTGCTGAAAAAGCTGGAAGCCACGCCGCGGGAGCCCATGTATCTTTCTGAGCTGGTGCTGGCCGGCGAATGCGGAGGCTCTGATTTCACATCCGGCTGGCGGGCAACGCCCTGATAGGCCGGGTATTCGACCGGCTCGTGGATGCCGGAGGAACCGCTATTTTTGAGGAGCTGTGCGAAGGCCTGGCTTAAAGGAATACTTGGCGGCGCGGGCGGCGACGCCCAGGGTTGCGGATGACATCCGCCGGGCCTACGACAAAACCATGGAGTTCTGCGTCAAATACGGCCACTTTTCTATTGCCCCCGGAAATATGGACGGCGGTCTAACCACCATTGAGGAAAAGAGTATGGGGGCGATGGTAAAAAGCGGAACCAGGCCCATCCGAGGCGTGCTGAAAATCGCCCAGGCGCCGAAAAAGCAGGCCTGTACCTGCTGGACACCACTCCCGATGAAAAGCTGGAGCCGGCTCACCACGAGGCCGCGGATCCGTCGGATATGCTGGATCTGATCGCCTGCGGCGCCCATATTGTGTTTTTGGTCACCGGCCGGGCCATGTGGTAGGCACTCCCGTGAGTCCGGTGATCAAAGTAACCGGAAACCCCCGCACCTATGGGCGCATGAAGGATGACATCGACTTTTGCGCCGCGCCGGCGCTGACGGGGACCGGTCTTGGATGATCTGTCAGACGATCTGCTGGAGCTGGTTTCCCGCGTAGCCCAGGGCGAACGCACCAACGCAGAACGCCTGGGCCATCGGGAAGGAATTTTGTACTTCAATTACCAGGATCCGGAAAAGGTTCCCTGCGAATGGCATTTTTAAGGCGGATGCCGGTACTATTTTTAAAGTTTTTTTGGTTGTCCTGTTTTTTCGCGATCGACCGCCCCAAGAATCATTCCCGGCCTTGTCCAGAAACCTGGGCGAAAGCCGGGAATTTTTATCAGGACCTCCCTGTCTAATTTGATTAAGGCCCCGACCGCCGCTTTTTTCAAGCAATGATATTCCGGAATTTTAAAACTGCCCTTTTTTAAGCCTGTCCTGCCGGCTTTCTCTCCGCTTTTGGAAAAAAACTATTGACAGAACTGGTAAATAGGTGTAGGATACCTATAAACCCACTGAATAAATAGGTTTATAAGGATGATCATAATGAGCAAGCGGTTTGAAGCGCTGCTGAGAAGGAATTTCCGCAATGGGCGAATGTGCAAAGGGAAGTAACCCGTCCATATTTCTATTTAAGAAAGGAAGTTCCATCATGGCGAACAAAAATTATAAATTTGAAACCCTTCAGCTTCATGTAGGGCAGGAAGCGCCCGACCCGGCCACCGGCGCAAGAGCGGTGCCGATTTATCAGACCACCTCCTACGTATTCCAGGATTGCGCCCAGGCGGCCGCCCGGTTTGGCTTGGCGGAGGGCGGCAATATTTACGGCAGGCTTACCAACTCCACTCAAGAGGTGCTGGAGAACCGGGTCGCCGCCCTGGAAAACGGCGCGGCGGCCTGGCGGTAGCCTCCGGCGCGGCGGCCATCACCTATGCTATCGAGGCTGTAGCCAGGTCAGGCGACCATATCGTTTCCCAGAATACCATTTACGGCGGCACCTACAACCTGCTGAACACTACCCTGAGGCCTTCGGCGTGGATACCACCTTCGTGAACATCCATGATCTGGACCAGGTGAAAAAGGCTGTCCGCCCGGAAACCAAGGCGATTTATTTGGAAACTCTGGGGAATCCTAACTCCGATATCCCGGACATCGAGGCGCTGGCTCAGCTCGCCCATAAGCATCAAATTCCCCTGATCATCGATAACACCTTCGGCACCCCCTATCTGATCCGGCCCATTGAGCATGGCGCGGATATTGTGGTTCACTCGGCTACCAAATTTATCGGCGGACACGGCACCTCCCTGGGCGGCGTCATCGTAGACGGCGGCACCTTCGACTGGGAGGCCTCCGGAAGGTTTCCGCAGTTCACCCAGCCGAATCCCAGCTATCATGGTGTTTCCTTTACCAATGCCGCGGGCAAGGCTGCCTTCGCCGCCTATATCCGGGCGATCCTCCTGCGGGATACCGGGGCGTCGATTTCCCCCTTTAACGCCTTTCTGCTGCTGCAAGGGCTCGAGACCCTTTCCCTTAGACTGGAGCGCCACGTCGAGAACACCTTGCGGGTGGTAGAGTTTCTCAGCCGCCATCCCCAGGTGGAGCGGGTAAACCATCCGTCATTAAGCGGCCACCCGGACCATAAGCTTTACGAGAAATATTTTCCCAAGGCGCCGCTTCTATTTTCACCTTTGAGATCAAGGGGAAAGAAAAAGAAGCTCAGGCCTTTATCGATCATTTGGAGCTGTTTTCCCTGCTGGCCAACGTGGCGGATGTGAAATCCCTGGTGATTCATCCAGCGACCACCACCCATGCCCAGCTCAGCCGGGAGGCCCAGCTGAAAGCGGGCATCCGCCCCAACACCATCCGGCTTTCCATCGGCACTGAGCATATTGACGATATCCTGGCCGACCTGGAACACGGCTTCGCTTACGCCAAATAGAAAAGGATAAAAGCGGTAAGCCGCTTCAGGCTGTCCAAGGCGGACCAAATCCCCCCTTTCCGGCCCTTCTGGACGGTTAGCTTTTGGAACATCCGGTTTTCCCGATTTCCGGGCCGCTCATCAAAGGGCCGGCACGCCGCCGTTTCTCATTTTCAGGAGGCGCTGTTTCAAACCGCGCGGTAAAAGCAGCCTTTCCCCTTCTCTTCTTTTCCAGCCTTTTTCCGGCCAGTTCAAGCGGGCGGCCGGAAAAACGCCGGAAGCGGGAAAATATTTCAAGAAAACCTAATTCAAAAAGAACACAAGGAGGAATCATCATGAAGATTTATCATACCGCCGCCGACCTGGTCGGCAGAACTCCCCTTTTAGAACTGGGACGCATAGAAAAATCCTACGGACTGGAGGCTGTTCTGCTGGCAAAGCTGGAATACCTTAACCCGGCGGGGAGCGTCAAGGATCGAATCGCTAAGGCGATGATCGAGGACGCAGAGGAAAAAGGCCTTTTGCGGAAGGGCTCGGTCATCATCGACCTACCAGCGGCAATACCGGCATTGGCCTGGCTTCTGTGGCCGCGGCCAAGGGTTACCGGCTGATCATCACCATGCCGGAAACCATGTCTGTGGAACGGCGGAAGCTGATGCAGGCTTATGGAGCGGAGCTGGTGCTGACAGAGGGCGTCAAGGGGATGAAGGGCGCTATCGCCAAGGCGGAGGAGCTCTCCAGAGAAATCCCCGGAAGCTTTATTCCAGGACAGTTCGTGAACCCGGCCAATCCGAAGGTTCATAAGGCCACAACCGGTCCGGAGATCTGGGAGGATACCGACGGCAAAGTGGATATTTTTGTGGCGGGAGTGGGCACTGGCGGCACCATTACCGGCGTGGGAGAGTTTTTGAAGCAAAAGAACCCTCAGGTCAGGATAGTGGCGGTAGAGCGTCGGATTCCCCGGTGCTTTCCAAGGGTACGGCCGGCTCACACAAGCTTCAGGGCATCGGCGCCGGGTTTATTCCGGAGGTGCTGGACACTAAAATTTATGACGAGATTATTCCGGTAACCAGCGGGGCCGCCTTTGAAACCGGCCGTCAGATCGCCAGGCAGGAAGGCGTGCTGGTCGGCATTTCCTCCGGCGCCGCGGCTTGGGCCGCCATTGAGCTGGCAAAACGTCCCGAAAATAAAGGAAAAACCATCGTGGCGCTTCTGCCCGACACTGGAGACCGTTATCTTTCCACTCCCATGTTTGACCAGCCATAAGCCGACGGCAATGTCCTTTTATCCCCTCCTATCCGATTCAGCCAACGCTTTTGCAATTTGGATTTATTTTATAATTTTATACTTTATGTAAAACCGTGCTGTCAAAAAAGGCCGGGAGTTTTTGAAGAAAAGAAAACTCCCGGGCCTTTTTTGATCATCCCACTGCCTTATCCGTAAAGCCAATGAGCTTCGCGTTCCCGCCCGCGCTTCTATAAAGACGTATCAACCGTAAGCAGATCCCTATATTAAAAACAAATAGGATTTATATATCTTTTTCTACATATTGTAGAACAGAATTTTTTCAATACTTTCGGTATACCCTCTCCTCATTTCCATCAAGATTCCGCCGATACATACGGAAGTGACCAGGATATCCTTGGGCCGCCATGGTTCCTCGCAGGAATAGCGGCAGCGCATCCCCAGCCGTTTCATCACGGCCCCGCTTCGTAGATTGTTTCGTTCCATCATGGGCAGCCGCAGGTAGGGAATCCCCGCCTCCCTTAGCCGGCGAACCACAGCTCTCCCGGCTTCGGTAAATCCCCCGGCCCCAAAATTCTTTCCGCAGCCTGTAACCGAGGTCATGATCCTCGGTTACGTTCGCGTTGATACCGCCGATAGGGTTTTATCGCTCCGCAGACATACCGGTGTATCGGCAGCCCCAGGGCCGCCGATAAAACGCGCCTCAGCGTTAGGAAAGACGGGTTTTAAAATCCTCATAGCCGAATTTCCGCACAAGCTGAATAGAGCCGTCCTGCTTTTTGAGATAAATGGCCGGCAGGTTCATGCCGTTGAAGGTATTGTTTTCACCATGGAATAGATAGCCATATCACAGAACACCACGCGGCTGCCGGGACTCAGGGCTCGTCAAAGCTGTAATCCCGATCACGTCTCCCGCCAGACAGGTAGGGCCGCCCAGGCGGTCAATCATAGGCCTTTTCCCCAGTCCGCCTCCCCCGGCGATTGGGGGCCGGTAGGGCATTTCCAGCACATCCGGCATATGGCAGGCGGCAGAGGTATCTAAAACCGCGATGTTGCCGCTGTTTTCCAGCACATCCAGCACCGTGGACACCAAAAAGCCGGCGTTCAGAGCGACGGCCTCTCCGGGCTCTAAATACACCTGGACCCCATACCGCTCCTGAACCCGGCTGACGCAGGAAACCAGCGCGTCAATGTCATAGCCGGGCCGGGTGATGTGATGGCCGCCCCCAAAATTCAGCCACTTCATCTGGGAAAGCCAGGGGCCGAATTTCTCCTCCACCACCGCCACCGTTTCTACCAAAGGGGCGGCGTCCTGCTCGCACAGGGTATGGAAATGAAGCCCCTCAATCCCGTCCAGCAGATCGGGGCGGAATTTTTTCAGGGTGATTCCCAGCCGGGAGCCGGGAGAACAGGGATCGTAAATAGCGTGATCCTGGGTGGAGTGTTCCGGATTCAGCCGGAGGCCGGCGCTTTTACCGGAGGCCAGCACCTTGTCCCTATATTTTTCCCATTGGGAGAAGGAGTTAAATACTACATGGTCGCACAGGCTTAAATCTCGTCGATTTCGTCCTCCCGGTAGGCGGGAGAAAAAATGTGGGTTTCCCCGCCCATTTCTTCCTTTCCCAGCCGGGCCTCGAACAAGCCGCTGGCCGTGGTGCCGTTTAAATAGCTTCCGATCAGGGGATAACAGGCGAACATGGAAAAGGCTTTCTGGGCCAGCAGGATTTACATCCGGTGCGGTCTATAACCTGCTTTAAAATTACCAGGTTCCTTTCCAGCAAGGCCTCATCCACTACATAGCAGGGAGTCTGCAAAGAGGAAAAAGGAAGCTCCATCTCAGTCCACCAGCTCAGGGGAGAAGCTTTCCTTCCAGGGCAGGCCCCACTTATTGAGGGCGTCCATAAAGGGATCGGGATCAAATTCCTCAATATTGTGGACGCCGGGCTTGTTCCACACGCCGGTCATCAGCATCATGGCGCCGATCATGGCGGGCACGCCGGTAGTATAGGCCACCGCCTGGGAGCTACCTCCTTGTAGCACTCCTGATGGTCACACACATTATACACGTAATAGGTTTTGTCCTTGCCGTCCTTTTTGCCCTGGAAGATACAGCCGATGTTGGTCTTTCCCTTGGTGCGGGGGCCTAAGGAGGACGGATCCGGCAGAACGGCCTTCAGGAACTGGAGGGGCACAATCTGCTGGCCCTGGAACTCGATGGGCTCGATGGAAGTCATACCCACGTCCTCCAGGCATTTCAGATGGGTGAGATAGCTCTGGCCGAAGGTCATGAAAAAGCGGATCCTCTTGATGCCCTTGATATTCAGCGCCAGTGATTCCAGCTCCTCGTGGTGAAGCAGGTACATATCCTTGTCCCCGATTTCCGGGAAATTGTATACCCGTTTGATCTCCATGGGCTCGGTCTCCACCCAATGGCCGTCCTCCCAGTAGCTTCCCTTGGCGGAAACCTCCCGGATATTGATCTCCGGGTTGAAGTTTGTGGCGAAGGGATAACCATGGTCGCCGGCGTTGCAGTCTAAAATATCTATATAATTGATCTCGTCAAAATAGTGCTTCTGGGCATAGGCGGAAAACACCCCGGTCACGCCCGGGTCAAAGCCGCTGCCCAGCAGGGCGGTAATCCCCGCGTCCTCAAATTTCTTCCGGTAGCCCACTGCCAGCTGTATTCAAACTTGGCGGTGTCCTCCGGCTCGTAGTTGGCGGTGTCCACATAGTTCACCTTGGCGGCCAGGCAGGCCTCCATAATGGCCAGGTCCTGATAAGGCAAAGCCAGGTTCAAAACCACGTCCGGCTTTACCTGGTTGATCAGGCAGTCAGCTCGTCCACGCTGTTGGCATCCACCTGGCGGTGGTGATTTTGGTCTTGCCGCCGGAAAGCTTTTCCTTCAGCGCGTCGCATTTTGATTTTGTACGGCTGGCGATGCAGATCTCCTCAAAAACCCCGCTGTTCTGGCAGCACTTGTGAATGGCCACGCTGGCGACTCCGCCGCAGCCGATGATTAACGCTTTTCCCATCTTGACGATCTCCTTTTCTATTCAGTATTTCTCTCATGACCATGAGGTAATGATATCGTAAATAGGTCCTTCAGAAAGACGCGGCCTTCGCTCCATGCAAGGCCGTCTTGTTAAAGGGGACAACGCCCTCTGACAAAGCTTCCAAAGGACATTGCCTCCGGCTATCTGGAAAGCAGAAGCAGCAGCTCCCGGAGCACCTTGCAGGCCACGGCGGTGGAAGCGCCGCTTTGGTCGTAGGCCGGGCACAGCTCGTTGACATCGCAGCCCACGATGTTCAGGCCGCTGACCTTGTGGACCGCTCCCAGCAGATCCAGGAAGCTGACGCCGCCGGCTTCCGGGGTTCCGGTGCCGGGAAAGACAGACGGGTCCAGCACGTCCAGATCCAGGGTAAAGTAAACGGGCTTTTTTTGCAGGGCCGCCACGGTTTCCTCCAGGCCCTTAAAGTCAAATCTGCGGGTGAACACGTGCTCCCTTCCCCACAAAAATTCTTCCCGGTCACCGGACCGGATGCCGAATTGAAAAATCCGGCCGTCGCCCACCAAATCCCAGACCCGGCGGAGCACTGTGGCATGGGACAGCCTGGCGCCCAGGTAATCGTCCCGCAGATCGGCCGTGGGCGTCGAAATGGACTACATGCAGGTCAGGATACCTCTTAACAGCGGCCCGCACAGCGCCCAGGGTCACTAAGTGCTCGCCGCCGATCATCACCGGCAGCTTGCCCGCTTCCAAAATTCGGCGGCCCTGGACTCGATGTGGTTCAAGGCCAGATTGCGTCCCCGAAGCAAAGCTCCAGGTCGCCGCTGTCAAATATTCTGCAGTCCGTCAGATCCTTATCCAAATACGGGCTGTAGGTTTCCAGGCCAAAGGATTCGGAACGCATGGCCTTGCTGGCGAACCGGTCCCCGGCCGAAAAGAGGTAGTGGAGTCAAAGGGCGCCCCGAACAGGACGATCCCCGCGTCCTCGAAGGCCGCGTCGCAGCCTAAAAGGTTTCTACGTTAGGGTTCAACATCTTTAACAATCCTTCCACATAGCTGGGCAGAGCGAACGCCCCGGCGTGCAGCCTGGTGTTATAGTATTGGGTATGGATCCCCAGAAGATTCCACGCCGCGGCGTTCAAATCCTTTACCGGGTGATATTTTTGGAGGCGAAGCGAACAGCCAATGGCCCGACGGATAGGTAGGAATATGGGCCTGGTAAACCTTGCTGATGGCGAAGCTCTCCACAATCCGCTTGTGGGCCCGCTGCATGGCGGCGGCGTCCTCGTCGTAGAAGGGGCTTTCGTGCTGGTTTACCATGATGCCGTCCTCTTTCAGCGCCTTATAGCAGTTGCCGTAAAACTCCTTGGTGAACAGGCCCTCTCCGGGGCCGAAGGGATCGGTGGAATCCACGATAATCAGGTCGTACTCGTTTTCCTTGGAGCGGATAAACTTCAATCCATCCTCATAGTAAATATGCACCCGCTCGTCATCCAGGCGGCAGGCGGTCTGAGGCAGATATTTTTTGCACACCTCCACCACCAGCTCGTCGATTTCCACCAGGTCGATGTGCTCGATCTGGTGGTACCGGGTCAGCTCCCGCACCACGCCGCCGTCGCCGGCGCCGATAATCAGCACCCGCCTGGCGTTGGGATGAACCGCCATGGGCACGTGGACCATCATTTCGTGGTAAATAAACTCGTCCTTTTCTGTCAGCATCATATAGCCGTCCAGAGTGAGAAACCGGCCGAACTCTTTGGAGTCGAACACGTCGATGCGCTGGAACTCGCTTTGAGCGGTGTAAAGCTGCCGGTCTACCTTAATGGAAAATTTCACGCTGGGGGTATGGCGTTCCGTGAACCAAAGCTCCATGGGTCACTCTCCTCGCAAAGTATCATTCAGTGGTTTGAAAGCGTCTTGGGAAATCCGCAAAACGCTTTTTTCTTTCCTTTTCAGTCCTCTTGATTTCAAG
>ENA-OQIR01000587-OQIR01000587.1-human-gut-metagenome-genome-assembly--contig:-NODE-587-length-15074-cov-6.259450_pt1 | contig 15074 bp, 20 predicted proteins | sample MGYA00242580_ERZ504745 | MGnify/ENA primary metagenome ERZ504745 (study PRJEB26092, sample SAMD00036214) | human gut metagenome | host: Homo sapiens | study: EMG produced TPA metagenomics assembly of... | reverse complement strand
AACAGCTTCTTCTGCCGCAGGGCTTGGCTCTACTACCGGCTCCGGCTCAGGTACCTGTGGTGCCTCTGTGACCGGTTCCGTAATCACTTTCTCCGTCGGCTCTGATTCAGGTTCTGTCGCACCTGCGTTTGCACTTGCAAAAAGTGCTGCTATTTCATCTGCACTCAGCTGACGGTTCGGGTCGCTGTTTGTCGTATCTGCAACAGATTCTTCTGCAGCAGGGCCTGGCTCTACTACAGGTTCCGGTTCAGGTATATGTGGTGTCTCACTTACAGGTTCCGGTTCAGGTACATGTGGTGTCTCAACTACAGGCTCCGGCTCATTTACCGGAATAGGCTCAGGTATCTGTTCTGACTCATTCGCTTGTACAGATTCCGGTTCAGGTATCGCCTCCATGGCCGGTGCTGATTGTGGTGCGTCGATCGTTTGCTTAGGCATCTCAACATTTGCTGTAAACTGAATAGGATTTGCTGTGATTGCCTGACTCAGACGGATTTCCATATCCTTTATGCTGTCAGACAGAACCTGCTGCTTTTCCATAATGTCCTTGAGGTTGTCATAAATCACATTTTTCTGGCTCTCAATAATGAAATCATTGCTCTCCTTGAGCTTATTCTCAAGATGCTCAAAAGTCTCCATAAGCTGTTCATTAGAGTTCATAATCGCATCAGCATTTTCCTTATTCCTGTTGATAACAACCTTTGCGATTCCCTTCTGTGCATTGATGATATCCTCAGTCGGAATCTTTGACTCCTTCTGCAGTATCTCAATCTTTCCCTCTATCTCATCAAAATACTTTCTAAGCATGAGGTAAGATGCCTTTTCCGACTTAAAAATACTGTCATACTGTTCCTCCCTCCTGTCCTCCTTTAGAGCACTCAGTGAGAAAAATCCGCTTATCACTCCCCACAGGCAAATCATAAAGATAACTGTGATTGCTGCAATGAGCATGTATTCCTTTGGATAATTAATTATCGCATAAAAATCCGCTAAAATAACAAGCGTGGAAATAAGAATTAGAAATATAACCTGTATTTTTGCCTTTTTTTGCTTTTTATCCTGCATATAATTCCCCTTCCCGGGGCCTGACGCTATCCGCGACAGCCGTACCGCGTGACGGCTGTGGATAATACAAGTCCCAGTACATTTATCTTAATGTATCTATTATAGCGTTTATTTGCTGTAATGTCGATTGTTTTTAATGATTTTTCAGACATTTTCCAAGTATCCATGTTTTCCGAATAGCGTACGTATATACCGATGTTAGTATTTTTTTTCATTACTCCCCGATAATTGTAAACCTTTATTGCAGTTTCGGTTGACAATCGACATCTTTTCATGTTAATGTGTTAACCGTACAAAAATTACTATGAAATTTACAAAAAGGAGATTTTATCATGAACCAGACAGAAACTATAGACTACAAGCATGGAACGACCTATGCCATAACGGTAACAGCGCTCATGACAGCTGTCACATGTATTCTTGCACCATTATCTATCCCGATTGGGCCGGTACCGATTTCACTGACAAACCTGGCCATATATATTTCATTATATCTGCTCGGATGGAAACGTGGAACTATAAGCTACCTCATTTACCTGCTTATCGGACTTGTCGGAATCCCTGTATTTTCAGGCTTCACCGGTGGCCCAGCTAAGCTTGCCGGCCCTACAGGCGGATACATCATCGGTTTTATTGCCATGGCAATTATTGCAGGACTTGTAATCGATCATTTCCACCAGCTTGGCTCCAGCTCATTGGTATGATTGTCGGAACTATCATATGCTATGTGCTCGGTACAGCATGGTTCTGCTTTGAGGCAAAAAGCACAGTCAGCGGTGCGCTCTCAATATGTGTGTTCCCATTTATCCCGGGCGACCTGATAAAAATGATAATTGCCATGCTTATCGGACCGGCTATTAAAAAAAGACTTCGCTAAACATCAACTCCAAGCTTTCTAAGCTCCTGATACAGGCGCGCTACCGGAAGCCTACCACATTATTGTAATCACCATGTATTCCCTTAATGTGGATGGCAAAGCGTCCCTGTATCCCGTAGCTTCCTGCTTTATCCATCGGATCCCCGCTTGAAATATAGCGGTCAATTTCATCTTCCGTCAGTGTATACATGCTGACATCCGTCTTCTCATAAAAGCAGTGTTCTCCGGTTCTTCCGGCTTTGTCAATAAAAACAAACGTTACCCCTGTATATACACTGTTCGTTTTTCCCGAAAGCATCGAAAGCATACGCCTGGCATCTTCTTCGTCCTTCGGCTTTCCAAGAATCTGATTCTCATAAGCCACTACCGTATCCGCTCCGATTACAAGAATATCCTGCGGTGTCACAAGCTCTGCATGCTGTTCATTGTAGGTAAGCACACCTGACGCTACCTCCTCTGCCTTTTGACGGGATAGTTCCATGACAACCGCAGATGGCTCCTCCTCTGTGATTATCTCTTCTCCCTTTGCAGGACAGACAACAAACTCTGCCCCAATCTGCTCTAATAATTCCTTTCGGCGCGGTGATGCCGACGCCAATATTATCTGACTCATATTTGTTTTAACCTTTTCCTTCACTTTGGATTTTGGGACTGTTTCATCTGAAGAATACAATTCCCTATGACTGATTACACGTTTCCACTTGTATTATACAGCTTTCTCTTTCACCGATACTTTCACTGACATAATTCTATAAAATACAGCACAAAATACCAACGCAAAAACGACTCCAAACACATTCTGAATCACCCTGAGGCTGACTGCTCCCTTTAACCCATAGCTCTCTGCAGCTATAGCCAGAGCACCAAATGTATTAAAAACAGCCTGCCAGCCGTATTGTGCCGATAATCCCACGCCGATTCCACCTATGATTCCTATGTACGCATAGATTGATGGCGGAAGCAGTAAGTATAATACCGTAAAGCATATAACCCCGGCAATATTACCGACAATCCTTTTTTTGACTCTGTACTGCATATCCTCCATAAACGGCAGGATGGCAGACATGGCTGCAATACCTGCCCACATTGCACGCGGCATATTGCAAAGCTGTGCAATACATAGAACTAACGGTACGCATAGTATCTGGCACAGCTGCCATTTTGTACGTGATGAAGAAAGGTCAAACTCCTCAATTACAGCTTTCATATTTCTTTTATAGTCTCTGTTTTTATGATTTCTGTAAAATACCAGGCATGTGATGGCAGCTCCTGCGGCCATCCCTGCTATTCGAAGCATATAGCTTTTTCCTGACACATCATATCCATATAACAATAAATAGCCAAGAACCAGTGTGGATTGATTAAACATAAATGGATTATGGCATCCGAACAGAATCAGCACTGCAAGAGCTGCAATGTTTATAAGCAGCGCCGGAAGCGGTGAAAGCTGATTCGCCAGATGTGGGCATACTGTCATAATTACAAAGAACAATGCCAAAAGCCATGTAGAGTGTCCTGTATGGATTCCCAGATCAGCGTTTCGAAATACCATAACGCATAATAAGACCACTACTCCCACAATGCTGTTATCCTTTCCCAATATGATGCTTGAGGCAGTAACAAAGGCAAAGCAAAAACCATTGTCACAGCTATCTTCACCATATATACAAACGCATGGTATAGTTTTTCTTTCATTGTTTTACTTTTTTTCAGCAGGCTTTTAGAGCCGGCCTGATTTAACTGCAGTTCCTGATAAAATGTCATGTAAATTCTCCTATCTTTTTATCTTATTATTTTATGATATGATGGTCAAAAGGTATTTTGCCCCTCATTTATGATTAATCAGATTACTACATGCTACGCATTCCCGTAATCTGACTCCACCTCGAAATCCGCTAATTTTCTGCGTTTCCGCAGCAAATTGCTACTTTCTCGGTGTAGTGCGGGTCACTAAGGTATACATCGAATTGCATGCAAGCATGCATCGATGATACCTTTTGACCTTTAATCATTATAATTCTTTATTGGCAGTTGTACTACAAATCTGCATCCACCATATTCCCGATTTTCAGCTTTGATTGTTCCACCGGCGATGTCTACAATTCTTTTCACAAGTGCCAGACCAAGGCCGTTTCCCTCGGCTTTATGGGAACCATCCACCTGATAAAACTTGTCAAATATTCTGGCTTTTGCATCATCCGCGATTCCCGGTCCCTCGTCTTCCAGAATAAACTGCACATAATCATTTTCATGCCTTAGAAACATGGTCATTGTCCCATTTTGTGGACTAAACTTGATTGCATTATCCAAAAGATTCATCCAGATATGCATAAAAAGCCCTTCATTTCCAACATATCTGACCTCCTCCATCTCCACCTGAAATCCAATTCCTTTTTCAGTCCATTTATCTTCCAATGAAAGAAATGCCTGACGGATTTGTTCATCCAGACGATATTTGGTTTTTTCATTGGAATATTCTGATTTTCCAGCCTTGATAACAATAAAATATTTCCAACAAGGCCTGAAAGCCTTTGAGTATTAAACAGGATTTTTCTACATACCCTCCTGCTCCTGTGACAGCTCATCTCCCTGGAGCAGCATCGTATAGCCTTCAATTGCATTGATTGGAGTCTTGAACTCATGGGAAACATTGGATACAAAATCCATTTGCAGCATCTCTGTTGCACGAAGCTCTTTTGTCATGACATTAAAGCTTTGATATGATTCTCCAATCTCGGCTATGCGGCTGTTTGTTTCCAAATGCTGTTCAAAATCTCCCTGGGAAACTGCCTTCATTGCTTTACCAAGCCTGGTAATCGGCTCAAGGAGCCTTGCATTGATAAATGATGTAATAAGTCCTGCTATCAATGTATTAAAAATCAAAAGCCAGCCAAGGCCCGGTATTTTCCCGGGCAAATCCAAAAAATGATTCAAAAACGCAAACAACAAGGCTGATATCAGCATAGAAAATGCAAGTGCCAGCCAGATTGCACCGGTCAGACATGAGCGGATACGCAATTCTTTTTTCTTTTTATGTTCCATTATTTTTTCACCACCTTGTATCCCAGACCACGCATTGTTACAATTTCGAAATCCGGATTTTCTTTAAAACGCTCCCTGATTCTTCCTATATGTACCTCTATCGTATGTGGGTCTGCCTCCGTCTCATATCCCCATACCTCATCCATTAGCTGCTGCTTCGTAAATGTCCTGCCCGGTGAAGCTGCCAGCTTGTATAAAAGCAGAAATTCTTTTTTTGGCAGGACAAGCGCTTCATCACCGGTCACAACTGTCATTGCATCATAATCAAGCTCGGTTGAGCCAATCACAATTTTGTGTTCGTTCAGTATCTGTGCACGACGAAGCAGTGCCCCTACCCTTAAAACCATTTCATTGACATTTACAGGTTTTACCATATAGTCGTCACTTCCCGAAAGAAAACCCTGACGCATATCATCAAAGCTGCTTTTTGCAGTAATCATAAGCACCGGTATCTGATATCCCGCCGAACGAAGCTCCGACACAAGTTCATATCCATCCATAACCGGCATCATTATATCGGAAATGATTAAATCAATATATTCTCTGTCCAATACCTCCAGTGCCTGTGCTCCATCCGACGCACTTTTGACCTGATATCCGCTCTTTTCAAGCACCTTTTGGAATAACAGACTTAATTCCTTATCATCTTCTACAATTAATATCTTAAACACGCTTTATATTCTCCTTTAATCAAAACAACTCCCTTGCCCATCCAAGCAGATGCTGTACCAGAAACACCTTTCTTTTATGTTTTTCTGTTAATTCAATCGGCTTTACATGATACGGATCATAATATGTTCCGTCGTCTAATACCTGTCTGGACACGCTCTCATACTCCATCATGCCATCTTCCAGCTGTTTATTAATCTCTTTACTGCGTATTACAAGCATTAGCTCTGTATCCAGATAAGTACTTCTCATGTCCATATTGAATGAACCTATTACTGACAGATCATCGTCAATCAGAATACTTTTTCCATGATACGAATAACCGCCTTCATATTCCCAGATATCAATTCCTGTTTCTAAAATTCTGTTTCTGTTTTTGGCATAATCAGCAGCTCCAAATGGGTTTCCGTTATTTGCAACAGAATTTGTCATAATAGAAAAGTCCGGAACCTTCTGTGCAATTTCCTCCCATGTATTATACATCATATCATTGCAAATAATATATGGTGTATGAATTTTTACGCGTTCCTTTGCATTTTTCATTAATTCTCCCAGCTGATACCATACCACCGGTTCCTTAGCTTGGGTGTGGATTGGGTTTGATAACAATATAATCTTTTCTGTTTCAAAGGTTTCATCCGCATAATCTGTATCACAAATTTTTTCCTTATTAACTTCAAAATATTGCTGATACCCTTCCTGCAGCTCTAAAACTGCTTTCTTTACAGATTGTCTGTCAGCTAATTTTTTACTGTTATGAAAATACCGACAGTCCTCCTGTTCCCATATTGTTTCAAAATAATTCCAAAGCTGATTGACTGAATTATCTTTCTGTGGCTCATCGCAGACAACTAACACATCCCGGTCAAAATTTTTATGCCCCGGAAAATCACCCAAAAAATAATTATATGTGTTTCTTCCGCCAAGAATATATATTTTACCATCTGCAATCAGATATTTATCATGCATTCTTCCCATTGTCTTCCATGGCTTAAGCGGATTTGCTTTATTGTACAGCTTAATCTCAACATTCTCATGCGAAGATAATCCATAAAAATATGGATTACCCTCCATATCAATCCAGCTCTCCATTCCATCTACCAATATGCGGACATGTACGCCTCTGTCTGCCGCATCATGCAGTGCTCCTAAAATCAATTTTCCGCTTTCGTCTGATTTAAATGCAAATGTAGAAGGATTATTTCATCCTTTGCATTTTGGATTAATCTAACTCTTTCTAAAAGAGCCTGCGAATTTTTTTCAATGATTACTGCTCTTTCCGTATTCTCTCTCCCCGCCACACTCATAATATTTTGTGTTTCCTTTATAGTAGCATCAGACACCGCCGGCTGTTTTTTATATGTGACGCAGATTCCGATTAACTCATAAAAAGCCACACATAAAAAAAACTGCAGTATAGCAAAAATAATTTTACATATCTTATGCCTTTTCATTGTACATCACCTGATTCCTTGTATTTTATACTCATACAATACAATGTCAATCTCAATTTTACCTCAACAGAATTGATTTTATGCAAAAAGACAGGAAAAAGCAGCTGCCTGCAATTTCCTGTCCATAAAAACTCATATAAAATTATTTTACTGCGATTTACCTATTTTTCGTCGCTTCTACCGTCTTTCCGTTTACCTGATGTGCAAAGCTCCATGACTTCTTATAGATAATCCATATAATTTTTAAAGCACAATTACGGCAGCGTCAAGCCCGTCTACTTTTCCGTCAAATGCGCTATCTGTAAGCAGATTATATTTCTTGGCATACTCATTAAATTCCTTTACACTGCTGCCGCAATTGAAAAGCATTGCGATTGTCTCTTCGCCGTTTTTTCTGATCATAACAATCGTATCATCATCGTCATTTGTGATTGTCTCAATCATTTCGCCCTCTACGATGCATGCATGTGCTTTTCTAATCTGCATGAGCTTCTTATACCAATTATACATCTCCTTGTCCTGGTATTCCTCATCCCAGTACATGCCTCGTCTGCAGTCCGGATCGTTTGCTCCCGGCATTGCATACTCATCACCATAGTAGACCATAGGCATTCCGGGCAGTAGCAGCTGAAAGGCTGCTGCGAGATGCTGCTTTTTCTTATTATCATGGCACAGATGTAAAAATCTTGCTGTATCGTGGCTGTCAATCAGGTTCCACATCAGCGGATAGCACTTTTTGTTTAAGCGCCCCTTCAGATATCCCAGATTCTGTACAAACTGGCTGACATTAATCTTTTCGTCTGCAAGCAGGTCTATCAGATTCAGGTAGAATGAATAATTCATGACAGTATCCCACTCATCTCCCTCGAGGAAGTCTCCTGCGTAGTGCCATATCTCACCAATTATCAGCATATCCTTCTTTACTGCCTTGATTGCTTTTCTGAAATTCTTCCAGAAGAAATGACTGATTTCATCTCCTACATCCAGTCTCCATCCGTCAATATCACATTCCTTAATCCAGTAGCAGGCAACATCCGTGATGTATTTTTCAACCTCAGGATTTTTCAAATTAAGCTTTGGCATTCCACCGTAATAACCGAAGCATTTGAAGTTTGGAATCTCTCCCCATTCACCCCTAGGTGGCAGCTCGTCGATAAAATACCAGTCGAGATATTTTGACTTTTCGCCCTTTTCAAGTATATCCTGAAATGCAAAAAATTCTCTTCCTGTGTGATTGTATACCGCATCCAGCACTACCTTCATGCCACGCTCGTGGGATTTTTGTACGAGCTCCTTTAAGTCCTCTGTTGTTCCAAATGATGGGTCAACCTGATAATAATCAATAGTATCATACTTATGGCATGAATTTGATTTAAAGATTGGTGTCAGATACACCACATCGATTCCCAGATCTTTAATATAATCCAGATGCTCTATGATTCCCCTGAGATTGCCATGCAAATCATCCATAGGCGTAATCGGCGCCTTATACCACAGCTCTTTGTCCACCGGCTGTGTTGTGGCAAAGCGCGACGGAAAAATCTGATACACTACCTTGTTGGCTGCCCACTGTGGCACCTCAAACATCTCTTCCTCTCTGAGATTCTGCGGGCAGTCAAACATTCTATCCCTGTTTGTGATGCACTCCTTATCGAACTCATAATTGCCGTAATATACCTTTTCACCCTGCATGTCCGTAAATTCAAAAAAGTATCTCAGACATATCAGATGCATCTGAAGCTGCGCCTCATAATAATCGTGAAACTGCGAGGTGGCTACCTTCTTCATAGGAAGTGTCATTCGCGTATCCTTGCGCTCCATAGGTATATACTTGTCCTCATAGTGAAGGATTACCTCCTTCATATCATCCTTTTTTACCTGCACGCGTATCACAAACAAATCCTTATCTATCGCATAGCAGAATCTTTTATCCATGTCATGAAAAATTGCTGAATATTCCATAAAATGCCCCTTTACTTACGTATTTCGTTATTTTGTATTTTAACGCACTTTTTCAAACAATTCTATCATTATATCCATGACATTTTTTCACTATTTCTACTTTATGTGTAACTTTAACTTAATTACATTTTATTTTTTTGACTTTATTCTCCAAAACACTGCGTTCATTATATCACTGCACACTCAGATAGCTTGTCACACAGTAAAGTGTCTGTCCATTATATTCCACGCGTGACCAGCCAAACTCCTCATTGATTCCGGTTCTGGTGACTGTTTCCCCATTTTTTATCGTTGCGATGACTGTAGCATCCGGATTTGTGACACTTGGAAGTGCACGCAGATTAACCTCTATCTTTGCAGTGACAGTATCATTACAATCCTTGAATTTTGTCTTCAGTCCGTCTCCGCTGCCACTTCCGTCCTGTCCGGGAACTACATAGTTCATATCTGTTGTGAGGTAGCTTGAAATGGCATAGTATGTCTGTCCATTATATTCGATACGTGACCATCCACTGTCACTGACACCTGTTCTTGCTGCCGTATCACCGTTATTGAGCGTTGCCTTAATTGTGCTGTCATTGCCCTGACTTGGAATATCCCTCAGGTTAACGCTCTCCTTGGCAGTTACAGTCTCATTTACATCCGAAAACTTCATATTTGCTTCCGGATCAGCTGTTGCATTGTCAGCCGCATCCCCATTTTTTGCAGACTCTGTTTCATCAAAACCAAAGTATGCCACATTCAAATCTACCGGCTTATCAATCCCTGACACCTTTCCCTTATTGGTATACTGCCACATGGCATGTGTGCCCTCATAAGATGACTGTGGTGTTTCCGGGTAAGCTGTGTCCGGATATTGTGACACCCAGATTTTGTACCTGCTCTCAAGTGTTTTAGTATCCCACTGGCTGTTTGCCGACAACTCATTCATTGCAGCGTAAAACATAGGTGTATATCCTTTATTATATATTTCCTGCAAAAATGCCTCAGCTACTTTGGTGCGTGCCTCTGATGACATTCCATACTGTCTGCTGGCTGAGTCTGTGAAGCCCTCGCAGTCAAATGCCACCGGATATGTAATCTGATATTTTGAGATGTAGTCTGCTACCCAGTCTGCCTCCTCAATGGCTTCTGTTTCATTTACTGCTGATGAAAAGAAATATACCCCGACCTTTATGCCATTTTTCTGCGCCTCCTGCATGTTGTATCTTGCATTTGTATCAACACACATCTCGCCTGTTTTCTGGGTTCTGTAGCCCACACGTATCATTGCAAAATCAATTCCGCCTGCGGCAACCTTGTCCCACTTTATAGTGCCCTGATATTTAGATACATCAATTCCGAAGGTCAGGTTACTGTTTTCCGCAACAGAGCTTGCAGACAGTATCTGTGTCTCATCCGCAGAAGCCCCATCATCAGATGTCACACTCATTGAGCCGGCATTGTCTCCCGTATGCTGCGGGTCTTCCTTGTCTGAACTATCCTCTGTGGCTGTTTCCGTCATCTGTGACGAGCCTTAGCCTCGTTTTTTGCTGACTTAATCACAAAAAATGTGGCAACTGCAGCCAGCGCAGCTACTATCGCAACAATTATAAATATTGCTATTATCTTTCTTTTATCGTTCATAGCTTTTCCTCTTCATCAATGTATATACCATGTATAAGCAACCTGTTTTTATGCAACAAAATATATCATATAATCCAGTATTTTTCAAATATTTCTCGCTTTTTCATACCTTTTCAAAATCCTTTTACGATGATTTAAGAACACATATTTGTCAACTGGATTTGAAACACGCCAAAGTCTACAAATATAATAGAGCCGACAACCCATGAGTTATCTCAGAAGTTCACCGACTCTACCTTTATACATCTGTGTGTCTGGCTTTGTAATAGGAAATATTTGTAGTTTCTTAACATATCTAATATATCATTGTTTACTCTTTCGACAAGAAAGAATAACTAACTTATTTCATCAATATTGACTACTTTCCAAACATCGTTTTCTTTTTCTATATCCCACCGAGATATTACCTTCTCTGCCCCATAAATAAGAGTTTCATTCAAATCGTAATACTTTGTTGAATATTCGACCCAAATATAGCCAGTGTTTCCATTTTGGTTTGTTGTTATTAACTTAATGTCTGCTACAGCCTTCTTCACTTCCAAATTGAAATAATAATATCTGACTAACGCCCCAACGCTATCCTGATTATTTATATCATTTTCTGTTCCTATAAATTGCATAATTTCTTTTGCTTGCGAAACAATTCCATTTGCTACATTAATTTGCTCTTGGTCGTAACATTCCGTTTCATCTCATCGTATTTTTCTTGACCAAAATGCTTTATCAATGTTACATCGTCTGTTTTATTTTTTTTACCGCAAGCAATAAGGCTTAATAACAAAACAAATAGAACCATAACATATACTGTTTTTTTCATATATACCTTCTCCATATAATACCTACATACACTATACTAATTTTTCTAGTAGTTTGTAAATCAATCGACTACACCAATTAGATTGTTTTTTTCTATATTTCTAATCATAATATTATACCAATCCACAAATTCTTTTGTTGTCAATTCACCATTCATATATGCTTCATGCATTTCTGAATATTTTGCTTCTGGAATGTGTCCCATATCCCATACCCCATACCCCTTTTCTAGATTCTCCTGGTGTCCAATTAATAACCTCACCTGTATTTGGATCTCTAACCAATCCATCAGGACCTTTAGCATTCTCCCATACTTCTTCAACAACACCTTTTCTAAATGAAGGTCTACTGTTAGTATATGGTTTTGTATCAGCCTTACTACCACTCTGGTATCGGAAACGGTTCGCTACTCTTTCCTCACAGCTTATGGTATTACCAAACGCATCATACTCATAATGATTGAGTACTCTGTCCGAGACTTTGTCCTGTGCGGCTGCTCCGTTCTCCTTATCCTCGCCTCTGATGATACGGCTCACGCTGCCCTGCTCATCGCATACATAATGGTAATACGTCTTGGCATTCTCGCTGTCGGAGCTGATCAGTCCCAGTCCACGGATATAGCGGATGATGTTGCCGCTGTAGTCCTTCTCTGCTACGACTTCCCTGTTTTCATTATAGAGGAACTGCACTAACCTGCCATTCTACTATTTTAATGGAACATGAACATTTCTAATAACCTTGAGTTCATTTCCCCCTACATTTGACGTCCCCGAAAATTCAAAATAAACATAGGCTGTATTGGGAATCAATTCCATATCTGCCAAAGTAATCTGATTCAATTTCTCTGAATGTCTTGTTCCATCGAAATTTCTCCATTCAGTCAGATTATTTGCACCATTTGTATTTGTTTTCGGATTTAGCAATAAATCATCTGATATTCTTCCCATGGATTAATATGCTCGTAAAGAATTATCCGCATTCTGAATAAGAATTTGAAATTGTCACAAGAAAACACATTGTCTTCACAACACTAAATGCTATGAAAACAATATGTTCTAAGTCTTTGAAGAAGTAATATTCCGTTTTTATTTCGGATGTCCTTAAGTGCACCCAGATGCAAATTTCGCCCTAAGTTCTTTAAACTAATCTCCATGGATTTTATCAGCTTCGGTAAGAGCCATTCCGATAAATTTAAAGGCCCAAAATTTTTGTGGTGGTTGTCCTTATGTGCAGACATAATTAAAATGATTGACACTCATTACAATAATAATTGTCTGCATCTGTTACTAACTGCCAAAAAGTATCATCGGCACAAAGCTCATCATAATCTGAAACACCCCTAATAAGTCCCATCACAGCACCATTTGAATTTCTTATTGTTCTATTTTGAATAGCAATAATTAATTCATTTACATATTCCTTATACTGTTTCAAATATTCCATTGTAGCATTACTTTCTAAGCACATAGTATCAATATATGCATTTATAGCAGTCAACTTTCCTTCTAATATATCATATTTATTCATATTTCCTTCTTTCTATGGTAACGGTCTTGTATCTAAAACCCAGCCATCATCAAATTTCTCAAATAATATCTGTAGTCCCCCACCAGGTCTTGATTCTATTGCTCCAACTTGTTCCTTTGCAGTTCCAATTGCATATTTAATTTTTGTTCCTGCTGGTATTTTAGCAATAGACACATTATCTCTTGCTCCCCAGTTACTCAATAACGCCATTTGATTCATGTAGTCATCTACTGTACTAATTCTATTTGCTGCATCAAAAGTAGTCCAGTATTTCAAACTTCTTCCACTACCAACTTCAGCATTAGAATGAAATTGAACTAAATACAAATCTTCTTTAATAACGTTTTTTATCTCATATCCAGCATTAAAGTTAGCTAATTCACCATCAAATTGTTTAGAATAATCCCATACTTTACCTGATGAACTACCACTCTCAACAACCTTCCCAGCATCTTCCGCTGCACTCTCGGCTCCCTTGGCTGCTCCCTCGAGCCCTTTTCCGGCTTTCCCCACATCTTCCGCTAAATTTCCAGCTCCCTCGGTTACTCCATCAATCCCTTTTGGGGCTTTCGCCAGCTTGTTCGCCTCTGCTTCAATTCCATTCAGCCCTTTTGCTGTCACTCCACTCGCAACCATACCGGCAACCATTCCTGCTGTATCATTTCCTGTCACATCTGTGGTTATCTTCTGCGCACCGGCTCCGGCTCCCATTGAGATGCCTTCTTTGGCGACTATTGTTGCTGTGCTTTTGAATGTCAGATTTCCCGCTGTGGATGCCTGGCCGATTGGAATCATTGCGGATGCCGCAAATGCAAAGGCATTTTGGGTCATCCTTTATCTTCTGCTCTGGATTCAGAGACGAATACTTTGTACGCCTCTGCATTTGTTCTGATTATGGTATGAACGATGCAACATAAAAGTTAGAAATTACAGATATATTCTTAATCAGCAGGCATTGCTTATTCATCAATTTTATTTTGCAATCATCATCCCTTGTATTTCTCCTGTATTTTTATCAATATAATATCTTCTTCCCATAAAGTCATTCGCATAAAGATATTTATCATCAAAATTTATCATTGTATATACGGTTGGATTTCCTTTCGGTCTCACTCCTATCTGCCATATTTTTCGTCCTTTCCCAGAATAACAAAAAACATTATTACAATCATCATAGGTTAATTTTTCTTTCGGTTTAATATCTAATAAAACATATATTTTGTCATCCTCAATTTTCACTTGAAATATTTCATCTTCAAAAACAATATTTTTATCACCTATATAAAGTATATTTTTATCAAAACTTATATTTTTCACTTTCCCATACTCCAATCTACTAAACTTCCTATTTCTTTAAATTCTCCAATGTATTGACCTTTTAAATCAAATTGAATTCCGCCACCATTAAATCCATAGTTAGGGTTTACCTCTCCCATTCTAATATTACTTCCTGCTTTCAATTTTACCTCTCCTATATATTTGGGTGTTGATGGTAATGCAAATTTTTGTTGTATTTGTTCTGGGGTTAATCCTTTAATGTCTTCTGCGCACATTACCCAGCCACCTCTTAATCCAGATATATTACCATCATACACTCTCACAAAAATCGTATCACAATCTAATGTTATATCTTGTACCACCGTTTTCGGCGTATATGGTGGTCTGTCATACCCATTATTTGCCCACCAATCATTAACACTTTCTGCTGATTGATACTGATTTAATTTAACTTTATCCTTTAAGTTGCCTAACTGCGTATCTAAATATTCATATCCTGTTAACTCTTTATATTCTATTTCACTTAACTGCTCTATGCTACCTTCCTTCACAACCGGACCATCCGCATCATTTAATACTGCGTCACCACCATCTCCCACATCTCCAAGCTTCGGTTTCGCCAGCTTGTTCGCCTCTGCTTCAATTCCATTCAGCCCCTTTGCAGTTACTCCACTTGCAACCATACCGGCAACCATTCCTGCTGTATCATTTCCTGTCACATCTGTGGTTATCTTCTGCGCACCGGCTCCGGCTCCCAT
>ENA-OQIR01000586-OQIR01000586.1-human-gut-metagenome-genome-assembly--contig:-NODE-586-length-15078-cov-2.187479_pt1 | contig 15078 bp, 19 predicted proteins | sample MGYA00242580_ERZ504745 | MGnify/ENA primary metagenome ERZ504745 (study PRJEB26092, sample SAMD00036214) | human gut metagenome | host: Homo sapiens | study: EMG produced TPA metagenomics assembly of... | reverse complement strand
CATCATAAATGGGATCAAAAGAGGCAATATGACTACAATATTCTGTCACCGGCATAATTGTCCAACAATGATTATTCTTTTTGAATACTTTGATTTGTTTCTAAAAAGAAGGCATGGGTCATGACTTGTTTAAAATCCGTTCCATAATTTTCATTGCTTTCAATACCTGCATGTACATAAATATGCGCATCATCTTCTAATACATGGGGTGAATCGTTTAAGAAACAAAGTTCATCTAAATAATGTTTACGTAAGATTTGACAAATCTCAGACATATTACTATTTTGGTTGATTTCAATATTTAGACTTTTAGCCATTTCATGAATCAAACTTGCTTTTCTAAATCCAAGAACATGTTTTAAAAAATCCAAACGATAGGAGTAAAGAACATTTTTCGCAATAAAATCACAATTACCCATGATACAATGTACATCTTCCGTTTGAACTTGATGCATAATGTAATGAAGAGTATCTAGATTTCTTTTTCCTTTTTCAACTAAATCACCTAAAAGAATCAAACAATCTATACCCGGTTTATAATCAATCTTGTGTAAGAGCGCTTGATATAGATCTAAATTACCATGAATATCACTAATCACAATCTTTCGCTTGGCTTTTGTTTTAAGTTTTTGAATTACTACATTCCGGTTCATTGCACTAAAAACGGAAGGAATGTATCACATTCTTTTTCCCAGTCTTCCTCACAATGTCTTCCTTCTGGAATCACATTATATAAGACTTTGACTCCTTTTTTTGATAGAGAATTACCAATTTCAGTACAAGCCTTAGTTTGCCAGACAAATTCATGCATTAAGCTTGCTTCATTTGAACCCCAAGATAAATAGATTGAAGTATTTTTTGAATGTTTTTATGATGAATATCTTTCAAAATTGCATCTATACTCTCTAAGACATAAGGAGATATCACAATGGCTTTTGAATAGATGTTGGAATAGGCATAAGCGGCATACAAGGCCATTAGACCTCCGCAACTACTTCCACCGATAAATGTATTTTTTCTTGTCTTTTTGGTTCTGTAATTTTGATCAATATAAGGTTTTAATTCATTCACAAAAAAGTCCATTGTAGCATCACCTAAACCTTCAAAAGATCCGTATTCAGGATCATAGAAAGGGTAGGGTGCATATTCTTTTAACCGATTATTTCCGATATGGCTACATTCTTGTCCAACGACAATTAAATCTATATTGAGCTTTTCAATATGCTCTTGAATATGGATGGCCTTACCATATGTGGCATAGGCATCTAAAAAGATATTATGACCATCAAACGCATATAAAACAGGATATTGTTTATTGCTCGTATCATAATCTTCAGGTAAATAAATAAAGATTTTTCGCTTTTCATTTAATTTCGACATGAAAAGTTCTTTTTCAACTATCATAATCGATCCTTTCTTTTTAAGGCAACCTTGAAGAACTCATCTCGTCTTGAAGGACTTGTAAATTTGGCAACAATCGCAACATCACCCATGGCAGCCGCAATCGCTTCTGGAAGATATAAGATATCAATTAATTCTTCTTTAAACATGTCTTGAATTTCTTTTACTGTAAAACGATATTTGATGGAATTTCTTCTGCCCACAAAACCTGCAGAATATCTTCTAAGTTTTGAATAAGATGCTTGTTGTTTTAAGATCACTTCAGCCCATAAACGGTATACATCGAGTTCACCTGCATAATTCATTAAATCAGGACAGAATCCTCCTGGAGTCTGAAGTTTACTTCTAAGCCAAAGATACGCCCTTTTTCACCTAATCCTTGTACATCATGATTCAATCGGAAGAATTCGCAATGAAAGAAACGATTCTTGATTTTAAAAGCATGAATCGTTCTTTGAACAATGTCACGACATTCATCGCTGATTTCGAGTGTTGTGAAGCATCCAATACTTTGTTGATAAAGCACAGAATCCATGCAGTTACCAACATATTCTAAACTATTTAGATAGCGAATATCTCCGTTTTTATCGCAAATCCCATCTAATGTAAAAACATCTCCATCAATATATTGTTCTAAAATCATAACATGATCTTTTGTCTGCATATAAACAGATTCTAATTGTTCGGCATTCATGATTTTATAAGTCATACTTGCACCTACACCATGATCTGGCTTCATAACGAGTGGATATCCCACTTTATTAGCGAAATCTAAGCCATCCTGAAGTGTATGTAATACTTTATAATCAGCTACTGGGACGTTGGCTTCTTTATAATATTTTTTCATTTGTGACTTCGATTGAAGCTCTTCGATTCTTTCTAATGAAAAACCTGTTTTTACATTAAAATCATCACGAAGGCGTGCATCTAAATCAAGCCAAGCTTCATTATTGGATTCAATCCAGTCGATTTTTCCATATTTAAATGTAAAATAGCCACATGCCTTAATCATTTCATCATAGTCATGGAAGCTTTTCACAACATAGATTTCATCACAATACTCTTTTAATTCTTGTTTTATTTGGTTGTAAGGAGTATCTACGATAGCCAATACTTTAGCCCCATTTTCTTTTAACCCCCTACAAAACATCCAGTAACTTTCTGGATAGTTTGGTGAAATCACCACAAAATTCATAATCTTATTTCCTTTCTGCCATCATTTGACTAATCGCAATGACAGTCTTTCCATCATCAATTTTTCCATTTCTTGTATATTCATAAGCCGTTTCTAAATCCAACCATAAAGTATCAATTTCTTCATCTTCATCTAAAGAAAGTTTTACATCTGCCATTCTTGGATGGATGGCTTTATAGATCCAATTCTTTCATCACAAAAGCCTGGTGTTGATACAAAACTTAATAATAGTTCTAATTTATCACAGGCCATGCCTGTTTCTTCGTTTAGTTCACGAAGTCCGCATTCCATGGGATCTTCACCATATTCGAGTTTGCCTGCTGGAATTTCAAGTGTTTCTTTACCAATTGCCGGACGCTCTTGTCGTACAAGTAAGATCTTGCCATCGATGATACAAATGACACCCACACCTCCTGGATGACGAATGATGTCTCGTTTATACATTTTATCTTTGATTTTTACATCCTTTTGAACTAAATCAAAGATAATACCTTTATAGATCAATTTTTCTTCCATACAATACCTCTTTTTCGTTAAGATTATAGCACAAAAAACACTCCTAAGAGTGTTAATTGATTTTAGCTAAAAAGCTTTCCGTAATCGCATCCGCTATTTTTTGTTGGAAAGTTTCATCCACTAATTTTGTATAGTCATCACTATTACTTAAATATCCAAGTTCTAAAAGGATAGCCGGAATTTGACTATCATATAAAATAGGGAAGTTTTCATAATGGTCGGAATCAATACCTTCAAATTGCGATAGGTTGATTGCGTTCATTGTATTGGATAGGTTTTTAGCCAATTGAATCATCTTATCGTTGGGTTGTGTGAAAATAGAATATCCCTTTGATAAAGAATCTGAACTTGAATTCATTTGAATCGAAATTAAATAATTTGCCTTTTGGGAGTTAATAGAAGTGATTCTTTCTTCTGTAGAAAGTGTGGAATCATCACTTCTTGTATAAACTACATTGTAGCCAACACTCGAAAGGGATTCCCCAATCTTTTTGGCTATAACCAAATTTAGATCTTTTTCACTGGTATGCCCATCGCTTGTATATCCACTATCACTTCCTCCATGACTCGCATCAATACAAATGATTGCTTTTGATTTACAACGCGAATTTGAAACCGTATCATTGGTAATAATGGTCGATTCTGTTTGTTCGGGAACATCGATTTTTGATTTTTCTTTGATTTGTTTATTAAGATTTGGCTGGATGACCATCGCCAAAAATAGTGCAAAAACTAAAAAGAGAATGGCTCTACGCATGACTAACCTCCTGTTTTCTTATTTTAACATTAGTCGTAAAGGATGAAAAGCTTTTTAAAATTTGTTATAATGAGTAGTATGGGTGATAGTATGGATTTTTTAATAACATTAGATCAGTTTGAAGGTCCTTTGGATTTGATGCTGCATTTAATCAAAGAAAATAAATTAGATCTTTTTGACTTGGATATGAATGTTTTGGCAACGCAATATATTGAATATATTCATGCCATGCAAAATATGCATTTGGAAGTGGCCAGTGAGTATTTATCGGAACTAGCTAGTCTTATCGCATATAAGTCGAAAAAACTTTTACCAAGAGAAACCGTTGAGGTTATAGAAGAATATGAAGAAGATCAACGTGATCAATTGGTAGCTCGTTTATTGGAATATCAAAGATATAAGGAAGTAAGTCTTGCATTAAAAGATGGTTTTGATCAAAGACAACTCCATTTTTCTCGTCCAGTTTCCAGCTTAGTCGAAGAATGGAAGATTCCCGTTGAAAGTGATACTTTAGAAAATCAATCTCCTTATGATTTAATGAAGGCTATGCGCCATTGTATTGTACGTATGGAGCTTTTACAGCCTTATGAAACTAAGGTGACAATCAAAGAATTGTCTTTAGAAGAAAGAGCCATTCAAATCAAAGAAAGAATGAAGCATATAAATGGATCGATATCTTTTAAAGATCTTTGTAGCGATTGTACAAATTTACATATGGTGATCGTTACTTTTTGTCGATACTTGACTTAATACATGAAAAATGGATGACATATTCCATTGATGAAACCCAAATGATATGGGTCGCAAGAGAGGATTTGTAGATATGGATAATGCGAAGGCAATATTAGAAGGCTTACTCTTTTTAAGTGGAGAAGAGGGTTTGAGTATAGATCAATGATGACTTGTCTAAAACTTAGAATGATGATATCCGCGTTTACTAGATACACTAAAAGAAGAGTATAGCAGCAACAGTAGAGGGATTGAACTTGTAGAATATGCGAATCGATTTAAATTTGTCACAAAAGAATTTGTATATCCTTATGGAAAACAATTATTTGAAGAATATAAACAACCCACACTATCACAAGCGGCTATGGAAACTTTGGCAATCATTGCTATAAACAACCAATTACTCGTGTAGAAATCGAAGAGATTCGTGGTGTCAATTGTGAAATGATGTTAAAAAAATTAGTAGCACGTGGCTTGATTGAAGCTAAAGATCGTTTGGATGCGATTGGCAAACCTTTATTATATCGTGTAACGGATGAATTTTTAGATGCTTTTCAGTTAGAGGATTTAAAAGAATTACCGGAATTACCACAAACAAAAAACAATAATGAAGAATTATTTGAAGGAGAATAGAAAATGGAAAGACTACAAAAAGTAATTGCCCAAGCGGGTATTTGTTCAAGAAGAAAAGCAGAAGAATTGATTTTAGATGGAAAAGTCAAAGTGAATGGTGAAATTTGTGATGTATTAGGTACAAAAGTATCAAAACAAGATATCATCGAAGTCAATGGCAATATGATTTCTAAAGAAGAAAAAGTCTATTACATCATGAATAACCTAAAGGTTGTCTATGTACAAGTAGTGATGATAAGGGAAGAAAAACGGTACTAGACTACATGCCTAAAAATGAAAGAATCTTCTCTGTAGGACGTTTGGATTATGACACAAGTGGTGTTTTATTATTGACAAATGATGGTGAGTTTTGTAACCATATGATTCATCCTCGTTATCATTTAGAAAAAACCTATGTTGTTAATCTTCAAGGTATCTTGAGTGAAGATGATATCAAACAATTAAGAAAAGGTTTAAAGACAAAAACAGAAAAATATCAGCCGGCTAAAGTGTTTGTGCTCCAAAAAGATTTAACGCGTAATCGTACGCAGTTTGAGCTTACAATTTCTGAAGGTAAAAATCATCAGGTAAAGAATATGATGTTGCATTAGGCCATGAAGTTCGTCGCTTGCATAGAGTAAAATTTGCGTTTTTAGATGTTAAAGATTTAAGAGCGGGTGAATATCGTCGTTTAAAACCTTATGAAATCAAACAATTAAATCGTTTAGCTATGGAAGGCGAAAACAAGTAATGAAACAAGTATATTTAGATGAGGTTTTATCGATTCATGATGTGATTGAATTAGATACAAAACAAGCACATCATATTTTCGATGTACTTCGTACAACACCGAAAGAAAAGATTCGTATCATCACAAAAAATTCGGGTGTTTTCTTAGGACATGTTGAAAATAAACCCACTCTAATCATTGATTCCATTGTAGATGTGTTTGAAGAAAACCAATCGATCACATTATGTTGTGCTTTGATCAAACAGGATAAATTTGAATGGATGCTTCAAAAGGCATGTGAACTGGGTGTAACTAAAATCGTTCCTTTTGTATCGAAGAATACGGTTGTTAAATTGGATGAGAAAAAGGCAGAAAAGAAACAATCTCGATGGAATGAAATCTTACTTGCGGCAACAAAACAATGTAACCGCAATACATTGGTGGAATTAGAGCCTGTAATTCCTTTAAAAAAACTGTCGAATTATAAAAGTGAATGTAATTTGGTGGCTTATGAGAAGGAAAGTGATCCTTCTAAACATATGGCACACTATTTAAAAGAGAATCCCAAATCCATTACTGTATGTATTGGACCTGAGGGTGGATTTGAGGAAAGTGAAATTCAAGTATTAAATGAATTTGGTTACAAAAATTGTTCTTTAGGTAAAAATATTTTACGAGCGGAAACAGCAGCTTGTTATGTATTAAGTGCAATTGAATACCAAAATCATGTGGAAGGATAAAGAATCAATGAAATTTTCAATTATTACACTTGGCTGCAAAGTAAATGCGTATGAATCGCAATACTATGCAGGTCAATTAGAAAAACTAGGATATGAACAAGTATCGCCTGAAAAAGCTTGCGATATTTGTATCATCAATACATGTACTGTCACAAATACGGCAGCTAGTAAGTCACGTCAAAAGATTCATTACGCAAAACGTATGAATCCTAATGCTTTATGTGTTGTAGTAGGATGTTTTGTACAATGTGCAAGTGAAGAAGAAAGAAAAGCGTTAGATGCAGATCTTATCGTTGGGGCTAAACAAAAGAATGAATTAGTGAATTTGATCCAGCAAGCATTAAAGGATCATGAAAAAATTGATGTTGTTCATGAAGTTACACAGTTTAAAGATTTTGAGGCAATGCCTGTACATTGTTTTGAATCGATGCATCGAGCCTTTCTAAAAGTACAAGATGGCTGTAATCAGTTCTGCTCATATTGTGCAATTCCTTTTGCGCGTGGTCGAGAGCGAAGTTTAAATCATGAGCAGGTCATTCAAATTGCCAAAGATCTATGTGATAAAGGGCATACAGAAATTGTTTTAACCGGTATTCATACAGGTCGATATTTTGATGGAGAATACGATTTAGCGAAATTGATGAAAGCTTTATTAGAAAATACACCAGACTATGTATATTATCGTATTTCAAGTATCGAAATTACAGAAGTGAGTGATGAGTTGATTGGATTGATGCAAGAAAATTCTCGTATGTGTCATCATTTGCATATTCCAGTACAATCTGCATGCAATGAAACATTAAAACGTATGAATCGTCCGTATACAATTGAGCAATTTAAAGAAAAAATTGAATATATTCGTTCTTGCATTCCAGATATTTCAATTTCTACTGATGTGATTGCTGGATTTGTTCAAGAAAGTGATGAGGAATTTGAAACAACGTATAAAAATCTAGCCGAACTAGAATTAAGCTTCTTCCATGTTTTCCCTTATAGTAAGCGTAATGGAACAAAGGCAAGTACTTTAAAGGGCGAAATCAATGGTAAGATTGCCAAAGCTAGAGTGGCTCGTTTACTTGAACTTTCAAATGAATGTAGAAAACGTGATATGCAACGTTTTAACCCCGTGCAAGTTTTGATTGAAAGACAACAAGATGGCTATTATACGGGTTATACAAATCAATATCATCCTTGTAAGATATTGAGTGATATACCATTAAGTGGTAGAATCACTATCGAATGGCAACGTATTGAAGATGGTACGTACTATGGAAAGAAGGATTAAGTATGCGATTAAGCAAACTATTTAAAAATGCACCTAACAGTGAACATTACAGGCTTAAGCTTTGATTCAAGAACGGTAAGACCTGGAAATATCTATTTCTGTTTACCTGCCTTACAAATGATGGACATGACTTTATTGATTCTGCTATAAAAAATGGAGCCGTATGTATTGTTCATTCTAAAGAATTATTGAATATGGCATCTGGTGCTGTTTATATTCGTGTGGAAGATGTTAATGATGCGATGAATAAGGTGGCTCGTATTTTCTATGCCAAGCCTAGTGATAAACTAAAAATGTATGGTGTTACTGGGACAAATGGAAAATCAACAATCACAAATATCATTCGTGACATGATCAATGATAAAACGCCATGTGGTTATATTGGTACCATTGCGATTAAATATGGGGATATTGAACTGCAGCCAAATTTAACAACACCTGATGCACTTTTTTTACAATCTAAACTAGCCGATATGGTTCGTGTGGGTATGAAGGCATGCGCATTAGAAGTATCAAGTCATGGATTAGCTCAACATCGTGTGGATGGTATTTCATTTGATTGCGCAATCTTTACCAATTTGACATATGATCATTTAGATTTTCATGGAACAATGGAAAATTATTTTGAGGCAAAGAGCTTGTTGTTTAAAAATCTTGTCAAAGAAATGGTGTTTCTGTTTTAAATCGTGATGATGAAAAATATGAGGCATTAAAAGATTGCTCCAAAGCACGTGTTGTATCTTATGGTATTAATAAAGAAGCGGATTATCGTGCTATTAATATTAAGATGAGTTCACAAGGAACACAATTTGATTTAGTATACTCAGGTCATATGTACCCAGTTAAGACTAATTTGGTGGGTAATTTCAATGTATATAACTTACTTGCTGCTGTGTCTGCTTTAAATGAAACGGGTTATGATTTAGATAAAATTATTGAAAAATGCAGTCATATTGCACAAGTAGAAGGTCGTATGGAACGTATTGATTGTGGTCAGCCATACAATGTGATCGTTGATTTTGCGCATACTCCAGATGGTATGGAAAAGATGATGCAGTTTGGAAGAAGTATCACAATGCCAGGACATCGTTTGATTGCGGTGTTTGGTTCTGCAGGTAAACGTGACGTACATAAGCGTAAAGTATTTGGTGAATTAGCCGATAAATACTGTGATTATATTATTGTTACGGAAGATGATCCTCGTGATGAAGATCCAAAAGAAATTGCAGATCAAATTAAGTCTGGAATTCAAAATACATTACATGTATTTGTACAAGATCGTTATGAAGCAATTCATCAAGCTATTAGTTCAGCTCAAGAAGGTGATACTGTTTTACTTCTTGGTAAAGGAGATGAAAGCTTTATTTATCGGGAGAACGGAAGAGCTCCTTGGGTAGGCGATAATGTAGCGGCTAAAGAGTGTATTCAGGCAGATTTAGGTTAAAATTTTATAAATAGACTTGCATTATACGAAATCTTTGATATAATATTTTTGCTAATCTTGGGAAGGGAGGTTTGTGAATATGCCAAAAGTAGTTCTTAAAGAAAACGAAGGACTTGATGACGCTTTAAGAAGATTTAAACGTCAGGTTTCTCGTAATGGCACCCTTGCTGAGGCGCGCAAAAGAGAATTTTACGTAAACCAGGTGTACGCAGAAAGTTAAAATCTGAAGCTGCACGTAAAGCACGTAGAGGTAAATAATCTGCATTTTTAATGCAGATTTTTTTCTTGAGGAGGAGATTTGTGTCTTTTTTAGAATTTGATTGTTCCGATCGAACATTTGAAGAAATTCAGATTTTTGCAGGTTTTCAAGATTCCAATTTGGAAATGTTGAATAAGTGCTTTAAATCTGTATTTATGATTCGTGACCAAAAAATTAAAGTAGAAGTGAATGATACTTTAGATACACATAAGGTCGAAGAAGTGATTGATGCTTGTTTTTCAATCATTGATACGCAACATCGTTTAAATAGCCAAGATGTGAATTATATTTGTTCGTTGGCTTTTAAGAATCGTTTGAAAGATTTTAAAGCGCATCAGCTACAAGCTGTATGTAAGACAAAAACAGGAAAAATGATATATCCAAAGACAATTGGACAAGCTATTTTATGTGATGCGATGCGTCATAATGAAATTGTATTTGCGACTGGTGTTGCAGGTACGGGTAAAACTATTTAGCGGTTGCGTATGCGGTAAATATGCTTAAAAGTGAACGTGTTGAAAAATTATTCTTACACGTCCTGCAGTTGAAGCGGGTGAATCATTAGGATTTTTACCGGGTGACATGAAAGAAAAAGTCGATCCTTATTTAAGGCCTTTATATGATGCGCTAAATGAAATGCTTGGTTTAGAAACGGTTGAAAAATATGTAGAAAAACAAGTGATTGAAATTGCGCCTTTAGCTTTTATGCGTGGTCGTACATTAAATGATGCCGTTGTGATTTTGGATGAAGCTCAAAATGCGACTTGTGCACAAATGAAGATGTTTTTAACGCGTATGGGTAAAAATTGTAAGATGGTTGTGACAGGGGATGTTACACAGATTGATTTGATCAAGAAAAAAGACTCGGGCTTGATGCAAGCTTGTACGATCTTGGATCATATAGATGGTATTTCGATCATTCACTTAGAAAATAGTGATGTAGTTCGTAATCCTTTAGTTCAAAAAATTATTGAACGTTATGCCAAGGTTGAATAATTTGGTTTTGACTGTTATAATTAAAAACTGTAAAAAATATATTGAAAGGTGATAAATCTATGGGAAGACATTTTGAGGTACGTGCTGCCGCAATGCAGAAAACTGCCAATGCGAAAGCAAAAATTTATTCTAGATATTCTAAAGAGATTTTAGTTGCTGCAAAGAACGGTGACCCAAATCCAGATATGAACCAAACTTTAAAGAAAGCAATTGATCGTGCTAAGGCCAAACAATGTGCCTGCTGACGTAATCAAACGTGCAATCGAAAAGGCAAAAAGTAGTGCAGATGAAAGTTATTCAAGTGCTCGTTATGAAGGTTTTGGCCAAGGTGCAGGATCTACAATCATTATCGATTGTTTAACAGATAATGCGAACCGTACAATTGCCAATTTAAGAGCTTGTTTCAATAAATCACACGCTAAATTAGGTGTAGGTGGATCTGTATCATTTGGATATGAACACTTAGGTGTGATCGTTATTCAATATGATAATGAAGAAGCTATGATGGATGCTTTATTAGATGCTGAAATTGAATTAAATGACATTGAAATCGAAGAAGGATATATGACAATTACAGTAGATCCAACACAATTGGATGATGCAAAAGTTGTTGTTGAAAAATTGATTCCAGATGTTAAATTTGAAGTCTTAGAAGATAAGATGATTCCAAATGAAGAAGTTGAACTTCATGGTGAAGATTTAACTTTATTCAAACGTTTAGTAACTTTACTAGATGAAGTGGATGATGTACAAAATGTATATCATAACGTTTCAAATCTAGATGAAGCTGAATAATTAATCCTAAGAAAAAGAAGAAGATAAGGATATACTGTAGAGAGAAAATGGTTGGTGAAAATTTTCGTAGAATACTTATTGGGACACTTTGGAGGAGTTGGACAAAAACCAACCGTTGGTCGCGTTAAGACTTGAGGTGTATACTTTACGTATAAAATAAGGTGGTACCGCGTTTAAAACGTCCTTATATCAGGGCGTTTTTTTGTTTATTTAAAGGAGGAAAACGCATGGCATATCAAATTCCTAGAGGTTGTCAGGATGTATTTGGATCTGATTCTTACAAATGGCAAGCTCTTGAACAAACATTAAGAAGCTTTTGTTACATGTACAATTATGATGAAATTCGTACACCAATTTTTGAACATACAGAAGTTTTCAAAAGAGAAAATGACTCAAGTGATATGGTAAACAAAGAAATGTATACTTTTAAACTTGAAAACTCAAAAACATCATTAACATTACGTCCAGAAGGTACAGCTGGTGTTGTTCGTAGTTTTGTAGAAAACAAAATGTACGCCAATCCAGATCTACCCGCAAAATTCTATTATATGGGTCCTATGTCAAGACATGAACGTCCTCAAAAAGGTAGAATGCGTATCTTTAATCAATTTGGTGTTGAGGCATTGGGTGTAAAAAGTCCTTATGTCGATGTCGAAACGATCGTACTTGCATTCTCAATTCTTAAATCATTGGGATTAAAAGATATTAAAGTATGCTTAAATACTTTAGGTGATGATGAGTCTCGTGCTAACTATCGTAGCGCATTAAAAGAATATTTTGCACCTTATCTAGATGAATTGTGTGGGGATTGTAAACGTCGTTATGAACAAAATCCATTACGTATTTTGGATTGTAAAGTGGATCACGATCATGAATGTATGAAAAATGCACCTAAGATGTCGGATTACTTAAATGAGGCAAGCCAAGAATATTTCAACACAGTATGTGAATTATTAGATAAACTCGAAATTCCATATGAAGTTGATGATAAATTAGTTCGTGGATTAGATTACTATACGCATACTGTATTTGAAATTGTATCTATGAATTCAGAAATGGGTGCACAATCAACTGTTTTAGCAGGTGGACGTTATGATGGATTGATTTCATACTTTGGTGGACCGGAAGGCATGAGTGGTATTGGCTGGGCCTTAGGTATGGAACGATTATTGATTGCTTTAGAAGCAGAAGGTATTGAACTTGAAACAAAGCCTGCATTAGATGCCTATGTAATGTGTCTAGATCCAGAAGCTAGAACATATGCGTTTGAAGTTTTAACTTCGCTTAGAGCTTATGGATATCGTTGTGATATGGATATGATGGAAAGAAGTTTTAAGGCACAATTCAAGGCTGTGGATCGTTCAAAGGCCAAACTTGCGATTTTAATTGGTAAATCGGAATTGGAAGAAAAGAAAGTCACAGTAAAAAATATTGCGCATAAAGAACAAGAATCAATCGAAGTCGAAAAATTGATTCCTTATGTTGACTCTGTTTTAGAAGAAGAAAGTCATCATCATCACGAGCATGAAGGAGAATAAAAATGTATAGAACACACAATAATGGTGAATTGCGTCTTCAAGATGTAAATTCAGAAGTCACTTTATGTGGCTGGGTAAGTAAACGTAGAAACTTTGGAGCTTTGGTTTTCATTGATTTAAGAGATCGTTATGGTATTACACAACTTGTATTCAATGAAGATATTGCAGAAAAAATCAGTGATGTACGTAATGAATATGTACTTCAAGTAAAGGGTACTGTTGTAGAAAGAAAAGACAAGAATCCTAAACTTGAAACAGGTGAAATTGAAGTTGTAGTTAGTGAAGTAAAAATCGTCAATACAGCAATCACGACACCTATGATCATTGCGGATGAAACAGATGCATTAGAGGATACACGTTTAAAATATCGTTATTTGGATTTAAGAAGACCTGTTCTTCAAAAGAATTTAATTTTAAGAAATCGTATTACTTTATTAGTTCGTAACTACTTAGCTAAATATGGTTTTACAGAAGTGGAAACACCTATTTTATGTCGTTCTACACCAGAAGGAGCACGTGACTATTTAGTGCCGAGTCGTATTAGTAAAGGTGAATTCTATGCACTTCCACAATCGCCTCAATTATATAAACAATTATTGATGGTTGGTGGAATGGATCGTTATTTCCAGATTGCACGTTGTTTTAGAGATGAAGATTTACGTGCGGATCGTCAACCTGAATTCTCACAGATTGATATTGAAATGAGTTTTGTGGATGAAGAAGACATTTGGTCAATGACGGAAGGTTTAATGAAAGAAATCTTCAAAGATATCAAAGGCATTGAATTACCAGAATTTAAACGTATCCCTTATGATACTTGTATGGAAAAATATGGTTCAGATAAACCAGATTTACGCTTTGACATGCCTTTATATAATGTGAGTGAGGTCTTCACAAATACTGAATTTAAAGTGTTTGAAAATTGTTTGAATGAGGGTGGCATCATTCAGGCTATGAATGTTAAAAATGGGGCCGATAAGTTCTCAAGAAAGCAATTGGATAAACTACAAGATTATGTAAAGGTATATGGGGCAAAAGCACTTGCCAACTTAAAATTAACATCTGAAGGTTTTGCGGGTAGTGTCACAAAAGTATTGTCAGATGCTGAAAAAGAAGCGTTACGTACAATGTTAAATATTGAAGAAAACGATATCGTATTCTTTGTAGCGGATAAAAAGAAAGTGGCTCAAACATCTTTAGGTGCATTGCGTGTGAAATTAGGTCATGATTTAGATTTAATCAATAGAGATGCCTATGAATTCTTATGGGTTACTGATTTCCCTATGTTTGAATATGATGAAAATGAAAACCGTTATGTAGCGGCTCACCATCCATTTACATCTCCTAACTTAGAAGATGTCGATAAATTGATGTCGGATCCAGCACATTGTTATTCTAGAGCTTATGACTTAGTATTAAACGGATATGAATTATTATCAGGTTCAATTCGTATTCATGATCAAAAACTTCAAGAAAAAGTCTTTGAAGCCATTGGTATGACTTTAGAAGAAGCACATGAAAAATTCAGCTGGTTTATGGATGCGTTCCAATATGGAACTCCACCTCATGGAGGTGTAGGTATCGGTCTAGAACGTTTAACAATGATTTTAGCGGGTACAGACAACATTCGTGATGTAGTGGCATTCCCTAAAACAGCAAGTGCATCGGATTTAATGGCACAGGCACCAAGTCCAGTAGATCCAACACAATTAAAAGAATTAGGTATTGAAACAAAGTAAGACAGGATTTTTTCCTGTCTTTTTCGTATTTCTGCTATAATTATATAGGTGGTGATATAGATGAAGGCAATTCCAATTGGCATTTCAAATTTTGAAGAACTCAGAATTAATAACTATTATTTTGTTGATAAGACCAATATGATTCAGGAATTTTTAGAAAGAAAAAGCAAAGTCACATTGATTACGCGTCCTAGGCGTTTTGGAAAGACTCTAAACATGTCTATGATTGGCTTCTTTTTTTGATGTGACAAAAGATTCTAAATATATATTTGAAAATACAGTGATCATGAATTCTGACTATATAAACGAAATGAATCGATATCCTACTATTTTTATTTCGTT
>ENA-OQIR01000584-OQIR01000584.1-human-gut-metagenome-genome-assembly--contig:-NODE-584-length-15136-cov-1.749017_pt1 | contig 15136 bp, 14 predicted proteins | sample MGYA00242580_ERZ504745 | MGnify/ENA primary metagenome ERZ504745 (study PRJEB26092, sample SAMD00036214) | human gut metagenome | host: Homo sapiens | study: EMG produced TPA metagenomics assembly of... | reverse complement strand
GGTGTTGTAATCGGTGCCACGAGTATCATCGGAAACAATGTCAAACTATATCAGGCGTCACACTGGGAGCCAAGAGTTTCCCGCTGGATGCCGACGGAAAACCAATCAAGGGAATCCCCCGCCATCCGATCCTGGAAGACAATGTGATTGTTTATTCCAACGCCACTATTTTGGGAAGAATCACCATCGGACGTGACGCAACCGTAGGCGGTAATATCTGGGTAACGGAGAATGTTCCTGCAGGAGCAAGAATCGTACAAACTAAAGCAAAAAAATAAAATCAAAAGAATCTATATGAGCGAACAATTCGAGATGATAGCCAAGACTTTCCAGGGACTGGAAGAGATACTTGCAGAAGAACTGACAGCATTAGGAGCCAACGACATTCAAATAGGACGTCGTATGGTTTCATTTACAGGAGATAAACGTATGATGTACAAGGCTAATTTCTGTCTACGTACCGCCATCCGTATCCTGAAACCCATCAAGAACTTTACGGCCAAAGATGCTGACGAGGTTTACAATCAAATACAGGCTATTCCATGGGAAGAATATCTCGATGTGAACAAGACATTTGCTATCGATGCAGTAGTATTCAGTGAGGAGTTCCGCCATTCGAAATTCGTTTCGTACAAGGTGAAAGATGCGATTGTGGACTACTTCCGCGAGAAAACGGGTAAACGTCCGTCGGTACGCATCAACAACCCGGATGTACTTCTGAACATTCATATTGCACAGACTACCTGTACCTTGTCGTTGGACTCGTCCGGAGAATCACTTCACCGTCGCGGTTATCGCCAGGAAGCGGTAGAAGCTCCGTTGAATGAGGTATTGGCTGCCGGCATGATTCTAATGACCGGATGGCGCGGAGAATGTGATTTGATCGACGATGTGTGGTTCGGGTACGATCCCTGTAGAAGCGGCACTGATTGCTAAGAATATTGCTCCGGGAGTATTCCGTAAAGAGTTTGGCTTTGAAAAGTGGCGTGACTTCGACCAGGATTTATTCGATTCAATCTATAATGATGATTCTAATGAACGTGAATTTAACCATAAAATTACGGATATGACAACAATCCGAAAGCCAACGAAATTGCTGTGCACAATGTAAAAGCAGCAGGAGTAAGCAAGGATGTCATTCTAAAAATCCAACCGTTCCAACAATTTGAACAGCCTAAAGAAAAGAGTATCATTGTGACTAATCCACCTTATGGAGAACGAATATCTTCTGATGATCTGCTAGCCTATACCAAATGATTGGAGAACGCCTGAAACATGCATTCAGCGGCAATGATGCCTGGATATTAAGCTACCGTGACGAATGTTTCGACCAAATTGGACTAAAGCCTCAGTCAAAGTTCCTTTGTTTAATGGTTCACTGGAATGTCAGTTCCGGAAATATCAGATTTTCGATGGAAATACAAAACCTTCCGTAGTGAAAACAGTGACAAAGAATTTAAGCCTAAGCGGGAAGGAAACGAAACCCGTTCACGGAAGCGTGCAGAAAAAGTAGAATATAAAGGAGATAAAAAAACAAGTTTCCGAACAGAACGTAAGGAAAACGATAAGAAAAACTTTTCTCGCGAAAATCGTCCTTCACGTCCTTCTACTGATGACGGACGCCCTAAGCAGGCACCCGCACCTCGTTATATGCACCGTCGTCGTGCAAACGAAGAAAATACAGAAAATGAATAAGTAACGTATATCCACTGAAAATGAAGCGTATATTTCAAATAATAGCTCTATTCTGTATGATAGCAACAATTTCATCTGCCCAAGAGAAAAAGACATTCACCCTCAATGATGTAATACCGGGTGGAGATAATTATTTTAATCTTGTGCCGAAAAGCATGCCCGGACTACAATGGTGGGGTGATATATGTGTCCGTACAGATATAGAGAACATCAAAAAATAGATACTAAAAGCGGAAAAGAAAGTATACTCGTCACACTGGAAGAGGTAAATGAAGCGCTGAAAAATGGCAAAATGCCTTACAAACTTACAGGTCATATCAAACCACTTCGTACACTGATGGCTGCTTCACTTCCTTGGGGTGACCGTAATGTGATTACTTTTACCCAGTATGACGACCGTACTCCCGGACAAAAGTACATGATATGGTATGACTTCAGCAAAAAGAAAATAGTCAATCTATTTAACCTGCAGGGAGAAGGTCCGACAAACTTCGATTTCTGTAAAGAAAATGGCTACATGGCATATACTATCGGGAATGACCTGTATGTAGCACATGAAGGGGATTTCAGCAGCATGGTTAACCCAAAAGTTACAGGGAACCAACAGCAGGAAAAGGATGTCGTATATGGCCAAGCTGTACACCGTAATGAGTTTGGTATCATGAAAGGTACTTTCTGGAGTCCGAAAGGTACTTACTTGGCTTTCTACCGTATGGACCAAAGTATGGTAACCGATTATCCACAGGTAAATACTACAGCACGCATTGCCGAACTTGTTCCTGACAAATACCCAATGGCTGGTATGACAAGCCATAAAGTAACTGTCGGAATATACAATGTAAAAGATGGCAAGACAATTTATTTACAAGCCGGTGATCCTACTGACCGTTATTTTACTAACATCAGTTGGGGCCCTGACGAAAAGAGTGTATTCGTTATCGAACTGAACCGCGACCAGAATCATGCACAACTGGTTCAATATGATGCCGTAAGCGGACAAAAGATAGGAGTACTTTATGAAGAGAAACATACTCGTTACGTAGAGCCTCAGCATCCTCTGATATTTTTACCTTGGGATGATAGCCAGTTTATTTATCGGACACAGCGAGACGGTTTCAACCATTTGTATCTTATGGATACAAAAACCAAACTGAAAGGTGAATGGAAAACTGGAAAGGATAGTGAAGACCAATATTGTGAATATCTGAAAACAATCCCATTGACTGAAGGCAACTGGTTAGTTCAAGATGTTTTAGGATTCAATGCTGCTCGTAAAGAAATCATAATTGCAAGTACGGAAATATCTCCTTTACAGACTAATATATTCAGTCTGAACGTAAAAAATGGGAAACGTACACTGATCGGTATGGAAGATGGTACTCACCAGGCCAAATTATCAGCCAGTGGAACCTATCTTATCGATTACTTCACTTCGAATAATGTTCCACGTGAAATCAGTATTCTTCCTACTACCGGGAAAAAAGGTACAACTCTGTTTACAGCAACCGACCCGCTGAAGGAAAACTACAATTTACCGGAAATTACTGTAGGAACAATTAAAGCAGCCGATGGAGAAACAGATTTGTATTACCGCTTAATTAAGCCTGTTAATTTCGATCCGAACAAAAAATATCCGGCTATTATTTACGTATACGGAGGTCCACATGCACAAATGATACATAATACCCGTTTTTATGATGCACGTGGATGGGATCTTTACATGGCACAACAAGGTTATGTAATGCTTACTGTTGACAACCGTGGAAGTGATAATCGCGGTATTAAGTTCGAAAATTGTACCTTCCGCCATCTTGGTACAGAAGAAATGAAAGACCAAGTACAAGGAGCCAAGTTCCTGCAATCACTTCCATATGTTGATGCAGACAAAATCGGTGTTCATGGATGGAGCTTCGGGGGATTCATGACAACTAATCTTATGCTGACTTATCCGGATATCTTCAAGGTAGGAGTAGCTGGTGGTCCGGTTATCGACTGGCAATTCTACGAAGTTATGTATGGAGAAAGATACATGGATACTCCACAAGCTAATCCTGAAGGATATAAAGAATCAAATCTTCGCTTAAAGGCTGGTAACTTGAAAGGTCGTCTGGAAGTAATTATCGGTGGAATGGATCCTACCTGTGTACCGCAACACAGCATCAGTTTTTTACGTGCTTGTATTGACGCTGGAACTCATCCAGATTTCTTCATCTATCCGGAAGACGGTCACAACATGATGGGGCGCGACCGCGTACACTTGCACGAACACATCACCCGTTATTTTCTTGATCATTTGAAATAAAATAAAGAAACAAATCATAATACTGTAAACATATGAAACTGTTACTGTTAGGTTCAGGTGGACGTGAGCATGCACTAGCATGGAAAATCGCCCAAAGTCCGAAAATAGAAAAACTATACATCGCTCCAGGTAATGCCGGAACACGTGAAGTTGGTGAAAATGTAGCAATAAAGCAGACGATTTCGAAGCTATCAAAGAATTTGTTGTAGCAAATGGTATCAACATGGTAGTAGTAGGCCCTGAAGATCCATTGGTAAAAGGTGTCTACGACTTCTTTAAGAACGATGCTGCATTGGCCAATATCCCAGTAATCGGTCCGTCAAAAGCAGGTGCCGTACTCGAAGGAAGTAAAGAATTCGCTAAAGGATTCATGCAACGTCATCACATCCCGACAGCTGGATATAAAAGCATTACTTCTGCCAATTTGGAAGAAGGTCTTGCTTTCCTCGAAACATTACAAGCTCCGTATGTATTGAAAGCTGACGGTTTGTGTGCTGGAAAAGGTGTACTGATTCTTCCGACTTTAGAGGAAGCAAAAAAAGAACTGAAAGAAATGCTCGGCGGTATGTTCGGTAATGCATCGGCAACCGTTGTTATCGAAGAGTTTTTGAGTGGTATCGAATGTTCTGTTTTCGTTTTGACTGACGGAAAGAACTATAAAATCTTACCTGAAGCAAAAGATTACAAACGTATCGGCGAGGGCGATAAAGGTCTGAATACCGGAGGTATGGGTTCTGTTTCGCCAGTACCGTTTGCAGACGAAGCTTGGATGAAGAAAGTAGACGAACGCATTATTCGTCCGACAGTAGAAGGCCTGGCAGCTGAAGGGATCGATTATAAAGGATTTATCTTCTTCGGTTTGATTAACGTAAAAGGTGAACCGATGGTTATTGAATACAATGTCCGTATGGGTGACCCTGAAACTGAAAGTGTCATGCTGCGCATTAAGAGTGACCTTGTGGAACTGTTTGAAGGAGTAGCGGCAGGAAACCTCAATGAAAAGACACTGGAAATAGATTCACGTTCTGCAGTATGCGTTATGCTGGTATCTGGCGGTTATCCAGAAGCATATGAAAAAGGATTCCCTATAACAGGAATCGAAGAAGCTAAAGCAGGAGGCAGCATCGTATTCCATGCCGGAACAGCATTGAAAGATAATCAGGTTGTCACATCCGGAGGTCGTGTGATAGCTGTCAGCTCATACGGTACCAACAAGGAAGAAGCATTGAAACAATCCTTTACCAATGCCGGAAAAATTTCATTCGAAAAGAAATATTTCCGTTCTGATATCGGTTTCGACTTATAATATTTCAATTCATCACCACAGCTACACCAATTATTCTGTTTAAAGAGTAAATGAGTGTAGCTGTGGTGACATTTCTTTTGTCATCAATATCCGTCACATGATCCAGACCAGAAACAGATTTCAATACGAAGTTGCGACAGGACGTGCCACACTTCCAGTTGTAAGTACTTTAACACTTATTCTATGGGTCATATCGACTCCACATTTATGGGCAAATATTGGCTCGTTATTAATATTCAGCCTTACTACTTACCTGCTACTGGAAACGGATACGAAGTTTGCACTGATACGTACACGTTACGACGCTTCCTGCTTCTTTTTTTCTTCTGTTTTATGCGGCAACACCTTTCTTGCATACATGGAATGTTACACTATTACTTCCAGTATTCTTTCTTTGTATGCTATATTCACTGTTTCAAAGCTATGAATCTCCCCATGCTTCGACCGCCATATTCCATGCTTTCTTGTGGATGGGGTTAAGTAGCCTTATTCTTCCTTGTATAGCTTGGATTACTCCGCTACTATATATTCATATGATTAACCTTCGTTCGCTCGAAGGAAAAACCTTTTTTGCCGGAATCATTGGCTTTACATTACCTTACTGGCTTCTGCTGGGATATGACTTATATACGGATCAAACCGAAGAATTCTACAATGTAATTTCGCATATTCTACAGTTTGATCAAATAAATTATGCACCCATACATTTCAGCTATTATACTTTATGGGGAGTTATCACAATATTATGGATTGCATTTAGTATTCCTTATTTACGATTTGCATATAAAGACAAAGTACAAACTCGTATTTTATTACAAGTGATACTATCCATGGGAGTATGGATAAATATTCTTATGGTTTTACAACCATCTCATATTAAAGCATTACTTCCTTTAGCTATTATTCCGATGGTATTTATGGGAGGACATTTATTTTCACTTACTTTCAGTAAATTTACCCGAATAACTTTTATTACGGTTCTTGTTATCTGGTTTGCATTGTGCTTATTTAATTTATGGATATATTTCTTCAACTTCTGACCGACTGGGGATATTTTGGTATGTTCTTGTCTGCTTTTCTTGCCGGAACAATTTTACCATTCAGTTCTGAAGCAGTCCTACTTGCTTGTGTTGGCTTAGGGCTCGACCCTGTATGGTCTACCATTGCCACAACAGCAGGCAACGTTTTAGGTGGACTTACCTGCTATTGGATAGGCCATCTTGGAAAAATGGAATGGATAGAAAAATACCTTGGAGTAACTCCGAAACAAATGGAACGTGCTACCCGATTTATACATGGAAGGGGAGCATGGATGGCATTATTCTCTTTTTTGCCTGTAGTAGGAGATGCAATTTTAATTGTACTAGGATTGATGAGAGCTCATATTGGGATTGTTACTGTTTCGATGAGCATCGGTAGCTGGCTCGTTACGCTATATTAGTAGCAGCAACTCTTGGTATTATCAGTCTTTTCTAAAATAATTATTATATCAATTTTAATTTATGATAGAACTAGAACAAACTGCAGATGGAAGTTATACACTTTTCGTACCTGAACTAAACGAACATTATCATTCCGTAAAAGGGGCTTTGACGGAGTCTGAACATATATTTATCAACATGGGAATGAAACATCAATCCCTCCTCTACACTGCGAATACTGGAAATCGGTTTACCGGAACCGGGCTCAATGCATTTCTCAACTCTGTTCGGAAGCTGAATAATTCAAAACGTCAAGTTCACTATACAACAATAGAACGCTACCCTGTAAGTAATGATATTGTACATCAACTTGCCTATCCAGAACAGATCTGCCCGGAACGTAGTAACGACTTCTATGCACTGCATAATTCAGCATGGAATACAGATATAAGCTTAACACCTTACTTTACTTTACATAAAGTAGAAGGAGATTTTACGAACTATAAATTCCAAGGAGCATTTGACCTCATTTACTTTGACGCTTTTGCTCCAGAAAAACAACCGGAAATGTGGAGCCAAGAACTATTCAACACCCTATATGCTTCTCTAAATTCTGGTGGTATTCTCACAACATACTGTGCTAAAGGAGTAATACGCCGGATGCTGCAAACTGCGGGATTTACCGTAGAACGTCTTCCAGGCCCTCCAGGTGGAAAACGAGAGATATTGAGAGCTTCAAAATAAAAGATTTCCCTTCGTATTCACGTTTCCATGAAATACGAAGGGAAATTCTTATATTAATAAATACATATATTTTTTACTTACTGCACGATATCCTTTAGCTTGATACATTGGAAAGTCATATGTGCAACACTACTTTCATAAAGAATGCCAATCGTTTCTTTATCTACCATCGTAAGACACGAATAACCCCAGTTCTCACCTTCGTCTAAAAGCAACTGATGTGCCCATGTATTTCCACCATCAAGGCTTATTTTTATAGTAATATTTTTACGGGCATTGGTTGTATTCGGGTTCGAAAAAATCAATATATCCTTACCTAAAACATTGTCCGCTGCTTTCACACTGATAAGACTTGCCATACAAACAGGCTCAGGTAATGCTGTTCGTGATGACTCATGTTCTTTCCACGTCATGCCCAAATCAGAAGTTGTATAAACAGCACGGCTTCCTCCACGATTATCTCTCATATTCAACATCAGTGTTCCAGGAACAACTTCAGCAACCTGAGCTTCCGTAGTATTTGTACGTGCATGATTATGAATGGTCCATGTTTCTCCTCTATCCTTACTATACATAATACCAGCATTAGGAATCCGGTCTTTACCTATATATTGAATAGGAAATACCAATGTACCATCCTCCATAGTAATACCTCTACCGGACCTTGCAACAAAAAATACCATTCAGGGTGTTTTACTTGTTCGGTTATATTAATCGGCTCAGACCAGGTTTTTCCATCATCTGTACTTTTTACTAAAACAAGCTGAGCCGTATGATTTACATCCATACCTTGCTGTGAGCTCCACCATGCACGCTGATTACCCATTCCGTGTGTCCATGCCGCAACAATCCAGATTGTATTTGTTTTTGTATCAACCAAAATTGAGGGATCTCCCACACCATTCTGAGCTGCTGGCAGCCCACCGTATTCTCCAAAAGCTAGAGGCAGACGCATTTTTTCCCAAGTCTTTCCACCGTCAATACTTCGGCTCAAACCGATATCAATATGTTCCTGCAAATCCACACTACTGTTATAACGCACATCGTATACACCTAACAATGTACCTTTATTGGTTGTCACCAGACCTGGGATACGAAAAGCTGCTGCACCATCATCTCCGGCATGACGCACACCTACTCCCAAACGACGTATAACATTCGGTGCTGATACACATTTAACTGGTAACGACTGACCATCTGCTGTTACCCCCGTCACTTCAGCAGTGATTTTTGTAAGCAACGATGCTTCTGGCTTCATTTCTATACTGACCCAAAAGAAATTTACTCCCGGATATAAATTCTGATTTCCAGTCAACAATACAGAATTCTTTTGGGGAACAATTTCAGATTTCTTAATAGCATATGACGGATTGACAGACAAGGTCTTACCCGGCGCATGAGCAGAAATATATTCTACAGGAGCAAAACGGTTCTTTCCTCCGTCCTGAATAGCTTCAGTACCTCCATAGTATAGTTTTACTGATTTAATCTGCTCTAAAGGTACATCTTGCCCAAATGTCACAGAAACATTATCCAAGACCTTTGCCTCGTGCGCATTAATACGCATGTAACATAAAACATTATCATGCCGCTCTATCAGAATTGGTATTTGAGGATTCTTTATAAAGACTGTATCTGCTGCTTTTATACCGAGAACGCATGAAAGCACAACTAAAAATGATAATAATTTTTTCATAGGCTAACAAATTATCTACGAAACTACCTTCAATATAGTTTCTATTAATACTAAGATATAAATAAAATCAGAAGTCTAAACTGACTATAAGAATGTCTTCATCAATATTAAACTTCTTAGATATCAGCTTTGACTTCTGATTAATATGACTTAATTATTCAGAGAACAAGTAAAGAAACGTAATTTATACTTCATTTCTTGTTGTGGAACACGATAAGCAGGTAATGTATCTACATCCTGCCCACAACTAGCATTCCCTACTCCACGCTGTACAGCATCTAGATGAAGCACAATATACGGACGTTTCTCTAACTCCCAAGCATGTTGTCCTTCCATCAAATCTTTATCTGTATATCGCAGAACAGAAAACGCTACATTACCTTCAGTCTGAATTTTCACACCTTTACCTTCTTTATTATATAAAGTCAGTTCACGAAGGCCTTCACGATTTCCCATAGACTGAGGTTTCATATAAGGAACTTCCATATCCTCCACTGTTGTCGTATAACGACCTACCATACAACCGTCTTTTCTATCGTTATAATTTTCCCATGGACCATATGCATAATAATCGATATTGCTCAATGTTGAGTCGATGTTTGCCACCAAGCCGCAACGACGTAAATCAGCTGTATGCGGACGGAAAACAACCTCCATATCCATGACTCCCGTTTGAGTAAATGTATATACGATATCCGTACTACATAAACTACCTTCACGGTTAGTGGTAACAATAATATTGCCTTTCTCTTCGGTCACCGTACATGTTCCTTTTTCCGACAGTCCATTAGCCGTTTCAGTAAATTTATCATTCTCAATCCAACGATGATTATCGTATACAAATCCTCCTCCCTGACTGACAACCTGCTGGCCGTTCATAACTAATGTAACCAATTGCCCCGTTGTCTTATCGAAAGAGGCTTCTATATAAGCATTTTTGACCGTCAATAAGTTTTCATTGTCAGAAACAGCCAACTTCTGTTTCTTTCCATGTAAGCTCTTTAACTCAGGTAATTCCTTTCGTGCAGACAATTCATATTGCTGTTTTGCAACCTCATGCCCAGCACCAGCCAAGTTTCAGCATCTGTACGACATACATACAAATCAAGCATGACTTCCTCACCATTCTTTATAGCCTTCTTTAAATTAATACCTTTTAGATTCAACGTCACCAACAGTGAATCATCAGCATTACAGCTGGAAGCATCATGCTATCTGGTTGCATACGAAAACCGTCTTTTACAACTTGCCACCGCAAATAGAATTTATCAAGTGAAAGGAAATCATATGTATTTTTCAGCAACACTTTAGCCTCATTTCTTTTTACATCAACTCCCTTATCAGCAAAATGTACATACTGATATACAGCTTTTACTTCTTTCAACTTAGGCGATTCTTCACGAGTTGCCGGAATTATTCCATTCGAACAGAAGTTACCCTGATGAGGACCTGGAAAATCATACCCTGTATGCAGACGATAAATACCTTTTTTCATTTCATGAGGTTCATAAATAGCCTGATCTACCCAGTCCCAAATAGCTCCACCAATAGTAGCCGAGCTTCCTTCAATGCTTTCCCAGTATTCTTTTAAATTTCCAATAGCATTACCCATAGCATGAGCATACTCACAAATAAACATCGGTTTATTCAATGAGCTTACATATGTATTCATCCATTTCATACCCGGATACATCTTCGAATACAAGTCACTAAAACGATTTCCACCATACTCTTTTCCATCGCGTGTACCCTCATAGTGTATGGGGCGGTTATCCAATCGTTTGGCAGCATCATAACAAGCCTGGAAATTACTTCCTCCTCCAGCTTCATTACCCAAGCTCCAAAAAATTACACTTGGATGATTGCGATCTCTAAGTACCATACGGTCAATACGATCAACAAAAGCAGGTATCCAAGAAGGCATATCACTGATCGACTGATTAGCATGGTCTTCCAAATCAGCCTCATCCATTGTATAAAGTCCGAAATAATCGAACATAGCATACATTTTCGCATCATTCGGATAATGAGAAGTACGGATAGTATTAATATTATTCTGTTTCATCAGTGTCACATCACGCAACATTGATTCTACAGTAACAGCCCGACCATAAACCGGATGTGTGTCATGTCGATTAGTTCCCTTGAAAAATATTCGTTGTCCATTAATATATACCACTGTACCCTTCAGTTCTATATTGCGAAAACCATACTTGGTAGAAAAGACCATTTCATCATTATCCCCATTTCGCTGGATAATATGAACCGTATACAAGTTAGGAGTTTCAGCTGTCCATGTTACAAGATTCTTCAGCTTGAACGTAGCTTTTGAATATACAGTTTCTTTCTTATCTGAATAATTAACCTGTTGCTCTGTTTCTGCTACCAGTCTTCCATCTGGATCGAATAATTTTACAATCAGATTCTTCACACCTTTCATCCGATCACGGTTATCAAGCATCAAATTAACAGACATTTCGCCACTGGTATATTCTGAAGCTGCATCTAACTTAGAAGTAATATAATGGTCACGTACACTTACTCGTGGAACATTATACAAATAAACATCCCGGAAAATACCACTCATACGGAACATGTCCTGACATTCAAGATACGAACCGTCGCTCCAGCGAAATACTTGAACAGCCAAACGATTTTTTCCTGTGCGCAGATATTTGCTTAAATCAAACTCTGCCACATTATTCGATCCTTGTGTATAACCGACATATTCTCCGTTCAGATATACAAATGCAGCACTATATATACCACTAAAATGGATAAATGTACGCTGTTTTTCCCATCCAGCAGGCAAATCAAAGAAACGCACATAGGAACCCACCGGATTAATCCCATAATTAGCTCCACCATCATTGAATCCCTTTCGAGCATCAATATAAGGAGGTGTATTGGAATGAGGATACTCTACATTCGCGTAAATAGGACGGTCATAACCCTGCATTTCCCAATTTGAAGGAACTGGAATAGTCTCCCAACTCGATACATCATAATCTTCTTTATAGAATGATTCCGGACGTTGAGAAGGTTCTGATACAAAATGAAAATACCAGTTGCCATTCAACAATTTAAACGAAGAACTCTGGCTATACAACCATGGTGTACGATAAAAATCTTTATCAGCCAGCATTTCTTTCTCGGTTATATAAGGAATGTAAGTTGCACAACCCGGCTCTTTATTTTCTGCAAACATAGTCTCGTCTTCCCAATAAACCTTAGGACGTTCTAATGTACCAGAAGCAGCTTCCGCAGGCATTGCTACTTTACTAACATTAATATAAAAATACGTTTCTGGATTATTCAGAAACTTTACCTTATCAACTAAAACCAACCGCCCATTCTGTTGGCAAGCCAATATCAAATCAGGCTATTAGAAGGATATATCTGCAAGAACTTGCCACTCTTCTTTATAATCCATAACTGAGATTCATCTGAACCATTGTTTTCTGTTATTCCCAATGTATTATCCCCTGTAGCATGAATTGCTTTATTCTCAAAAGGATTTATAAAACGGAAACTACCAGATAAATTAGTGACACTCCATTGCTGCAATTTATCAGCATCATTACTAACACTCAAAACCACCCTTTTGCTATCAGGATCATATCCTACAGCCTTACCAGAATAATTTACAGGTACAATATTGTACAATTTATTCCGAGCAAAGCCAACTTGAACATGTGCTGTACAAACAGCACTTACCCATACATATATCAAACAAATAAGTATCTTTTTCATAAAACCAATATTGGAACTTTCATTTTTATAGTTTTTCAATGTCTATTAATGATTACAACAGACAATACAGAAACAAGTAAATACACTTTCATTTTAACACTCGATGATAAAACACTCCACAAATACCAAGCTATTATATCAGACAATAAATATGTACATTATTTATTGTCATCAGAAATAACAGTTACCCCCAATTCCTCCAGTTCAATTACAGCTGTCGATGCATTAGGAGTAGTTGCCTCAATCTTTATATACCGTGCCTGTTTACTCTGAGGAAGTGCCACTGTTTGAGGTAATGGATTATGCATAATATTGCTAAACTCTCCGTTTGATATAACTTCCTGCCAGTCTGTTCCATTCAAACTAATGTAGAGTTTATAATGATATGCCATAGTAGGTTTAGCCTCTTCGTTCAAAGGAGCATAAGTAAAAGCTTTTACCGTAACAGTTTTGCCAAAATCAACTGTTAAAGGAGAAACCGATATTTTTTTCCAAGAATCTCTAGAAAGATTATTCCAAGTAGTCAGTTGCTCCTCATCAATCAAAGGCTGTGCATAATAAGCAGCTACATTCATAATATTCGCATCCAAACGAGTAGATTCTATACATATTCTGAGTGAATCCGTCATAACTTCTGGAAAACGAAGCATTCGCTTGTACCAATCGTAGTTCCTTTTCCTAATAACTGCCAGCTTCCATTTAACCACGCCTCAATTATAAAGTTTTCAACACGTTGTCCTTTTGAAATATCTTCCTGTAGCATTACCACGTTTACCGGAGTATTTTGGCGAACAGTATAAACATGTTTTTCACCTTGAGCAGCCTTCCAATACGTATTTCCATTTATCAGTTTATTGTCACAAAAGACCTGTTGACGATAAGCAGCAAATTCCTTTAAACGGCTGATATCTGCCTCATTTATCAGTCCACGACGGTCAGGAGGTATATTCAACAGTAATACAGAATTATAACCAACCGACCGAAAATAAATATCAGACAATTGTTTCAAGCTTTTTATTTTAGAGTTCTCCTCTTCATGCCAAAACCATCCCGGACGAATCGAAACATCAACTTCCGAAGGATACCAAAATAATTCTGTTGCATTCTCTAACATTTTACGGCTTCCCAGATCCGTTGCTGTTTCATAAACTCCAAGACGTTTATTATTTTCTTTTGAGCGCGCATAAATCCCTGGAGTCAAAACTGTCGCACTCCATTCAGTATCACGACCAAGTCCTTTTTCATTACCAACCCAACGCACATCATCTCCCATAATAGCCATTACAGCTTTCGGCTGTAAACGTTGAATTGTTTTATAAAATGTATCCCAGTCATATTCCTGTTTCTTCCCATTAGGCCTTCCCCATTTGCACCATCGAACCAAACTTCATGTACCTCGCCGTAATTGGTCAATAACTCTGTTAATTGCGCAACAAAAAACTTATTATATTCTGGAGAGTTTCCATAACAAGAAGCATTACGATCCCATGGAGACAGATAAACTCCAAATTTCATTCCATATTTACTACATGCATCACGAAGTTCACGCACAACATCTCCTTTACCATTTTTCCAAGGTGAAGATGCAACTGAATGTTTAGTTGTTTTAGTTGGCCACAAACAGAATCCATCATGATGCTTCGCTGTAAGCAAAACCATCTTGAATCCACATTCTTTCAATGTACGTACCCATTGCTCAGCATCTAAATCAGTCGGATTAAACAAAGCTGGATCTTCCGTTCCATCTCCCCATTCTCTACCGGTAAAAGTATTAATACCAAAATGTAAAAAAGCAGTAAGTTCCATCTTCTGCCACTCTAACTGCTGCGAAGAAGGAATCAGACGTGCCGCCATAACAGCCTTTTGCTCTAAACTTTCATTACCAGAAAACTGCAAATGCTTAACAAAATAAGGAGTATTCCGCTGAGCTTGTCCTACAACTGATAATAAAGAGAGAAATAAGCACACAAGAAATTGATTAAGATTTTTCATCTAGTTTTAATTTATCAGATTAGTATTAGTTTTTTTACTGCTACTTGTTTTTTAATCTTAGCTAAACAATAACTTTAGGTTTCCTGCGTAAATTTAACATAATGTCTGATAATATCACTTATTTATACCAATAAATATTTAATAAATTTTCATACGTAAATATTAAGCGTCCTACACATAAAGTAGGACAGGTTTATACTAAAATTGATATAAAACCGAGTGGTTTG
>ENA-OQIR01000583-OQIR01000583.1-human-gut-metagenome-genome-assembly--contig:-NODE-583-length-15152-cov-2.078336_pt1 | contig 15152 bp, 19 predicted proteins | sample MGYA00242580_ERZ504745 | MGnify/ENA primary metagenome ERZ504745 (study PRJEB26092, sample SAMD00036214) | human gut metagenome | host: Homo sapiens | study: EMG produced TPA metagenomics assembly of... | reverse complement strand
AGTGAAGAAAATGTCGAAGTTGTTTCTGATGTAACAGCGGATATGAATACAACTGAGATAACAACACCAGAAGAATTGAACCCATCATTAGAAAAGTATGTATATTGATAAAAACTCTTTGTTAAATATTGATTTTAATATTTAACAAAGAGTTTTTATTTTAGGTAAGAAAGACAAAGCTCCCAGTTTTGATATGTACTATCTTTAATGAACAAAACCAGTAAGAAGGGTGTATATCAAAAATGGGGGCTTTATTTTTAAGGTGTTACTAAATGAACATTATTATGTTTGAAATAATCGTTGTATTTTGAGGAGAATTTATTATCGGAGATGATATAGTCCATATCTTTTAATTTAGCAAAAGTAACTAAGGAAACTTGGTCTATTTTTGTAGAATCTACTAATAAAATTTTAGTTTTACTGTTACTTTGTAAGATATTTTTTATATCTTCCTTCCATTGGAGATGCATTTGTAGCACCATTTTCAATAGAAATACCTGTAGCAGCCAAAAAGCATTTTGAGATATTAAATCCTTCTAAAAATTGGAGAACACTTGCTCCAACAAAGGCATTAGATGGGCGATAAAGAGTGCCACCAGTAGCAATTATATTCATTTGTGGATAATGAAAAGCTTCATTAATTACATAAACGTTAGCTGTTAAAATGGTAAGATTTTTCTTTTCTGCTAAATATGGAATCATATGCATTGTAGTAGTTCCAGAATCAATGTAAATAATGTCATTATCGTCTACAAGATTTGCAGCTAATTTAGCTAGCTGTTTCTTTTTCGTCTTATTTTTATTTCGCGTGCAGCAAATGGTTCTGGAATATTAGTTTGATTTCGCATAATGCCACCATAGACTTTTTTGATGGTACCACGCTTTTCTAATTCAGCAATATCTCTACGAATTGTATTTTTAGATACATTAAAGATTTCACATAAGTGGTTAATAGATAAAGTATTTTGTTCCTCTAAGAGGTTTTCAATATCATTTAAACGAGTTGCTTTCATCTTATACACCGCCTAATTATAATATTATCAAAAAATATGGTTTCAAATGGGTAAATTTTGGTTAATTTAATCATTTTTTATAATTATATTATTATTATTTGTTTTTTTCAAGATATTTATTAAAACAAAGATTTTATCGATTTTATAAGAGTTATAGATTCTATAAGTTACTCAAATATATAAAAAATATATATTAAATCTATTGACAAAATTACAAAAATGTATTAACTTATAATCAAAAGATAATCATAAAATAATCATAAAATTAATATTTTGTATCCGGATATATGGCTGGATTTTAATAATTAAGGAGTTGAATAGACATGGGCGTGTTTTTAGTTCCATCAAAAATCTTATCTGGTGTAGGTGCAATCAATGAATTAGGTGCTAATATTAAAGGAAAAGGAAATAAAGCATTAATTGTTACTGATAAATTTATGGTACAATTTGGTAATGTTGCAAAAGTTACCAATGCTCTTGATGCATGTAATATTGAATATGTAGTATATGATGGTATTAGTGGAGAACCAACAGATAAAATGGTAGCTGAAGGTGTAAAACTTTATCAAGAAAATGAATGCGATTTCTTGATTGGTTTAGGCGGCGGTAGCCCAATGGATAGTGCTAAGGCTATTGGTGTAATGGTAGCTAGTGATGCTAAAAAAATCAGTGATTTTATGCATAAATCAATAACTGTTAACGTACCATATTTAGTAGCTATTCCAACTACAGCAGGTACAGGTTCAGAAGCTACTCAATTTACAATTATTGCTGATACAGAAAATAATGTAAAAATGCTTTTAGCAGGTCCATCTGTATTACCAGCATTAGCAGTAGTTGATCCAGCATTTACAATGACAGCTCCTCCATCTGTTACAGCTGCAACAGGTGTTGATGCTCTTTGTCATGCAGTAGAAGCTTATACATCTAGAAAAGCACAACCACTTTCTGATACATTTGCATTATCTGCTATCAAAAAAATTCATAAAAATTTACCTATTTGTTTTGCTGATGGTAAAAATGAACAAGCTAGAATGCAGATGGCACTTGGTGCAACTGAAGCTGGCATAGCATTTAATAACTCTTCTGTAACAATTGTTCATGGAATGAGTCGTCCAATTGGAGCATTATTCCATATTGCTCATGGTGTATCCAATGCAGTATTATTACCAGCTTGTATGGAATTTGCTATTCAAGAAAATACAGCAAGATTTGCTGAAATTGCACGTATTATGGAAGTAGCAACAGATGAAACTGATGATATGACAGCAGCTAAAGCTTTTGTAGCTGAAGTGACACGTTTCTGTAAAGAATTAAATATTCCTTCTGTTGAAGAAATTTTAAATAAAAATGGATTTACAAAAGATGATTTCTTAGCTCAATTAGACAAAATGGCTACAGATGCATTAGATAGTGGTAGCCCTGCAAATACAATGAGACAACCAACTAAAGAAGAAATCATTGAAATCTACAAAAAATTGTTTTAATTGATATATAATTAAGGAGTAAAAACTATGGCATTAGCTAAATTAAGTGAGCTTTTGAGCTCTGTAAAAGATAATAGTTATGCAATTGGTTCATTTAATGTTTCAAATATGGAAATGGCAATGGGAGCAATAAAAGCAGCAGAAAAAATGCAAGCTCCTATTATCATTCAGATTGCAGAAGGAAGACTTAGATATTCTCCATTAGAAATTTTAGGGCCAATCATGATGGCAGCAGCAAAAAATACAACTGTGCCAATCGCCGTACATTTAGATCATGGTGGAACTATGGAAACAATAAAATTAGCTCTTGAATTGGGCTTTACATCTGTAATGTTTGATGGTTCTAAATATCCTCTTGAAGAAAATATCGCACGCACAAAAGAAGTAATTGCTTTGGCAAAATCCTATGGTGCTGATGTAGAAGCAGAAATTGGACGTGTAGGTGGCGCAGAAGGTGATTATAAAGCAGTAGATATTGCACTTACTAGTGTAGAAGAAGCAAAATGCTTTGCAGAAGAAACAAAAGTAGATGCTTTAGCTGTAGCTATTGGTACTGCTCATGGTAATTATAAAGAAACACCAAAATTGCGTATTGATAGATTAAAAGAAATTGCAGCTGAAGTTAGTTGTCCACTAGTATTACATGGTGGTACAGGTCTTACAGAACAAGATTTTAAAACTGTATTGCAGGTGGTATCAAAAAGATAAATATAGCGACTGCTTCTTATGATAGTGTAGCTAAACGTTTTAAAGAAGTGGCAAAAGAAGTTCCAGATGCAAATTATTTTACATTTAGTGATGCTGCTGTAAATGCTACTTGTGAAAATATTATGAGACATATGGAAATATTTGGCTTGAAAAATAAATTATAATTCGGCAAATATATAGATTAAGGAGAGAACAACATGGCTTTAATAGAATTTGATCAAAATAAACCAATGGATATAGTTTTAATTGGTAGAGCTGCTATTGATTTTAACCCAAATGAAATACATCGTACTTTAGATAAAGTAAGAACTTTCACTATGTATGTAGGAGGTAGCCCTGCAAATATTGCTGTAGGTGTTAATAAACTTGGTAAAAAAGTAGGATTTATTGGTGCTGTATCTGATGATCAATTGGTGATTTCATCATTAATTTCTTCAATGATAGAGGTATTGATACAACTCAGATCGTAAGAGCTAAAAATGGTGAAAAACTTGGTCTTACTTTCACTGAAATTAAAAGTCCAACAGAAAGCAGTATTTTGATGTATAGAAATATGGCTGCTGATTTTGTAATTACTCCAGAAGATGTGTCTGAAGAATATATTGCACAAAGCAAAATCTTATTAGTATCTGGTACAGCTCTTGCAGCAAGCCCATCTCGTGAAGCTTGTCTTATGGCAATTAATTATGCTAAAAAGCATGGTACAAAAGTTATTTTTGATATTGACTATCGTGAATACAACTGGAGAAGTAAAGCAGATATTGCTGTTTACTATTCTTTAGTTGGACGCATGAGCGATGTTATTATTGGCTCTCGTGAAGAATTTAATTTAACTGAATATTTACCAGAAGAAAATGATGTAGCAGATTATGAAATAGCAGAAAAATATTTAAATTATGGTAATCAAATTGTTATTATTAAACATGGTAAAAAAGGTTCTGTAGCTTATGGCGCAGATAAAGAAGCTTTTAAAGTTGATTCTTATAAAATTAAACTTTTAAAATCCTTTGGTGGTGGAGATGCTTATGCTTCTGCATTTATCTATGGTCTTTTAGAAGGTTGGAGCTTAGCAGATTCTCTTCGTCATGGTACAGCACATGCAGCTATGGTTGTTGCTAGTCATAGCTGTTCTGAAGCAATGCAAGATGCACCAGCTATTGATGCTTTTATTCAAGAACATGCAGCTGAACAAGTTATTACTCCTGTTGAATGGAAGGTAGTGTTATAATGGCTGAAGCAAAATTTGGTAAAATGGGTGCACAATTAAAACATGGTTATAATAGTGCGACTATTTGTGAAAGCAATATGATGATGGACATTGGTATTCAAGTTATGAGTGCTGGTGAAAAACTTACTTTTAACGAACAAGCAAAAGAAGTTGCCTATGTAATTTTAACTGGTGAAGTAAAAATATCTTGGGAAAATAATACAGAAGTAATGAAACGTACTTCTTTATTTGATGAAAATCCTACTTGTTTGCATGTACCATTAGCTACAGAAGTTACTATAGAAGCTGTAGCAGATTCTGAGGTTTTAATCCAAAAAACAGAAAACGATACAAAATTTGCTCCTAAATTCTATCATCCAGAAGATGTACAAGCTGATGTCTTCGGTGGAGGTGTATGGAGCGGTACAGCAACAAGAACTGTTCGTACAATTTTTGATTATGAAAATGCGCCATATTCTAATATGGTAAATGGTGAAGTTATCAATAGCCCAGGTCGTTGGTCTAGTTATATACCACATTTCATCCACAGCCAGAAGTATATGTATATAAATTTGACCGTCCACAAGGTTTTGGTGCAGCTTTTATTGGTGAAGATACCTTCCGTACAGAAACTAATGCATATGTAGCAATTCCTGGTGGTAATATACATCCACAAGTAACAGCTCCGGGTTATGCTATGTGGTATAGCTGGATGATAAGACATCTTCCAGATGATCCTTGGGCCAAAACTCGTATTGTATGTGAAGAACATGCTTGGCTTGAAGAAGATGGAGCAGAAGCAAAAATTTGGGATCCTCTAAAGAAATAAAATAAATTAAAAATAGAAAAATGGAAAAGCTATAATTTTGAATTATCAAGATTATAGCTTTTTTGTTTTTAAAAATGTTTAAAAATATAAAATATTATTAAAAAGATAATATAAACCTATTTTTTAGTTAATATTATATCTATAGTGTTCTTTTATTATATGCTATAGTATTAATTGTAAAGGCAAGGTAGAAAACGAAATTTTATGTACATAAAGATAAATATTGCCCGTAGAAGCAAAATAGATATTGCAATCGGAAAAGAAAGGATTAGATAATAATGGCAAATACAGTTCGTCTTACAGTAGCACAAGCTTTAGTAAAATTTTTAAATAATCAATACATCGAATTTGATGGTAAACAAAATAAAATGTTTAAAGGTATCTTCACTATTTTTGGTCATGGTAATGTTGTTGGTCTTGGTGAAGCTTTAGAAAATGATCCAGGTGATTTAATTGTACATCAAGGTCGTAATGAACAAGGTATGGCTCATGCAGCAATGGGTTATGCAAAACAAAAAAGAAGAAAACAAATTTATGCATGTACTTCTTCTGTAGGACCTGGTGCAGCAAATATGGTAACAGCAGCAGCAACTGCAACTGCTAACTGCATACCAGTATTATTTTTACCTGGTGATGTATATGCAACTCGTCAGCCAGATCCAGTTCTTCAACAAATGGAACAACCACATGATTTATCTATTAGTACAAATGATGCTTTTCGTGCTGTATCTAAATATTGGGATAGAGTTACTCGTCCTGAACAGTTGATGAGTGCATGTATCAATGCAATGCGTGTATTGACTGATCCAGCTGATACTGGTGCAGTAACAATTGCACTTCCTCAAGATGTTGAAGGTGAAGCATATGATTATCCAGAATACTTCTTCCAGAAACGTGTTCATCGCATTGACCGCCGTCCTGCAACAAAAGCTATGGTTGAAGATGCAATTAAATTAATCACTGCTAAGAAAAAACCTATGCTCATTTGTGGTGGTGGTGTAAAATATTCTGAAGCTTGGGATACATTTAGAGAATTTGCTCATAAATATAATATTCCATTTGGTGAAACACAAGCAGGTAAAGGGGTTATCGTTTGGGATGATCCAATGAATTTAAATGGTCTTGGTGAAACAGGTTGTATAGCTGCTAATGAAATTGCTAAAGAAGCTGACCTTGTAATTGGTGTTGGTACTAGATATACAGACTTTACGACATCTTCTAAATGGATTTTCCAAAATCCAGAAGTTTCTTTCTTAAATATCAATGTTTCTGAATTCCATGCATATAAATTAGATGGTGTACAGGTTGTAGCTGATGCTAAAGTAGCACTTGAAGCTATTGATGCTGAACTTGAAAAAACTGGCTGGAAATCTTCCTATACTACAGAAATTGCTGCTGCTAAAGCAAAATATGTAGCAGAAACAGATCGTTTATACAACTTAGAATATACAGGTAAAGATTTTGTTCCAGAAATTGATGATGCTTTAGATACAGATAAAGTATATGAAGAATTCCACAATATTACAGGTTCCTATCTAACTCAAAGCCGTGCATTTGGTATTATTAATCAATTTGTTGCTAAAAATGGTGGCGTTGTATAGGTGCATCTGGTTCTTTACCAGGAGATTTACAAAGAGGTTGGCGTGTATATAACCCTAATACTTACCATGTCGAATATGGTTTCTCTTGTATGGGTTATGAAGTAAATGCTTCTTTAGGTGTAAAAATGGCTGAACCTGATAAAGAAGTATATACTATGGTTGGCGATGGTGCATACATGATGCTTCATTCTGAACTTCCTACATCTATTCAAGAACATAAAAAGATTAATGTTATGTTATTTGATAATATGACATTTGGTTGTATTAACAATCTTGAAATTGAACATGGTATGGGTAGCTTTGGTACAGAATTCCGTTTCAGAAATGAAAAAACTGGTAAATTAGATGGTGGCTTTGTACCAGTAGATTTTGCGATGAATGCAGCTTCTTATGGTTGTAAAACTTATAAAGTAACAACTGTAGAAGAATTAAAAGCAGCTTTAGAAGATGCTGAAAAACAAACAGTATCTACATTAATAGATATCAAAGTATTACCAAAAACAATGCTTCATGGTTATGGTCATTGGTGGCGTGTAGGTCAGCCTCAAGTTTCTAAGAGTGAAACTGTTCGTAAGGCATATGAAGCACTTAAAGTAGAACTTGCAAAAGCTAGACAATATTAATTGAAATATTAAAATGAATAAAAGTCCCATAATTTTATGGGACTTTTTTAGTATAATTTATTGGAGTGTAATAAAAATGAAAGTAGTAGCATTTAATGGTAGCCCTAGAAAAGGCGGTAATTGTGAACAAGCGTTAAATTTTATGGGAGAAGTATTTAATAACAATGGTATAGATTTTGAAATTGTACAAGTTGGTAATAAAATGATAAGAGGATGTTTAGCTTGTTATCATTGTTTACAGACTGGCAGTAGTTATTGTGTGCAAAAGATGATGTTAATGAATGGATTGATAAATGGTAGAAGCTGATGGTATAATCGTAGCATCTCCAGTTTATTATGGTGGTATATCAGGTACAATGAAATGCTTTTTAGATCGAGCTTTTTTAGCTGCTGGTCATAAACTTCATCATAAAGTAGGAGCATCTATAGTAACTGCTCGTCGTTCTGGAGCATTAGAAACATTTCAACAATTAAATGCGTATCTTAATACTATGGAAATGATAATGCCAACAGCAGATTATTGGAATAATCTTCATGGATTAGATGTAGGAGAAATAAATCAAGATATTGAAGGTATTGAAGTTGTACAAAAATTAGCTCGCAATATGGCTTGGATAATGAAAGTAATAGAAGCAAGTAAAGGCAAGATTGATCCACCAGAAACAAAACCACGTACTATGACTAATTTTATACGTTAGAAGTAAAAAAGAGTCTTGTTATCAAGGCTCTTTTTTTGCTAAACTAGAGAAAAGAATAAATATGTATTTTGAGGAGTAAAGTTGTATGACAAAAACAGCAAGACAATTACAAGAAGAAGGATTATTATACGATGTTTTTGAACAAGAATTAACTGATATAAAAGATAAAACATATGGTTTAGTCAGTGAATTGAGTAGAGCTAGTCATTTTGATACGGAATATGTGATGTCTTTAGTAAGAAAAATAGTAGCGAAAATAGGTCAAGATAGCTATATTGTGCCACCATTTCGTTGTGATTATGGCGACCATGTATTTATTGGTAATAACACATATATAAATTACAATTGTTGCTTTTTAGACTCAGCAAAAGTTACAATTGGCGATTATGTATATATGGGACCAAATTGTAATATTTTACACCATGTCATCCTATTCATCATGAATTACGTAAGGAAAAAGTAACTGAATACGCACTTCCTGTAACAGTGGGTTCACATAGCTGGATTGGTGGAGATGTAGTCATCACTCCAGGTGTTACTATTGGTGAAAATTGCGTCATTGGTGCAGGTTCTGTAGTAACAAAAGATATTCCAGATAATTCAATTGCTGTAGGTAATCCTTGCAAAGTAATTAGACAGATAAATGATAAAGATAGAGAATATATAAATAGTTTGATTTTAGATGATGAAACAAAAGATAGCAAATATAAACAAGAAAATGGTTATATTTATAGTGCCAAAGATGAAGCTATTTTTAATATAGTGAAAGATACAGTTCATTATGTAGAGATTTTAAATAAATTATCTAATAGTGAAATTCAGCGTCGTAGAGATTTCTTAAGAACTTTTGTGGCAAAATTAGATGAAGGCGCTATGATTAATAGCCCATTTTATATGGAGTTTGCTAATCATTTAGAAATGGGTGTAAATAGCTTTATCAATTATGACTGTATTATGCTTAATAATGCAATGGTAAAATTGGGTGATAATGTATTAGTTGGGCCAAAAGTAAGTTTCTATACAGCTATGCATCCAATTGACGCTAAACAACGTGAACAATGGCTTGTATATGCTAAGCCAATAACTGTTGAAGATAATGTATGGATTGGTGGTTCAGCTACTATTTTAGGTGGCGTAACTATTGGTAAAAATGCCATTGTAGGTGCTGGTGCAGTAGTAACAAAAGACGTTGAGCCAAATACAATAGTAGTGGGCAATCCTGCTAGAGTTTTGCGTAAAATCACAGCAGAAGATAGTAAGAAATATCAAGAAGAATTAGCAAAACAAAAAGATATAAATAAAAGTGAATTTAATAAAATGATGGCTGGTCAATGGTATAATGCAATGGATTATTCTATGTTGAAAATGCGTCAAGAAAATAATAAAAAGACAGAAGCATATAGCAGAATAACTATAAATACTTTATCTTATAAAGATAGAATGGCAAAAGCTATTGTTAAAGAATTTGGCGAAAATGCTAATATCATACCACCATTTACTTGTGATTATGGTTGTAATGTCAAAGTAGGAGATAATACAGTTATCAATCATAGTGGTGTATTTTTGGATACAAATGAAATCAATATTGGCAAACATGCTTTAATTGGACCAAAATCTGGGCTTTATGGAGCTATACATCCTTTTGATGTAGAAGCTAGAAATGAAGGTATTGAAAAGGCAAAGACAATTAACATCGATGATGGTGCTTGGCTTGGTGGTAAAGTAACAGTAGTGCCAGGTGTAAGCATTGGCAAACATTCAGTGATTGGTGCTGGTTCAGTGGTAACAAAAGATATACCAGATGATGTAGTAGCTGTAGGTAATCCTTGTCGAGTGATTAGAAAAATTACAGAAGATGACAAAATAAATCCAATCCGCAAAAAATAAATAGATAATGAAAAAGCCTTAAGAATTTTTTTCTTAAGCTTTATTGTTTCACGTGAAACATTTGATTGATTTTTTGACTATGAGTTGTTATATATACTCCTAAAAAAATAAATAAGGCGCCAGATAATTGAATATAACCAATCTCTTCTTTAGAAGAAAATAGCACCACAAATCATGCCAAAAATAGGAGTTAAGTTAGAAAAAATAGCTGCTATACTAGGACCAGCATTTTTTTACACCGATGTTCCAAAATAACATTGAGCCAACACCGCCACATATTACAACAAAAGCAAAGGACATATATCCTAAACTATCTAGTGGTGTATAATATAACTGTCCAGAGAAATAAGCATAGATTGCTACTTCAATAGCACCGATCAATCCAGACCAAGCTGTTACAGCAATAGCAGATAAATAATTCATGATTTTTAAGCCTAAAATGGAATATAATGCCCAAACGATTTGACAAATAAAAAATAATGTATCACCAGGATTAAAATTAAAATTTAATAATACATCTATAGAGCCTTTTGTAATTAAGAAAATGACACCAATAAAAGAAATAAAAATACCAATCCATTGGATGAAATTTAATCGTTCCTGAATGAATATAGTAGCAATTAATGCTGTAATAGCAGGACCAGTAGCAGCGATTAAAGTACAATTGGTAATGCTAGAATATTGAAGTCCTGTAAATTGAGATACATTATTAATGCCTATACCTGTCAGCCCCATGAGGATTAGAGGAACGATGCAATGTTTAGGTGGAATAAATTTTTGTTCTTTTTTTAAATAGATAATTATGAATAAAATCATACTTATTAATAAATATCTAAAAGTAGTTAAAGCAGGGGGCGTCCAATTTTGTACAAGAATTTTAATACATAATGGTTGGATGCCCCAGAAAATAGTGGCAAGTGATAACAATAAATATGTTTGTTTTAACATAGAATATATACCTTAGTGCTTAATTATACTAAACCGAATAACATATAAGCAAAGAGACAAACAAAAGCGACAAAGAATTTTAAAAACGTTAAAATTAATACATCATAGTAAGATTCTTTATGAGTGAGACCACAAACAGCCATTAAAGTAACTAAGGCACCAGCATGAGGTACAGTATCAAATCCTTCAGAGGCAATGCAGATAATACGATGTAAAACTTCTGGAGACATACCAATTTGTTGAGCCCAAGTCAGCCATTCTTGACCGAAAGTTCCTACTGTAATCATTAAGCCAGCAGATGATGAACCTGTAATGGCAACCATGATATTAGTAGTAATGATAGAGGAGAATAAAGGACCATCACCAAAAGAAAGTCCTAAAAGGGCAGATTTTATCATAGCAAAAGCAGGAAGTGCAGCGATAACACAACCAAAAGCATAACCAGAAGCTACATTTAAAACAGCAGAGGTAGAGCCAATAGCACCTGTATTTATTGGATGAATAACGCCTCCTAAACGGCGTAATTTTTTACGACCAATATAAGCAGCGACAATGCTACTGATTAATAAAGCAACATTGATAGACCATATAGCTTGAACTTTAGCAACACTTGAAGCAATCAAAGAGAGCTTTAAAGGTGCAAATGCTAATAAACTATTTTGATCCCAATGAAAAGCCCAAGACCAGTTAAATGGATTGCTAACATATAGATTAATAATAATAACCATTAAAAGAGGAATAGAGGATAATCGCCAATCAGGTAGTTCATCATTATTGTTTTCAGGTTCATTTAAAGTATGTTTTCCATAACCTTCACCTTTAGCTTTAAGCGATTTACTACGGTAAGAAATCCAAACATAAGCTATAATAAAAATAGAATAGAAGCGAGTAGCCCTTGACCTATACCTGCCCAAGTAGTTGTACCAAATACAGCAGCTGGGATAATATTTTGTATTTGAGGTGTACCTGGTAAAGATACCATACTATAAGTAAAAATACCCATCCACAAAATTGCTGGTAAAAGACGTTTAGGAATATCAGCTTGTTTAAAAAGTATAGCAGCAAATGGATACATAACAAAAGCTACTACAAACACACTTAATCCACCATAAGTGAGAACACCGCAACCAAGTAATACAGCAAGGATGGCACGTTCTTTTCCTAGAACAGATACAATTTTAGCAGCAACTGAAGCAGCTAGACCGCCTTCTTCCATGATTTTGGCAAAGACAGCACCAAGTAAAAATACAGGATAATAACTTTTAATATATTCAGCAGCTTTAGTCATATACAATTCACTATACACAGGCATGGAAGTATAGTCACTAGTAATAGCTGCTAAAACAGCAAATATTGGAGCAATAAAGATTAATGAAAAACCGCGATAGGCAAAAAACATTAATAATAATAAACTAATAAAAATAGTAGCTAAATCCATAAATAATACCTCCAAGTATAAATAAAAGCTTCCTGAATAAGGAAGGCTTTTATGATGCTTTAAATTATAAACCAGAAACTTCGTGAATATATTTTCTAGCTTTTTGAGCATATTCAAGAGGGTTAGCAATTGCAGGATCCTGTTCTGCTTCAACCATTGTCCAACCTTCGTAATTATTTTCTTTTAAAATATCATAAACAGGTTTGAAATCAATACAACCATCACCTGGAACAGTGAACATACCCATTCTTACACCATCTAAGAAGCTCATATTTTCATTTTTTACTTTTTCAATAAGTTCTTTACGAACATCTTTTAAATGAACATGTTTGATACGGTTAATATATTTTTTGAGAATACCGATATAATCTTCACCAGAACATACGAGATGACCAGTATCATATAAAAGGAATACAAGATTAGGATCTGTCATTTCCATGAGTTTATCAATTTCTACTTCAGTTTGTACACCAGTTCCCATGTGGTGATGATAAACAAGTTTCATATCTTTTTCAGCAGCTAAAGCCCCTAATTTGTTAAGTCCTTCAGCAACTAATTTCCATTGTTCATCAGTGTTGTATGGTTTACCAGCAAAAACAGGAGTTGTAAGTTGACCTTGAACACTATTTCCTTGTTCGGATACTACAACTACTTTTGCTCCCATAGCATGTAAAAAATCACGGTGAGCTTTAAATGCTTCAGCAGTTTCTTCATAAGGTTTTGTTGTTAAAAAAGAACTAAACCATGCACTAGCAACAGAAAGACCACGAAGAGAAAGAGCTTTTTTTAATTCGTCTACATCTTTTGGGAATTTACCACCCATTTCACAGCCAGTGAAACCTGCTAAAGCCATTTCACTTACACATTGTTGAAATGTGTTTTCCTTGCCTAGGTCTGGCATATCATCGTTTGTCCAACCAATTGGGCAGATACCTAATTTAATATTTGTCATGAGAAATTCCTCCAAATTATAATTTATATTTATGGTTTAAATAACCTTGTTTGCAAAATAGATAAGTATGCTTACTAAACATACTTATCAAAATAAGAAATAAAAGGAAGACTTATTTATATAGTGATAATATATAAATTTATGCTGAATTAGTGTAAGAGGAGAAATTTTCTCCTCTTAGAAAATATATAGCATAATAAAAAAGGGGGCAATTTTATATCATAAATTGACAGTTTTAAGAAGTTAATTTATGATATATAAAGAGCATATTAGTTAAATAATTAAAAATATTTATCTATATTATGAATATATTATGAATATATTATGAGTAACTTATGTAAGTATATAGTACATCTTTTTGGTGATTTTGTCTATAGTTTTTATGGAAATTTTTATTATTTTTAGTAAGTTTAATTTTAATAATTTTGAAGGGAGTATTTTATATGTTACAGTATTTTATGCCACATAAATATAAACATATTTTGAATAGAGATTGTACGCCTAAATTAGAATATTTTTGTAAAGTAGATGAAGTTTCATCTGTTATGCCTAGAGCTATGCATGTACATGAAAACTTAGTTGAAGTTTTATTAGTTTATGAAGGTAGCGGTATTTATACAATTGATAATAATAAATATATAGCTAAGAAAGGTGATTTAATTTTTTATAATTCTGGAGTAGTACATGATGAATTTGGTGGTAATGGAAGTAATTTAGGAACATATTGTTTAGGTATATCTAATTTAAAAATACTTAAATTAGGAGATAATAAAATTATTGAAGATAATTATTGTCCAATAATAAATTGTAATGAGTATTTTGATGATATTTTGAGTATGTTTGATATAATAAGAAAAAGTATAGATGTTGATGGAATACATGTAGCAGAATTCAGTAATTTTTTAGTACAAGCATTAGTGGTTAAGTTTCGTATAATTATTGAAAAAAATGGAGATGTAAAACAAATAAAAGAGCCATCATTAGCAACAAAAGTAAAAATATATATTGATAAAAATTATAATGAAAATATATCTTTAAAAAGTACTGCAGAAGCTGTAAATGCCAATCAGTATTATTTATCACATATTTTTAAAGAAGAAACAGGATTTTCTCCAATGCAATATGTTACTCGAAGAAGAATTGGAGAAGCACAAAATTTGCTGATTAATACACAACTTAGTATTACAGAAATAGCAGCAAATGTAGGATATAATAATTCAAATTATTTTCAAAATGTTTTTAAAAAAATAGTTGGATACACTCCAGGTTCATATCGTAAGCGTTGGCAGGTATAAATAAAATAAGCTAAGACATATTTTGTGTCTTAGCTTATTTTAGAATTACTTTTTAATGATACTATATAATTGAATGATTTCAATTACCATATCTTTAAGTATATAGGTGGTCATTAGATAATCTTGAGCATGTGATATTAAAACATTAAAAGAAAGTTTTTCACCATTGGCTTCACGTGTAAGTAATTCTTGTGTTTGTAATTCATGAGCTTTTTGTAATTGTGGTGTAGCTTTATCAATTTGAGCTTGTGCTTCAGTAAACTTTCCTTGATGAGCTAATTTTAATGCAGCTTGTAATTCAGCTTTAGCATCTCCGGCCAAGGAGATAATATCAAATGCAATTTTTTCTGTATTCATGTTAACAACACCTTTCAAAAATTTTTATTATTTATAATCATGACGGAATTTACGTTCAATATCTTCTATAGATAAACCTTTAGTTTCTGGCATAATAAATTAGTAAAGA
>ENA-OQIR01000582-OQIR01000582.1-human-gut-metagenome-genome-assembly--contig:-NODE-582-length-15169-cov-3.624252_pt1 | contig 15169 bp, 20 predicted proteins | sample MGYA00242580_ERZ504745 | MGnify/ENA primary metagenome ERZ504745 (study PRJEB26092, sample SAMD00036214) | human gut metagenome | host: Homo sapiens | study: EMG produced TPA metagenomics assembly of... | reverse complement strand
ACTATCCCGCGAGGTGTTTTGGCATGAATATGCCAAAATCCCGAGACATACAAGCCAAAATTCCATTGCCGCAGGCAATCTGGAATGAATTTTGGCTAAGTTACTGTGAACGGAGTGAACAGTAACTAAAGGATAACGTGACAAGACCTCATTACCGTTCGTTCTGCATCCGGTAATGAGGTCTGAATATTCTGTGTTCACTGTTTGTCTATTCTCATCAGCACCTTACATTTCTTTCTGTAACAGGCGATTCCATATTTTATGATTGTATGAATCCCTTCCTGTTCCAACGACTCAGTATATCTGATATCTATAATCTGCTGAAGTGCTTTTTCGCACTCTCCCTGAAGATTTCCGTCATCTGCATATTTTACTTCGATCACAATCCCCACATCTTCATCTTCTATACGAATCAGAATATCCCCGAATCCGTCTCCTGATTCCCGATTGGACATTACTGACCAGTTCTCTTTGAATCCCAGAATCCCCAGCAGCAATCCATGATAGAAATTTTCTTTCGTTGGTTTCCGGGCAAAGGTATCTCTTATGCTAATCGTTTTTTTCATATATTCTGTAAAAATCAACTCTACTTTTTCCGGATTCTGGTTCAGCAGTGCATCACACAAATCGCTGACTGTTTTTCCATCGTCCTTTACATTTTCTTTGAACATTTTCAGAATATGATTGGTGATAATATTTCGGATTTCTCTGTTGGGAATAACCAGATTATATCTGTTACCACTGGGTTCCCCTCTCTGTGTCAGATATCCGGTCATAAAAAGTGTGCTCCACAGATTGTCTATGGAAGAATATAATTCCTTATAGGTAAGCTCAGAATTAATTTCTTTCTGGACAATCCCTCCATTTACCAGCTGTTCCAGCTCCATTCTGGTCAGCTTCTGTGGTTTTCCCACACTGTCAATGAAATGACTGATCACACTGTTTCCACTTGTATTCGCCCAGTAATTCTTCGGTTCCAGCCCGGGATCTGCCAGATGATCGCTGCAGAAATTGATCACATCCCATGGACAATAAACATCCACATTTCCAAACCTGTAGCCGTCATACCACTCTTTCACTGTCTCATAATATTTTTCCTGTCCATAATACCGGAGGAGTTCCCTTACTTCCGCATCTGTAAATCCAAATGTTTCATCAAAACTCTTATCTGTAATGGAATAAACCTTAAAGTTGTTAAGACCTGTAAAAATGCTTTCTTTTGCAATCCGCAGGCATCCTGTCAGCACTGCGAATTTCAGACTGTTATTGGTTTTTAATGCGTTCTCAAATAAATTACGGATCAGCAATACCATTTCATCATAATAGCCATTTTCATTTGCCTTTGCCAGAGGTACGTCATACTCATCGATCAGAACAATTACTTTGCTGCCATAGTGCTTTTCCAGCAATTCTGTCAGTTCACGGATACTATACACCAGAGAATCGTTTGTCATTTCTTTTTTCTTTAACTGTGTCAGTAATTCGTGATCTGTTTCATCAAGCTCTGTGCTGTCTGAAAGTACGGATAGTCTGCGGGCTTCTTCATTGATTATTTTTATGAGAAATCTTCGGGCTTCCTCATATGTGGCACCATTAATTCCCTTCAGACTGACAGAAACCACCGGAAATTTCCCCTGATATTTTTCACATAATTCCTGATTATCTGAAATCCTCAGCCATCAAACAGAGTCTTATCTTTCCAATCTCAAAAAACTCTGGAGCATACTCATATTCAGGGATTTTCCAAAGCGTCTCGGACGGGTAAACAGGTTTACCTTTCCCCACTGGGTAAGCAATTGTTCAATTACATGTGACTTATCTACATAATAGAAATCTTCCCGACGCATCTCTTCAAAATTCTCAATTCCAATTGGAAGTTTTTTAATCCTGCCATCTTATATCCCCTTCCATTTATAAAGCATACCTTCTTATTGTTATCCGTCTTATTACTGTTTATAATATCATGAATCCTATCATAATTCCAGAAAATAATGTAACCTGTTACTATCGCAAGTGACAGTGGCAAGCGAAGTAAAATATGTAATAATATGATTGAGATACTTGCAGAAAATATTAACAGAAATGGAAGGTGATGAAAATTATGAAGATATTGAAGAAAGCAGGAGGGATTCTCTTTGTAATAATCGGAATATTCTTTTTGTATCTGCTTTAAAGATGATCTTTGTGGATAACCCCAAAACAAAAGCAGCTCTGAAAGACGCAGTTTACGTTGATGCAGCAGATACGATCGACCCGGAAAACGATGGAAAGACAGTCATTGTATGCGGCACATTCGAGCTGACTGAACCGGCACATGATGATGAGCTTGGACTGGACTTTGACAGCATCCGCATTTCAAGTTCAAAACAGACAATGAAATTAACAAAATCTTCTTCCAAAAAGAAGGAGGCAATGACTGACGACGAAAAGAAATATGGCGTTCTGGAATGGAATTCATCTTTCAGCAGCATGCCGGTATCAGGCCAGGGGAAAATTGGAAATTATGCACTTTCGCAGGATTTTATTGATGATATTATGCTGACCAAAACCTGGGAAGATTACGACAAGGCAGCATTATCATCTGCCGGTTATACATATGTACCGGATAACACCTATACACAGAAGCATTTTATAGAACCATCGAACCAGACGACACGTTCACATAAAGAATATGATGTTCGTTATTATTATTCTGCTGCTGATTTCGAAACAGGGCAAACCGTAACTGCTATCGGCATACAGGACGGACAGACTCTCAAATCCGCACCCGGAATCACAGAGAATCTGATGAAAAATAAACTTGACCGCGATGAAGCGATCAAACAGGGCGGCACCCCAGGTGTAGGAGCCCAGATCTTTTCAGTTGTTTCCTCATTGCTGTTAATATTGGGAGGGTTCTTTCTTATTATATTATGAGAAATAAATCTATAGCAATCCTCTTAAATGCATTATTTACGAGGATTGCTATAAAAATAAGATATTGTTGTGTCATCAAATCAGATGGTTGGGCGATATCCTCTGTGATATACTCCGTATCTAGTACATCGTTTTCGAAATAACTATACCACTCACTTGTCTGCAAATCCGAGTGCACAGGTCTAAAAGCCTCAGCGTAGCCAGCTTTTTACTTCTCAATTCTAAGCATGCGATATCCAATGCCAATATGTGTCTGGATGTATTGCACTCCATTTTTCTCAGGCTCCAGTTTTTTTCGCAATGTTGCCATAAAAACTCTAAGAGAAGCAACGTCATTATCCGAACATCGTCCCCAAATCTGCTGGGTAATATAGGTATGTGTCAATACCTTTCCCACATTGCGGGACAAAAGGCAGAGCAGCTTATACTCTATAGGTGTCAGATGCAATTCCTCTCCCTTCAGATATGTACAACCTGCCGTATAGTCTATCTTTAATCCACCATTCTCAAAAACAGAGCTTTCTATCTGCTCTCCGCTCTGCATAACCGCAAGTCTCCTCTGGGTGACACGGATACGCGCAAGTAATTCCTCAACAGAGAACGGTTTCGTAATATAATCATCAGCTCCTGCATCCAGTGCCTCTATTTTATCTGTGTCCTCACTCCTGGCGCTGATCACAATAATCGGCATGTTCGACCAGGTACGGATTTTTTTTATCACTTCTACCCCTTCCATATCAGGAAGCCCCAGATCCAGAAGAACAATATCCGGATTGTGGGACGAAGCTTCCAGAATGGCTGAAGATCCGTTTTCTGCAGCCAGATATTTATAGTCATGTGTTTTTAATGTAGTAACGATCAGATTGCGTATGGGTCTGTCATCCTCAACCACCAGAATTAATGTTTTATTCATTTAATATCACCTCGCTTAAGGGTAAAGTAAAAGTAAAATTGCATCCATGAGGATCATGATCTGTCAAAACCAGGGTTCCTTCATGTGCTTCTATAATAGAGTGGCAAAGTGCTAGTCCAAGTCCCAGACTTCGGTGACTATCCGCAACTGTTGTTTTCCCTGTATAAAACATCTCAAAAATATGTGTCTTCATTTCTTCCGGAATTCCCGGGCCATTATCTTCCACACTTATCTGCGCTTTTCCATCTGTTTTCGTTCCCCGAATAAAGATCACAGAACCCGGCGGTGTATATTTTATTGCATTGTCAACTAAATTTACCAGAACCTGCATAATAAGACGTACATCCATACGTGCAAGAACAAGTTCTTCGCAGTCTGTCACAATTTTATAATCATCATGTTTCCGGCTGATATGCCGCAGGGATTCTGCAATCACCTCATCCAGAAGCTGGTCTGTAAATTTAAATTTCAGTCTTCCGTCATTCAGTCTGGTAATGGAAAGCAGATTCTCCACAACTCCGATCAGCCATTCAGAATCATCATAGATATCGCTATAAATCTGATGTTTTGTAGCTTCGTCCAGACGGTCGCTATTGCCAAGCAGCATATCTGCATTACCGGAAATGGAGCAAAGCGGCGTACGAAGATCATGCGAAATCGCCCGAAGAAGATCTGCCCGCAGCTGTTCATTTTTGGCCATAACTGCATTTTTTTCTTTTTCTAATGCATTTTTCGCATTTTCCATTGCAAGCGCACATTCATTTATTACAGACAACAGGATGCTGTATTCAAAAGAGTCCAGTGTTTCTTTTTGCAATGGTATCCCGATCACACCATAAACATTATCCCCGCTCCGGATTGCCAGATATAAACATTTAGCCTGAGGAAAATGGTGTGTGGACGCACCGGCATGCTGCCTGTTTTCACAGACCCATCTGGCTATCTGCTGCTCTTCTGGTATCAAAAAATCTTCTGTGTCCTCTTTTTCTCCGGAAAAAGCTTTCCCTCTGATAAAGTTCCATCTTCTACTACATATGCTGTAATATTGCGGTTTAATAAACGGAGAAGCTGTGTACAGGTGACATCAAGAATCTCTGTTTCTCCTTTTGCCTTTTGCAGCAGACGGTCTGTATCGAACAGAATCTGTGTACGAAAGGCAAGCTGTGTAGACAGCTTTGCATGTGTTTTCAGCTTTGCTGCAAGTGCTCCCGTAAGTACAGATGAAATAAGCATTATGAAAAATGTCACCGGATAACCCACCGCATAGGTTTTAAAAGACATCCTTGGTTCTGTCAGAAAAAACAAAATAAAAATACACTTAAAAAAGAGCCTGCCACACTGCAAAGATAGCCATCTGTCACAATCGAAGTAAGCAAAATTCCCAGAATATATATGGTTACAATATTCGTATCCGTAAAATTCAGTTTCTGAAACAACAGACCAATTAAAGTGCATACCGCAAATATAAATACCGTCAGAAAATAATCCTTTGCAGACGGTTTTTCCATAGACCATGTAAATGACCGTTTCTGATGATTCACATTTTTTAAACTCATCCTGTCCCCCACCTTTTTTACTGTTTTGAAAATTATATCATGGGGCTGTGTTGTGGTCAAAAATCTTTTTTACTATATGCGGAAGCACTTCTGAAGAGCTCTGTATTCTCCCAGCACCAGTAATTTACTATTCTCTTCCAAATACGTATCCGGAGAAATTGCAATATTAAATTCTCCTTCATTTTTTACTGCCAGAATATTAATATTGTAACGCTTTCTGATATCCAGTCCGCCTACAGTTTTTCCAGTCCATTCCTCCGGCACTTCTACCTCAAAAATCGCATGAGAAGCATCCACCTCCATATAATCAAGGATATGATCATCTGTGTAACGGATAGATGCCCATTTTGCAACCTGCTTTTCCGGATAAACCACCTTATCTGCACCATTGCGTAAAAGAAATTTTTCCTGGACATCACGTTCAGCTCTGGATATTACCAGTTTGCTCCCAGTTCTTTCAGAAGGGAAGTTGTCTCAAGAGAATTCTGAAAGCTTCCCCCAATAGTCACAAAACAGATATCGTAGTTTCCAATTCCAAGAGATTGTAAAAATTCAGCATTGGTACTGTCCCCGATCTGGGCGTTAGTCACAAACGGAAGCACTTTGTCCACCCTTTCTTCCTTCCAGTCAACTGCCATAATTTCATGCCCAAGCTGATTCAGCTGCATGGCAATATGTCTTCCAAATCTTCCAAGTCCAATAATTAATACATTCTTCATAATATTACTTTTCTCCTTCTCATCCAACTGTAATTTTCTCCAGAGGAAGCTTTGCATTTCCCTTGTTTCTTCCTGATAATACTGCATAAATCAGGGTCAGTCCGCCTACACGTCCCAGATACATCAGTATGATCAGCACAACTTGTGAAAAAACATGAAGTCCCGGTGTGACTCCCAAGGTCAGACCTACCGTACCCACAGCTGAAGCTGCCTCATACAGACAATCCAAAAGGGGAAGGCCTTCGTATACGCTGATTGCAACACCTCCACAAAAGAATAATGTAAAATAGAGCATAGCTATTGTGGCTGCATTTTTTATCACATGATACTCCAGTCTCCGTCCAAAAGCCCCTGCATTTTCCTGACTGCGAAAGGTTGCAATTGCATTCAGAATCAGTACCGTAAAAGTGGTTGTTTTCATTCCTCCTGCTGTAGAACCCGGCGAACCACCGATCAACATTAACAGTATCATAACCGCTTTTGATGCCTCGCTCATCTCTGAAATGTCTATGGTATTAAAGCCGGCAGTTCTTGTAGTTACCGATTGAAACATGGCAGCTAACAGGCGTTCTCCCGCAGGCAGGTTTTTCAGATCACAGGCAAAGAAAAAAAATGCCGGAAAAACAATCAGGCATACAGTAGTCATGAGAATAATCTTGCTTTGCATGCGGTAACGTTTAAAATTCATTTTATTCCTATAAATATCATCCCAGGTGAGAAAACCGATTCCTCCTGTGATGATCAGCAGCATAATTACCACATTTATAAGGATATTTCCAGAATACCCTGTCAAAGACGGAAAGGCATTATCTGCCGTTCCCAGAATGTCAAATCCTGCATTACAAAAAGCAGAAACAGAATGAAAGGCTGCCATCCAGATTCCCTTTAAGCCATAATCCGATACAAAAACCGGCAGCAATAACATAGCTCCTGCTGCTTCAATCAAAAAAGTCCCCTTTAAAATGAACCTTGTCAATCTGACGATTCCTCCAACTTTAGGTGCTGAAATTGCATCCTGCATTGTACTTCTTTGCATGAGAGATATTTTTTTCCCTGAAAGAAGCGAAACCGCTGCCGCTACGGTTACTACTCCAAATCCACCTATTTGTATAAGCGCAAGAATAACCGTCTGTCCGAACACAGACCAGTAACTTCCGCTGTCCTTTACTACAAGCCCTGTAACGCATACTGCCGAAGTGGCTGTAAAAAGTGCCTCATGAAATGGCGTCGGCACTTTGTCCAAAGAGGAAACCGGAAGCATCAGCAAAATACTTCCCAAAAAGATCACACCTGCAAATCCCAGAATAATCAGCTGAAAAGATGTCAGGTGTTTTTTCTTACACATTTTTTCCGGCATAAATGATCATAACTCCTTACTAATGATTCTATAGCAATATCTTCATAATGCGCTTTATTATATACAATTGCTTTCAAAGATAGTATAAAAGTCTATGATTTCGTATTAAGATTGTATAAAGACAGTCAACACTTTTACAAATAGCGTATCAGCATATACTATAATCTTATAACTATTGATTTCTCAACAAAGACAGACGGATATACATTCATCTCAAATCTGATATCCGGATTTCTTTAACTCTTCCCTATACAATTCAGCTATATATGCCGGACCATTGCACCACAGCTTTGTTTTTTCATCATACAGTGCTTTTCCTGTCTTTGAACATAGAAAATCTGTCAATATCTCTTTTCTGTCCTTGCCCGTTTCTTCTGCAATCTCATCTGTCACCATAGTGATAAGAAGGTCAATTGTATAATTCATTTTTTCTTTCGATGAGCTGCAATGCAATGTAACCAGTCTACATCTGCATTTTCAAAAATAAGCGTTTCAAGTCGACTTCTTTAAACAAGTGGATAATCTGTTCAACAGGTAAATGCCACTCTTCTGAAGCAAGCCGGATTAATCTTGTTTGCATGAAAGTAATCTCTGTTTTCTCACTCATTATGAATCCTCTCATTTTTCTTGGTCAATAAAACTGGAATTGACATAACTCACTTAGATTGCTTATGCCAAGCATATAAGTAGATAGCAAGGAACACTCCCGCAAAACAACTAATGATTACGCCTGCAATCAAAGCAGGATAATAACTTGTAATCAAGCCTGTATCTGCTGTTACGATGAAGATAATGCCAATAACGAATGCTATAACATAGATAATGGGCATAAACTTTTTCATAAAATCACCTCCTTGTCAACTTTCGATTTCTTAGTTTCAAAAACTTGAAGTTAACAAACAAACTCATTTTTTTCTCATTAAACACTTCTTAAATATCCAACTTACAGTAGCTCCAATAACCAAACCTATACTCGCTGTTGTTAAATCACCCTTTAAAGTACCTAGTGCAAATCCTACAACAGCACCTACATACCAATTACTAAAAAGTTTGGCTAATGTTAAGTATCTTCTTCGTCATTTTTATTTTCATTATGATGTTCTTTGTTCATTTATTCGTTACTCCCTTTGAAAATCCCGAGTTGTTAAAGTCCACAAGTCGAAATTTGTCACCTTCTACATATTGTATTTCCCAAGACAATAGTTATCACAACATCAGCTAAAATAATACCCAATGCAATATACACAAAAAATGCCGGTAAAATATTTTCAAACACTCCCATAATTAATAGAAGAATTGCTATAACAGACATTCCAATTCCCATTGTTCTGCATAGTTTTTTTTCATTATATTTTGCCTTTTCTTCTTTTGAAGCTGTATTATATCCGGAAATTAACCAACTTCCATGTCCAGAAATCAAAACTATGGAAAGTACAGCAAATATTATAAATCCAACATATACTACCCAGTCTGGTCCAGTTGATAAGTCAGCCAGTTTCATTTGTATAACACCTCCCACGAAATACCGATTTTCTTAATTCTACAAACTTGAAATTCTACTTCTAATTTTCAATAGCCCTCTCGAATCCCAGATAGCGGCTTCCTTGGAATGTCAGCTTTCCTTCATCTCCTTCTGCCAGCATTCCATACTCTTCTCCATATACAGAAAACTCCATCCGATCGCCACTTTCCACCTCAAAAGTAACATAATAAGAGGTACTGGTGGTAGTATGATACCCGTGAGTTCCTGAAGTGTCTCCTCCAACTGGCTCGTTGTGATGTGTCGTATTCTGTCGCTTGGCAGTCACTCTGGCTTCCACCGTTAAACGGGGAGAATTATTATTTTTATTCCAAGTTCTTATTCCACTTATAAATGTAAATAAGATCATCCCAAATATCAGCAAAAACATAACTGGAAAAATCAAATCAAATAAATCAAACATCACATTCATAAACTCTCCTCTTGTAACTTTCGATTTCACGCTTTCTTTCACCCATATGTTTGTATCTGAGGTATTCAGTCACAAACTTCGGGGATAGGCACCTGTGCCGCAAGGGGAAATAGCCCCTTGTACGAAACCTCTGATTTCGCTGTATTTCCCATTTTGAGATTTTTCAAAACTGGGAATGGCACCGCAGGTCGCACGATACAGGCAGATGGAATTGCCTGTATAGAAGTGCGCCCTTTAGTTCCTAAAGGGATTTTTCCTTAATACTTTTTCATCAGCTTATTAAAAATGACAATTCCTGCGATAACTTGAAACAGTAAATATCCGCTGAGATAGAGTACAATCATGCGAGCATTATCAATGACTTCCAATGCTCCGAGAATACCGAAAACCAAAATGGAGAAACAAACAACCAGCAGTCCTAAGCTGTAAGTATATCTTCCGGCTCTATCTCTGATTTTTGTTTTCAACTCGTCATGCTGTTCAATTCGTTCGTTCTCCAAACGCTCTTCGTATCGCTCTTTATTTTCGGGGGAACTCCAATAAAAATATTTGCATATCATCATAATTCCGGGGAAGATACCTGCGCCAGCAAAGCCCCATAAAATGCCCTCTAACTTTGTTTCAATCAACAGCGCAACAATCAAACAAGCCACACCGAAAAGAACATATAGTATCCCGGTTATCAAATTACTCTTTTTCATTTTCTGCACCTCTTTCATAGAAAAAGATTTCTTCAATCCGTTTGCCAAAAAAGTCTGAAATTGCAAAAGCTAATTCCAATGATGGATTATACTTTCCTGTTTCGATTGAACTAATGGTTTGTCTTGAAACACGAAGCATTTTTGCAAAATCATCTTGATTTAATCCTCGCTCCTTTCGTAACTGCTCAACTTTATTCTTCAAAAAACGCCTCCTTGTATGACAAGTTTCCTTTACAAACTTACTATAGCATGACACGCATCTCTTGTCAAGTTTCCTTTACAACATTTACTTCTTTATCATGGGAAAATTGCAATTTATTCATACAGTAAGAGCACCCAAACATTTTTCGTCCGGGCGCTCTCAGTATCAGTCATAAATCAGCTCAAACTTCACAATCTCCTCTGCCTGTGCCTTGCAAGCGTTCATCTGCCGCACCCATTCCATTTGATTTTCAGCTTTCAGTTGCTCTGTCACGCCGTTGCGCTTCGCCAGCTCCGGCACGATCAGCTCCATGCGGTTTCGTGCCGCTTCGTCAATCTTGGCGCAATGTTCAAAGAGCTTGTCGGATAGTACCCGCTCATTGAACAGTATCGGGCGGTGCATTTCCAGATACGCCTTGCGGAGTCTGCCGTAGTGTCCGAGGGGCTTGGTCTTGCGGATAACGATGTTCGAGATAAGATAATCACCGTTCTGTGTGTAAGCGATATTCATGCTGTTTGTACTCCTTTCATCGGCTCTCTCTGCGGTAAACTGCTGACAGGGACGAACACGCCCTTTGCAATGTCCTCTGCACGAATGACGGCTTTCTCGGCTTCGATTTCCGCCTTTTTCCTCTCCTTGATTTTGTCCTCGTATCGCTTCTGCGCTCCGCTGGCTTTACGCTTCAAGTAGTTCTGATGAAGCCTGCCCTTGCGGTCGCGCTCATGCACAAGAATTTTCTCGACAAACTCGTTGAGCATGGCAATGGTCAGCTTGTCGAAGTTCTCATACTTATCAATCAGAGCGATAAAACGGTCAGCGTCCTTTTCGTGCGTTTCATAGCTCTTGATAGCCTTTTCCAGAGCAGAGATTTCAGCGGTAAGCTCGGCTTGCTCCTTTGCGTATTGAACGTCCAGAGTGGCATATCTGCTGTCGGACAGCTTTCCTAAAATGTTGTCCTCATAGATTTTACAGAGCAGGACTTCCAGCCCGGAAGCCCTCTGTCTGGCGGCAGCAAGGCGTGTGCGCTGTTTCTTAACCTCTGTTGTCTGCTGGCTGGACTGCACTTCCTGTACCACTCGGACAAACTCGGCTCGGTCATACTTTGCATACTCGGCAATGGCTTTGAGCATTTCGGAAACAAGGGACAGTACCACATCTTCATTGATACGGTGCTGGGTCTTGCAGAGCGTTCCGCAAGGAACTTTGATGTACTGTGAGCAGGTGTATTGAGAAATGCGCTTGCCGTTGTTGGTGCGGTGGACATACATCTTGCCGCCGCAATCGGCGCAATATATCGCCTATGCCCTGCCGGTGGCGGTGGGAAGGTTGTCTGCTTTCCGCTTATCGCAGAGGAAATAACCGAATATCTACTCCCTGAGAGCTGCTTTTTGGCGGCTCTCAAATTTTTTGAAAAATTTTTCGTTTTGGGTGAGAGTTTTTTCGATTTTTTGTACCTATATAAGTGAAAGGGTTTTAATCACAATTCCAGACAAACCGGAAAGGGGGGCAAACGATATGTACGATACCTGCAAGACGGGTCGCACTCGTCAAGCAGCGGGTGCGGGAAAACACCCGCCGGAGGCAGCGGCGCGAGGCAATAAGCCTCTCCGCTTTCTGCCTGATGTTATTCACGGCACTTGCCGGGGCGGCGGCGATCACCGCGCTGTGCATTCGGCTCAGAAACAGGGAAAATCAGAAAAAAGGCGGGACAAACAAGCCCGCCCGATACGAACAGGAGGAGAAAAGCCAATGAAGAAACGAATACTCAGCATACTGCTCGTCTGCTGCATGGTGCTGACGCTGCTGCCGACGACCGCGTTTGCGGCGGAGGTAGAGACCGGCGCACGTGCATCGAACCCGGGCGGTCTGTGCGAACACCACCCGGAGCATGACGAGCCTGCGGCTATACCGAAGGGACAGCGGAAATTCCCTGTTCCCATGAACACACGGAGGAATGTCATAGTCTCATAACCCGGTGCGTCCATGCGCATACGGCGGAATGCTACACGGCGGAAAGCGTGTCGGAGAATGCCGACGGCTTATCGGAGGCAGAGAACGCAGCACCGACGGAATGCGTTCACGCGTGCACCGAGGAAAGCGGCTGTATCCTTCAAACATCAGACTGCAAGCACGCGCATGACAAGGATTGCGGCTATGCACCGGCTTCCATGGGGAAGCCCTGCACCTATTTATGTGAGATTTGCGATTCCAAGGACGGAAAAACGCCAATGCCTCTGCTCGGGGCAGCCCGTCCCGCTGCCACCCAATACACCTATACGCTGCATTACGATGCCAACGGCGGCAGCGGCGCGCCGCCAAGTCAGAGCGTGGACAGTTCGGAATTTCATGTATGGGTTCCCATATCAGAAATAATTCCAACCCGTGACGGATATACCTTCATGGGTTGGGCGAATTCTCGGACTGGTAAGCCGATATATGGCGGAAACGGCGGTTATACCAGTTGCCTGGTAGTACATGGGTATGATATGAGCACAACCATCTATGCCATATGGGAGGTGCACAATCATAGCTGGGGCGAATGGACCTCCAACGGCAACGGAACGCACACACGCACCTGCATCACGGACAGCAGCCATACCGAAACCGGCAACTGCTCCGGCGGCAAGGCCACCAGCACGGAGAAGGCCATTTGCGAAACCTGTCATACGGCCTACGGAGAGCTTTTGCCGCTCACCAAAACGGTCATCACCACCCCGCCCAAGCTGCCCTCTGAGGGGTACGTCGGCGATCAGTACTTTGATAAGGATCTTGATGGCGGCGAAGCAAAGGTCGAGGGGACGGACATCGTTGTTCCCGGCTCGTTCCGCTTCAAGCACAATTGGGGCGGCGCAGTACACCTGGGCGTAAACCGCATGGAAATCCTCTTTACCCCCGACGATACGGAGACATACGCCACGGCGGAATGTATCGTCACCGTGACGGGGCTTAAGTACACGATCACAAGTGTCATAGAGAAAGTCATCAACAACATGCCGTTGGGTACGACGTTTGAGGATCTGTGGCTTCCTTTCTACGTCGATGTAAAAACCAACACCGGCGATATCTTCTATTCCATCCCCGTGACATGGGACGGCTCCTCCTATGACCCGAACAAATATGGCGAGCAAATCATTACCGGCCAGCTGGATGTTGAAGGGAGCTTCTACGAGGATGAGCTGGAGCCGACAAGCACGGTCAAGGCCATTGCCAGAATCACGCTCATTGGCGACGAGCCATTGTGCCAACGCTGGATCCGCCCACCTACTCCAGACGGATATACAGCGGTGACTTTTGCCAGCTTGCCTTTTCCGACGAGTATCTTTCCGGCGGAACGGCCACGGCAGACGGCGAAACGGTTCCCGGCGTGTTCACTCTGAACGAGGAGCAGGAATTATACGGCTACTGGCGGAGAGATGGCGGGCTTGTTCAGGTGGGACCGCTAGCGCTCAAGGTCACCTTCACACCCGATGACCTGCAGAAGTACACCACGGCGGAATGTACCGTCAACGTGGACGTCATTCCCCGCAAATTCAGGCAAGCCAATACATCGTATATTGACAATAAAAAGATCGGAACAGCCTTTGAGGATCTCGGTCTGCCGAACGCGTTCTATTTCTTCGCGGAGGCCGATGAACCAAACCACGAGGGAAGCGGGCTGAACGGCAATGTGCCCGGTATCATCAAGTGGAACGGTTCAAACTACGACCCCAATTCTTATGAGGAGCAGACCATCTACGGCGAGGTCAACCGCGCCGAATTTGAGAAGTATTACATCGTACCCGAGGGCGCCGACCTAAGAGGCGTGGTAAAGGTCACGCTGCAGGCAGACCCGGTGGAGACGGAGATCACGCAGCTGCCTGTCTTCCGGTGGAAAAACGGCGATTTTACGCTGCCCGACAATACCATGTTCGTCAATCGGATCTTCGAGATGGGAGCCACAGGCGGGGGAAGCGCCAATCTTGCGGACGGCGTGGCAAGGGTCAAGGGAACGGATACCGTCGTCCCCGGCACGTTCTCCTTCAAGGAGGGTACGTCCGGATGGTTTGACGAGCTGGGCGAGAACGTTGTGACGGTGGTATTCACGCCGACTGACCAGCACGGCTACAGGACGGCGGAGACAACGATCAAGGTCAACGTCATCAAAAATACCTTCAAGCGTTGCGAGGAGCCGGATCCCATTACGGAGAAAAAACTCGGCACGACCTTTGCAGGGCTTAACCTGCCAGAAATTGTGGTCGTCGAGGTCATCGACGGTCTCAGGGTTGGCATGGAGGTTTCGTGGGAGGAATCGTCCTATGACGCGCAGTCCACGGCTTGGCAGACCATCCCCGGTACGCTGGTATTCGACGCTAACGACGAGCACAGGTATCAGCAGCCGGAGCCTGCGGTAACAGCCGCGATCCGGGTGAAGCTCCTAGGTTCGGAGGATGCGCCGGCGATTACTACCACGACGCTGCCCGGCGGCACGGTCGGCACGCCGTACCACCATCAGCTTCAGGCAACTGGGGGAGGCTTCATTCTGTGGGAGCTTTTCAGTGGCGAGCTGCCCAAGGGTCTGACGCTGAAACAAACCACCGGCGAGATCAGCGGCACGCCCACTGCGGAAGGAACCGCCCAATTTACCGTTCGAGCTCTCAACAGCGTGGGCAACGATAAGAAGGAGCTGTCTATTACGATAACCAACGCCCCCGCCGCCGAGCACACCGTCACCGTCAGCAATGACGGCAACGGCACCGGTGCCGCAACTCCTTCCACCGCTACCGCCGGTACGGACGATCACCCTGACCGCAACGCCCGACGAGGGATACCACTTCCAAGGAGTGGCAGGTCATGCGCGGCAATGTGAGACTATC
>ENA-OQIR01000581-OQIR01000581.1-human-gut-metagenome-genome-assembly--contig:-NODE-581-length-15170-cov-1.717211_pt1 | contig 15170 bp, 17 predicted proteins | sample MGYA00242580_ERZ504745 | MGnify/ENA primary metagenome ERZ504745 (study PRJEB26092, sample SAMD00036214) | human gut metagenome | host: Homo sapiens | study: EMG produced TPA metagenomics assembly of... | reverse complement strand
CACATGAATAAATGCTTGTTTATCGGATAAAGATAGCGGAAAGTATCTACAAAACCTGCTTGTAATAATTCAGTCATTTTACTACGTTCTTCATCAGTAAAACCTGCACTACGGCGATTTGTCTTAGGATTTTTTAAATCAATCTCTTTATGAGCAACATTTAAATCTCCACACATCACGACAGGTTTTTGCTTATTTAATTCAACTAAATAATTGCGAAAAGCATCTTCCCACTGCATACGGTAATCCAAGCGCTCTAATTCTCGCTTAGAATTTGGTGTATATACGCAAACCATAAAGAATTTATCAAATTCTAAAGTGATTACACGACCTTCATGGTCATGTTCTTCTATACCTAAACCATAACTTACATTTAATGGCTCTACTTTAGTAAAAATAGCTGTACCTGAATAACCCTTTTTTTCTGCACTATTCCAATACTGCTTATATTCAGGTAAATCTAATTCTAATTGATGAGGTTGCATTTTTGTTTCTTGTAAACAAAAAATATCTGCATCTAAAGTTTGAAAAGTCTCCATGAAACCCTTATTCATACAAGCACGAAGACCATTTACATTCCAAGAAACAAATTTCATAAATCATGCCTCCTGTTTTGCCATTTGTGCCAAAATATTAGCAATAGCTCCAAACTCTTCCATAGTCAAAGTTTCTCCGCGACGAGTTGCTTCTATTCCAGCTTTATCTAATACATCAGCAATGATATTTTTATCCACACCCATGGATTTTAAAGCATTATTTAAAGTCTTACGACGTTGACCAAAAGCTGCTTTTACCACTCTAAAGAACATCTTTTCATCAATAAGCTCTACGGCAGGAGTCTGTCTAACTTTACAGTTCACTACTACAGAGTCCACTTCTGGAGGTGGCATAAAAGAACGTGGTGGTACATATAAAGCGATTTCAGGCACTGTATAATACTGCACTGCTACAGATAAAGCACCATATGTTTTACCGCCTGGCTGTGCTGCCATACGTTCTGCTACTTCTTTTTGTACCATTACTACGATATCTGTTATTGGCAAATGTTTTTCGAGCAAAGCCATGATAATTGGTGTAGTAATATAATATGGCAAATTAGCTACTACTTTAAATGGTTTATCGCCCATGATTTCTGGAATATTTACTTTTAAAATATCTCCTTGAATAACACGCACATTGTCATAAGCGTCTAAAGTATGTGCTAAAACTTCTGGCAATCTTTTATCTAATTCTACACAAGTAACCTCTGCTCCAGTTTCAGCTAAAGCTTGAGTCAAAGTACCGATACCAGGGCCGATTTCTAATACTCTATCATTTTCCTGCACATTTGCTGCATCTACAATGCCCTGTACAATATTAGCATCTATTAAAAAGTTTTGTCCTAAGCGTTTGCTCATATGAATGCCAAAACGCTGTAAAATATATCTTGTAACCTTCTTATTAGCAATAGTAGGTTGCTTCATTAATTAAAAATCCTCCAATTTATTATTTATTTTCAACTTCATTAGTATCATTTTCTGAATTTAATTTTGCTAAAGCTTGATTAAATTCATCTCTAGTAATTCCATAATTATTTAATCTACGTAAAAAAGTTTTAGCATTGGCAAAACCAATTCCTAAAATAGCACCTAATTTTGCCCTGCGAATACCAGAATTTGCAAAACCATTTAAGCGATTTAAAATTAAATCAGTAGCACTAAATTCATCACTAGGTTTCCAATTCATTGTACGCACCTTAGCTAATGCTTTGCGAATAGCTTCAGGACTTGCTTGCTCTATACCTATATCATCATTTGCAGTAGCTTCTTCACAAAGGTACAAAAGCATGCTTTGCATTAGGAAATCTTCTTGTTAAATATGTGCGAATTCGCTCTCCAGCTGAATCTGGATCAGTTAAAATAATAATGCCACGTTTTTCATAAGCAGCTCTAATATTTTTTATAGTCTTAGGCAATAAATTAAAACCTTCTGTGATAATACAATCGGCTTCAACTGCTTTATTAATGGCTACAACGTCCATTTTTCCTTCTACAACTAAAACTTCTTTTATCATTAAAAACCTTCTCACTTATTTTCAACTAAACTAAAATATTACAAATAAACTCATATTTTTTTAGTATAACAAAAATATATCAAAAAACGCAAGTAAAAAGCCATATACTCTAGACAAAAAGAGCCTGTAAACTTACAGACTCTTTTTCATCTTTATATATAATTTTCTATCTATCCTACTATTTTAAATCAATTTATACAAATATCAATCTAAAATATAAACTTCTACACCACGACGACCAAAAGCTATAGCTTGAGTATAATCTTCCATACATAAATCAATCATATAGCCATTAATAGCACCGCCAGTATCTGCTGCAATAGCTTCACCATAACCTGGAATATATACACGTGTTCCAAGTGGAATAATATCTGGGTCTACAGCTACTACACCATAACGAGCAGGAATACCAAGCGCCGTATATCCAGCACCGCCACCATCATAAGGTAAATATGCACTAGCTTCCATATACAATACTTGAGAATATGATCTCAAACCAATAGTATTCATCGGTTCTGCTGTGCCTTCACGAACAACCTGATTTACAGGACGAACTAATTGAGAAGTTTGTACTACTTCTTCTCCCACTTTAATACCTTTATGATATTTTTCTCTAACTAATAATCTATTTAAACCATTTCTTCCAGCTTGAATTACTTCTTCATTACCACGAATCATAGAGCTATCTGGCTCTTTTATCACCTGATAATTTTGTACTTCATCTCTTAATACTAATTTACTAGAAACATTCAAAACTTTTACTTTTGCATCAGTATGTAGTTGAGTATCTTTACCGCCCTCAACAAAATACTTATCTTCATCTAAATTCATTGAAGATATCAATTCACCCACAGTTTTCTTTGTGGTTTTTACTACTTTTGTATCTCCATCAATTTCTACAGTTACTGGCATTGCACGATTGATTGTAATTACAGCATTATCAGTTATATTACCTGTAGATACTGTATAATCATCTCCATTATCTAACTTTATACCAGCTTGCTTCAATATATTCTTTGGATTATCATAGACCGTATTGACTACCATTTTATTACCATCTGCTACAATTGTGACATTTTTATTTGCTGTTACAAATCCAGTTAATGTAGCCATTGCAAAACATAAAACCACTACTGCAGTTAGTTTACATTTTGTTAAATTGTGGCTTAATAGGTTTTTAAAATCCATTGAATTCCTCCTTTACGAAAAGATATTATACCAAGTATTTACACTTGTGTCAAATTTCTTCATAAATATGTAACATTTGTACTTGTAAAATTGTAAATTGTAATCTAGTAAAAAACCTTATAAATAAAGGATTTTTCTATGTGTTTACACCTAAAATATGATGTATTTCATGTAAATAAATAAGGCATTTAAATGCAAAGGATTCATAAAAATAAATACAGAAATTTTACTTATAATTAATCTATTTCACATATATATCATTTATCGTGTTTTTTGTATAATTATTAATTACACATATAATTCCATTCTATAAAAATTAATATTATTTATATAAAAACAAGATAAAAAAGCTTTTCTTTAAAGGAATTTTACTTTCACTTAAAGAAAAGCTTTTATTTTATAAATTAAATACTTCTATAGCATTTTTTGTTGTTTGATTTGCTACTTCTTCTAAAGAAATATTTCTAATCTCTGCTACTTTTTCTGCTATATATTTTACATATGCTGGTTCATTACGTCTGCCACGTTTAGGAACAGGTGCCAAATATGGACAATCTGTTTCTAAAAGCAATCTTTCCAAAGGAATTTTTGCCACTATTTCTGGCAATTTTGCTGAATTTTTAAAAGTAAGTGGTCCATCAACACCTAAGAACCAACCATTTTTAATAATTCTTTTGCCATTTCATAGCTACCAGAAAAACAATGTATTGAGCCTGTCAGCCCTTTTCCTTCTTTTTTCAAGATTGCCATAGTATCACCATGAGCATCACGGTCATGTATGCTAACTGGCATATGCATTTGTCTTGCTACATCTAATTGACGAATAAATACTTCACGCTGAACTTCACGAGGAGCATTTTCATAATAATAATCTAAGCCAATTTCACCTAAAACTTTTACCTTTGGTAAAGTCATAAGTTCTGCTAAAGTATCATAATCTTTATTGCTTTGTATGCTCAAAGCTTCTTGTGGATGTACTCCAGCTCCTGCAAAAACACCATCAAAATTATCTGCAATTTTAATAGCATTAAATGAAGACTCCATAGTATCACCCATAGTGATAATTCTTGTTGTACCTTCAGCTTTTGCTCTAGCTATTACTTCTTGTCTATCTTCTTCGTATTTTAAATCATTCAAGATTGTGCATGTGTATCTACTAACATTATTTCACCTTACTACCTACAGGCATTGTAGTTTCTACTATTTGAAGTTCATCGCCTTTAGAAGCAGCTAAAAGCATACCATGGCTCATTACACCACGAAGTTTTGCAGGTTTTAAATTAGCAACTAAAACTACATGTTTGCCAATTAAATCTTCTGGTTTATAGAATTTAGCAATACCAGATACTACTGTTCTTTCTTCATCGCCTAAAGAAACTTGTATTTTCATGAGTTTATCTGTTTTTGGCACAGGTTCAGCAGCTAAGATTTCTACTACACGTAAATCAATTTTGCTAAAATCTTCTATGCCAATCATGCCATCTTCATTTTCTTTGGCTTTTTCTGGAGCTTTTGGTTCTTCTTTTTTAGCTTTTTTATTTTCTTTTACTTCTTTTTTAACTTCTGGTTTTTCTTCTTCGATTTCAATACGAGGGAAGAGCTGTTCTGGTTTATTGATTTGAATACCTACAGGAGTTTTGCCCCAACCTTCGATATCGCTGATGCGAATTTCATCAAAGTTTTGTGGTAAATTCAATTGAGCCCAAATACGGCGAGCTGTAGTAGGAATGAATGGCTCAATCATTACACTGATTGCACGTAAGCTTTCTACTAAATCATAAAGTACACGATTTAATTCAGCTTTTCTAGCTTCATCTTTACCTAAAACCCATGGAGTAGTTTCATCAATATATTTATTTGTACGGCTGATAAATGACCATACAAGTTTGATGCTATCGCTGAGTTTCATATTATCCATGTAGTTTTTATATTCAGCAATAGTTTTTGTAGCATCATCAATTAATGCTTGGTCTACTTCACGAATATCGCCAGGCTGTTCGATAATGCCTTTATTATATTTATTAATCATACTAAGTGTGCGATGTAATAAGTTTCCAAGGTCATTTGCAAGGTCAGAGTTAATGCGAGAAATCAAAGCATCACGAGAGAAGTTACCATCTTGACCTAAATTGATTTCACGAAGTAAGAAATAACGGATAGCATCTGCGCCAAATTCGTCAATTAAGCCGATTGGATCAATTACATTTCCTTTAGATTTACTCATTTTATCGCCATCAACTACAAGCCAACCATGACCATATACTTTTTTAGGAAGTGGTAAATCAAGTGCCATCAAGATTATTGGCCAAATAATTGTATGGAAACGAACAATTTCTTTACCTACGAGGTGAAGGTCTGCTGGCCAGAATTTGTTGAATTTTTCTGGGTCATCTAAATATCCAATTGGTGTTAAATAGTTTGTAAGTGCATCAAACCATACATAAATTACATGTTTTTCATCAATTGGTACAGGAATACCCCAGTCAAAAGATGTACGAGAAATACATAAATCTTCTAAGCCTTGTTTAATGAAGTTAATCATTTCATTTCTGCGAGATACTGGCTGAATAAAATCTGGATTTGCTTCAATGTATTCAAGTAAGCGATCAGCATATTTAGAAATCTTGAAGAAATATGCTTCTTCTGCTACTTCTTTCACTTCACGACCGCAATCTGGACATTTACCATCAACTAATTGACGTTCGAGCCAGAAGCTTTCGCAAGGTGTGCAATATAAGCCTTTATATGCACCTTTATAAATATCGCCTTTTTCATAAATGCGTTTGAAAACTTCTTGTACTACTTTTTCATGGCGTTTTTGTGTAGTACGAATGAAATCGTCATTGGAGATATTTAATCTTTTCCATAAATTTTGGAAGCCTGCAACTATTTTATCTACATATTCAATAGGTGTAACACCTTGTTCTTCGGCTTTCTGTTCAATTTTTTTGACCGTGTTCATCAGAACCAGTTAAGAAAAATACATCAAAATCGGATAAACGTTTATAACGAGCAATACTATCTGCAATTGTTGTACAATAAGCATGACCGATATGAAGTTTTGCACTAGGATAATAAATTGGCGTAGTTATATAAAAAGATTGTTTAGCCAACAATAATTCCTCCTTTAAAAATTTGTTATCTAATTTATTATACAACAAATACAAAAAAATCCATAATAAAAATATTAACCTACTAATAATCTATGGTATAATTAAAGAAAAAGTATAAAGGTGGCGATACTATGAATACTATGAAATCGAAGCATTTATTAATTTTACTATTATCTTTATTTGTATTTTGTTTTAGTAGCACAGTTTTTGCTAATAAAGCACAAGATGAAGCCATTGATTACCTCAAACAAGCTGTAGAAAATACTGCTAATGCTAAAAATTTGACTTATAAAATCAATTTATCTATGACAAGTCCACTTGCTGATGGTGATATCATTGTCGATGGTAAATACTCTGAATTGATGAATACATCTGGTAATATGAATATTTCTTTTAATAGCTGGATAGATACTATTAAATTTGAAGCTACAACTCAATTTTATACTGAGATTACTGATAATAATCTAAATCAATATTTAAAGATGAAAACAACTCCTCTCATCAATGATATAAATCCTGACCAATGGTATATATCTAGTACAACACTTGCTGATAATGCCAATGAATTATTCTCCCAAAAAAACAATTTAATTTAGATAAATTCACTCAAAATATTACTAATATATTTATGTATGATGTGAATAAAAATACTGCTAAAATCTATGTAACTTATACTAGACCAATTTTAGATGAAGGTATGAAAGCAGAATTAAAAACGCTTTATGCTAAAGATGATAAACAAAAGCAAAATTTAGAAAAACTAGATAATCTACTATCCAAAAATCCTCAATTAGTAGAAAGTCTTGCTAAACCTAGAAAGATTTCTTATGAATTGACCATTGATAAAAAATCTCAATCCATAACTAATTTAAAAACAGATTTCTCCAATAATATTCAAGAATTTGGTAATGAAGTTTTAGATAGTATTCCTGATGAAGAATTTTCTGATGTGAATGGTTATGTATTGCGCAATACATTTAAAAATTATCTAAATCTCAGCAAATTCAATTTAAATATTAGAATTTCTCATCTAAACAACACTACAATCGATGAAATTCCTCAAGAAGTAAAAACTTCTTCGCTTCCACTTCCTGAAACAGATTTACCTCAACCAACACAAACAACTCTATTATCTAAGCTTTAATAAAAAAACTCTGTTATATCCAAAATATCAATTTAGATATAGCAGAGTTTTTATTTTATATCAAATACATAAAATATCAATCATCTTTTAACAATGCTTGATAAATATCTCGTCTACTCATATTTAAAGCTTTTGCAGCCATACGCATAGCTTCTTTTTTGTTTTATGCCTTTTTCCATTAAGTCCTGCACATATTTCACAGGAGAGATATCTTCTTTTGTATCTTCTTGTTCATTTAACATTTCTTCAGTAATTCCAGATACAATAACTACAAATTCACCACGAGGTTCATTTTCATGGAAATAATTTACTAATTCTTCTAAAGTGCCACGATTAAATTCTTCAAATTTTTTCGTAAGCTCTCTACAAGTTGAAGCCTGTCTATCTTTGCCTAAAACATTCATTAATTCTTTCAACATATCTTTTAAATGATATGGTGTTTCATAAAAAATCAATGTTTCTTCTCTAAGTTTTATAGACTCTAATAATTCTTTGCGTTTTTTACTTGTCTTCGGCAAAAATCCTATAAAAGTGAATTTTCTTGTATCTATACCAGAACAAATAAGTGCTGATAGTGCTGCATTTGCTCCAGGAATAGGCGTTACTTTTATACCTTCCTGTATCGCTAATTGTGCTAAATGTGTACCAGGGTCTGCAATTCCAGGAAGGCCCGCATCACTTACAACGGCGATATCTTGACCTTCTTTTAATTTTTCTATTAGCTTTGGTCCTTTTTCAAATTTATTATGTTCATGATAGCTTGTAAGTGCCGTATGAATATCATAATGTGATAATAATTTTCGTGTATTTCTTGTATCTTCAGCAGCAATTAAATCTACTTCATTTAAAATTCTAACTCCACGATAAGTCATATCTTCTAAATTTCCAATAGGAGTAGCTACTAAATATAAACAGCCATTTTTATTTTCTACCATATATATTCACCTCGCCTCTTACAATCTATCTGGATAATAATATTCCATTAATTTTCTTGTATAATCACCATTATCTTCATGGACGATAAGCGCTGGCTCTACACTCAATCCACCTGGTGCGCCTTCTTTGACACCTTCAATCAAGACTATATTCGGTGCTTTATCTCGTTTTGGTTGCACTAATTGCAGTCTTTTTGCTTCAATATTATATTTATGAAAAGCTACCATGATTTCACCTAGTCGCTCTGGCAAATGTACCATGGCAAAACGACCTTTTCGCTTCAATACAAAACTACCTGCACGCACTACATCATCAAGTGTAGCTGTTATTTCATGTCTAGCTCTTGCCACTCCATCTAAAATATTTAAATGACCTTGATTTATTTGACGATAAGGTGGATTAGATACGATAAAATCCATAGATTGAGGTTTATAATATTCTTTTATCTTGCATAAATCGCCTTCTTGAACGCAGATTTTATCTTGAAGCTTATTCATGACCATATTGCGTTTGGCAATTTCACAAGTTACAGGATTTATCTCCAAAGCGTCCATTTTCATTGCTCTATTGGATAATAATAAGGGGATAACACCTGTTCCTGTGCCTAAATCTAATCCTTTAGCATTTTTACGTACAGTTACAAAATGTGCTAATAATACAGCATCAATGGAAAACAAAATTCTTTATTATTTTGAATTATTTTCAATCCGCCAGCTAATAAATCATCTATACGTTCATTTTCTTTTAAATTTAAATTCCAATCAGATATCATCGTCATCTTTTTCTACAACATCTTCCCATGAAGCCACAATAGTTTTTTTAGAGTCTAATAATACAGTTACAGTGCGTTTTTGCATATTGATAGAAATAGCTTTTCCTTCGCCTTCCATAGATACTACACGACTACCTTGTTTTGGCGGAGCAATAATACTATTTTGTTTGCAACAACCTTGGTATAAATCATTTTCATATTTTAAGCAACACATCAAACGACCGCAAATACCAGATATTTTTGTTGGATTTAAAGATAAACTCTGGTCTTTTGCCATGCGAATGGATACTGGCTCAAAATCACCTAAGAAAGTGGCACAGCAAAGTGGTCTACCACAGCAACCTATTCCACCTAATAATTTTGCTTCATCACGTACGCCAATTTGACGAAGCTCAATGCGAGTATGGAATACTGCTGCTAAATCTTTTACTAATTCTCTAAAGTCAATTCTACCTTCAGCAGTGAAGTAAAAAATTATCTTATTCACATCAAGAGTATATTCTACGCTGATGAGTTTCATTGGCAATTCACGCAAGCGAATTTTTTCTTCACAAATAGCATAAGCCTCTTTTTCCTTTTCGCTGTTTTCTGCCAATTTATCAATATCTTCTTGTGTTGCTTTTCTTTGTACATCTTTTAATGGCTGTACAACTTCTGAATCTGGTACATCACGTGGCCCTATAACAACTGTTCCAAATTCAACACCACGAGCAGTTTTTACTACTACGCCATCACCTTGGGCTAATTCCAATCCACCTAACCCAAAATAATATATTTTACAAGCTTTTTTAAATCTTACACCTACAACGGTCTGCACAAAGTGCCCTCCTGTCTATTTCTCGTTTATTTATTTTGCCAATCTAAAATAAATTTCTGCAAGATGAGTTTTATATCTGCATTAGAATTTAACCGTTTTAAAATCTCTTCTACTAAGGTCAATTTAGTTAATAGATTAACTTCATCATACTTGTTTTGTATATTCAATAAATCATCTTTTATATCCTGATTATAAATAATATCACTATCTTTATTAACCTTCATCAGTAATAAGTCTCTCAATAGCATTTGTAAATGACTCATTATATCATTTATCTTATTTCGCTCAAAACTTGATAATTCATCAATAAATGACCATATATCTTTTATGGAAAAATTGTCTTGAAGACAAGATAACGCCTTTTGTCTTAAGGCTAGAGCATCATCATCAATAAATTGCATAGCTTTTAATATACTGCCACCAGACAATCTAGCAATGATTTTAGCTTTATCTTCTTCAATCTGTATTTTTTTGTTGTAAAACCTTCGCCACATCTAGATAAGAAAGAGGCGCAAAATATATTTTCATACAACGCGATAATATAGTAGGCAGTATCATATCTTTATTAGAAGTGATTAAAATAAAAAACACTTCGCCTATTGGCTCTTCTAGAGTCTTAAGCAAACTGTTTCCTGCTGTATCATTCAAATATTGAGCATCATTTATAATCACCACTTGTTTATCTGACAGATATGGCGATAAAGCTATTTTTGCTTGTATTTGACGAATTTGCTCAATCTTAATCAATTTTCTTGTTTTACCTTCTGGCTCCAAATAATAAAAATCAGGGTGATTTTGTTCATCAAACATCTTGCAAGAATTACAATAACCACAAGCCATATTACCTTGTTGCGAATTACAGCAAAGTAGCGATTTAGCTAACATCTTAGCCGTCAATAATTTACCAATACCATCAATTCCTGAAAATAATAAGGCATGAGGCAATTTATTTTCTTGCAATAATAATTGTAATCCGCTTTATTTGCTCATGCCCATAAATATTTTGCCAACTAATCATCTTAATTTATGTAGATAAACTTATCTAAAAGTCCATCTATTTGCTTATGATATTGTGTCAAAGATACTGTATCTTCATTTCAATACATTGATTGATATTTAATAATAAATCATCTACTTTATTTGCATAATCGTATAAATTATATTGTGGTAATTCTTCTTTAGCAGAACTCATCACTACAATATAAAATTGTTTTACAGCCATAGTTACAAAATCTTTAATGAGTGTTTGATATACTTGCATCTGTTCATTATTAGGATTTTGCAATAATAATTTATATTCATCATCTACTTTTACGCGTTGCATCTGTATCATGGAATAGAAATCATCTTTCAATATGCTATTCTTCTCTTGACTCATACTGAACATCCTTTACTCTTACATATATTTAGATAGCAAAATTTTCATTAATAAAAAAAGTTTTAGCCATAATTTATTTTTTATGACTAAAACTTAGTATATCATAAAGCTATTTAATTATAAAGTTTATAGACTTTTATCTACTATTTTTATTTAATCAGACCTTGGATTTTTTGCCAAACATCTTCATGAATTTCTTCTATAGTTCTTAACTGATTATCCTTTGCACATTCTACGATATCCCAATCATAGCGATTTGCCATTTCTTGATAAACTTCATGACATTTTTCTAAATAATTTTTATCCTGTTCATGAATATCTTTTTTGCGATTATCTTTTTTAGCTCTATTATCAATCAATTTATTGCTGATATCTGGTGGCATATTCAAGAAAATAACTTTATCAGGCACAGGAAGCCCCATTTTCGTAAATTCTGTATCCCAAAGCCATGATAAAAATTCATCACGCATTTTACTATCTTCTATTTTTACAGCTTGATGAACCATATTAGAAGTAGTATATCTATCCGCTAAAATAATAGTGCCTTCTTCATAATCTTTTTTCCATTTCATGCGATATGAAGCATATCTATCCACAGCAAATAATACAGAAGCAGCATAGGCATTTACATCATCTACATGACCGCCAAACTCACCTTGCAAATACATTTTTACCGGTGTACATGCTGGACTTTCATAATCTGGATACTCTACTTTTTTTACCTTGTAACCTGCTTGATTTAATCTATCATATAAAAGCTTAGTCTGTGTAGCTTTACCACAACCATCACCAGCTTCAATGATTATGAGCTTTCCTTTCACCATTATTCCTCCACTATATTAATATTTTCTAAATTCATATCTTCTGGGCCTATTATATTGCCCCAATTTTGTTTTTGCAACAATACATAATCAATAATTTCTTGACTTATCTCTTCCCCCGGATAAATCACAGGTATTCCCGGTGGATAAAATGTAATCAATTCCCCTGCTATTTTGCCTACACTTTGCGCAATTTTACTTTTTTCGTCTTAGCAAACATCGCTTGTCTTGGTGATAAAACATAACGAGGAATGCTTGGCAAATTAATCTGTACTAAAGGATTTGTTTCTTTATCCTGAAAAGATTTTGCTAATTCTTGTAAAGCATTTAATAAATACGCACATTCTTTCTCACTATCAGCGTAAGAAATAATAAACAATAAATTATACATATCAGATAATTCACATTGAATTTTATATTTATGTCGCAAAATCTGTTCTGCCTGAGCTCCACTTATCCCCAATTTACGCACACAAACAGTTATTTTGTTACATCTAAATCATATTTGCCTTCACTGTTCATATATTCACGACCAAAACAGCTTAGATTTGGAATTTTATTGATTTGCTCACGTAAATCTTCCGCTAATTGTACAGCCCTACCGACTAAATCTTTACCTTCCATTGCCATCTGTTTGCGTGCTATATCAAGTGAAGCTAATAATAAATAATTAGGGCTTGTCGATTGCACTAAACTGCACATTTTATTAAAACGCTCTACATCTACGCGTTGTTTTTTCATATGCAATAAAGAAGTTTGTGTCATTGAACCAACTATTTTATGCGTACTTTGTGCAACAATATCGGCTCCTGCTGATAATGCCTGTATTGGCAATTTATCACAAAAGGCTAAATGTGGCCCATGTGCTTCATCAACTAATAATAACATATTATTTTCATGCACTAAATTAGCTATGCTTTGTATATCCCCTGCCACTCCATAATATGTAGGATAAACCATTACTACAGCTTTAGCATCTTTATTTTCACGTATTACTTTTTCTAATTCAGTTTTCGTAATGCTCATAGCAATACCTAAATTTTCATCTATTTCTGGTTGAATAAATACTGGTATTGCCCCTGCTAAAACTAAACCGCCAAGTACGGAACGATGTGCATTTCTAGGTATGATGATTTTATCACCAGGATTTACAGCTGTTAAAATCATCGCATGAATAGCACCTGTTGTTCCATTGATAAAAAATCTAGTTTCATCTGCACCATATAAATCACTTGCCAAATCTTGTGCCTGTTTTATACAAGTAGAAGCTCCATGTATATCATCTAATTCTTCCATCAAAGATACTTCCATCTTAAGACCTGTATCTGTTATCATTTCATGAAGTTCATTTGCAGCACCTTTGCCTTGTTTATGTCCTGGTGTATGAAAAGCCATTGCTTTATCTTCAATATATTTTTTCATTGCTGTATACAAAGGTGTATTATTTTGCTCCATTAGAAAACCTCCTTTTAAAACTAAATCTAGTATATCATAAAAAAATTCCTATATAAAAATATAGGAATTTTAATCTCAATATTAAATAAATTAATTTTAACTATTTTACTTTATTTATTTTCTTTTATTTGCCACTATCATTCTAACGACAGTTACAACTACAAATACCCCTACTAAACCTAACATTATTTCCATAAAAGAACTATATCCTTCTTGGCTTTCAGGAGACATTGCAAAAATATACCACATAAAACTAAAACAATCACTAATAAATTGGCAATAGATGCTTTATTTATGGTATTTCCTCCTCTCAAAATACTATTCTAATGCCACTGTTTTGGTAAAGAAAAGCCATTAAAAGTTGTAGCTGATACTTTACTATAAGCCCCAGCATTTAAGGCTATTAATAAATCGCCCTCATCTAATTTAGGGCAATACATTTCTTTTTTTACTATATCCAACGAATCACAGCTTGGACCTGCTATAGTGGCTTTTTCATAAGTATTATCTTCATCTTTCAATGATATTATATCATAATCCCAATGGTCAAATAAAATTCCCGAAAAAGAACCATATATACCATCATCTATATAATACCATTGTTTTTCATCACGCATTTGTTTACCAATTATAGAAGTAATCACATTTACTGCACTACCGCAAATATATCGACCAGGTTCAGCCCAAACTTCTACATCTTCAAAATCAGCTAAACAATCATTTATACTTTTCATGATTTTTTCTGCATCAACATCTTTATCTAAACATGCTACAGGTAAACCGCCACCGATATCCATATATTTTATATCAAGCCCACTAGCTTTTAATCTATCTATTAAACCTCGTGCTAATGAAAATGCCCTTTCATATGATTTTGTAGATAAGACCTGACTACCTACATGAAAACATATCCCATTTGCTTTTAAACCATTTGCTTTTGCATAATTTAATAAATCTAAAATTTTAGTTTCATCTGCACCAAATTTTATATTTAAATTCACAATAGCATCAGATTGTTTAATCTTCACACGAGCTAAAACTTCTGCATCTGGTACATATTTTTTTATTTTATCAATTTCATTTTCACTGTCAAAAGTAAATCGCTTTATACCTACCTTGCTAGCTTCAATCAGCCCTTCTATCGTCTTTACAGGATTAGCATAAATCATTTTCTCCCCTGATACACCCATTTTAGACAATAGCCTTATCTCTCCGGCTGAAGCGACATCAAAATTAGAGCCTAATTTTATCAGCTTTTCTAAAATACATTTCGCTGAATTAGCTTTGATTGCATAAAAAACCTTCAACCTCGGTATATGTTTGCACAATAAATTATAATTTTCCTCAATATGCTCTAAAGAAATCACCTCTAATGGTGTAGCATATTTTTGTGCTAACATTGTAGCTTCTTCTTTTGTCAGTTTAAAACTTTTTCATAACACTCCCCTTATTCTTCGCACAGTATCTTTGATGTGCATTAACAAATGATGTTA
>ENA-OQIR01000580-OQIR01000580.1-human-gut-metagenome-genome-assembly--contig:-NODE-580-length-15180-cov-2.600146_pt1 | contig 15180 bp, 16 predicted proteins | sample MGYA00242580_ERZ504745 | MGnify/ENA primary metagenome ERZ504745 (study PRJEB26092, sample SAMD00036214) | human gut metagenome | host: Homo sapiens | study: EMG produced TPA metagenomics assembly of... | reverse complement strand
CATATTATTTCTGATTCGTCGACTTTGTATTCGATTGAATCGGCAAAGAAAAAAGGGTTGATCGATTGTTCCTTTGAATATTACTGTTGATGCACAAACATATCGAGATTTGAGGATATCACGAGTACACAATTATTAACGATGATTGAAGAGCACAAGATTCCAAAAACATCACAGCCAAGTCTAGGTGAAAAGATAGACTTATATAATGAATTGACTAAAGATGGAGATGAAGTCATTGATATCGCAATGGCATCTGGACTTAGTGGTACGTATCAAACGGCTATGATGGCTAAAAATTCTTGTGACAATCCAGATTTAGTTCATGTAGTAGATTCACAAACATTATGTGGACCTCATCGTTTAATGGTGGATACGGCTTTAGAAATGGCTAGTAATGGGGCGACTAGCAAAGACATCGTGATGATGATCGTACAAAGTCGTATGCAGGAAGAGTCTTGTTTAGTTCCTGTAGATTTTCAATTCTTAGTTCGTGGTGGAAGAATCAAAGGGTTAGCTGCTACTTTGGGTGGCGCATTAAAATTAATTCCAATTTTGAAAAAAGGCGTAGATGGCATAGGTTTAGATAAGTTTGGTGTAAGTCGTACTTATAAAAAGGCTGTCAATATGGTGGTAGAAGATTTTAAAAATAATGGTTTTGATTCAAATTATACATTCTACATTTCTCATGCGTTTAATGAAGAATTGGCAATGTTGTTTGAAAAGAAAATCAATGAAACTTTTGATGGCGCAAAAGTTGTGATTTATCCTTTATCTCCCGCATTTATTACGCAGGGCGGCCCTGGATGTGTAGCTGTACAGGCAATAAAAATGGCTTAAGGAATTTTCCTTAAGCCATGTTTTTTCTTTTAACTAGAAGAACTTCTGACCAAAATAAGCCACAAAACTCATTGCGATAATGAAGGCAACACCATATGGTAAGATTTTTGATAATAGTTTTGAATCTTGTCCTTGTCCATCTACACTGCTAAGTGCAATTGCGATGGATTGTGGTGATAACATTTTACCAGCAGCAACACCTAGTGAATTTAATGCGACGATCCAATATGGATTGGCATTTAAACTTTGAGCAGCACTTTCTTGTACAGCACCAAATAATACACCTGAACTTGTTCCTGAACCCGTCACAAATGTTCCTAAACATCCGATCCATGGAGCAAAGAATGGGTAGAAACTTCCAGTTACAGCAATCGCAAAGGATGCGATACTTGCGATCATACCCGCATATCCCATGATTTTAGCGCATCCAAGTACACATAGCATTGTGATAATGGTTTGTGACATTTGTTTGATTGTGGCAATAAATACCACTTTAAAATCTCTAAAAGTAGCTTTTTGAATCAATCCACCTAGAATTGCCGACAAGAAGATCCATACACCTGGTGTGTTGATCCAAGTAAATGTCATTGTGCTTGGATTTTCTCCTGTGTAAATAGTAGCTGTTGATGCGAATTGAGATAAGAATGTATGGACTGGAGCTACTAATTTTGAAGTGGATAATAAGAAGATAAAAATAAAGATAAATGGTGACCAAGCTGTGAATGCTTTTTTTACAGTAATTTTTTCGGCTGTCTCTAGCTTCATTTCATATTCTGGATTTGGCTTAACTTTTGAACCTAATAGAATTGTACATAATAATGAACATACACTTCCAACGATAACACAAAGTTCAGCCCCTACAAATTTAGCGACAATCATTTGTGGAATCAAGAAACTAAGTCCTGATACCAAAGTTACAGCTGTAACGCCTTTGAATGCCTTAACACCTTTTCCTGTTGCCATGACAATTAAGAATGGACATAGCAACATAAATGGAGCTAATTGAAGTGTTTGCGTAAATGCCAATTGGGCATTTTCAAGTCCAACTAGATTTGCCAAAGTAACGGTTGGAATACCAATAGATCCAAATGGAGTTGGAACACCATTGGCAATCAGGCAGACTAAGCATGAAAATAAAGGCTCAAAACCTAAAGCTACAAGCATACTTGCAGGTATGGCAATGGCAGTTCCAAAACCGGCCATACCTTCCATAAATCCTCCAAAACACCATGCAACTAATAAAACTAAGATTCGTTTGTCACTTGAAACGCTGGTAATCATTTGTTTAATGATTTCCATGCCGCGTGTACGTAATGACAAATTATATGTAAATACAGCTGCGATAATCACAACAATAATAGGCCATAAAGCATTAAGAAACCTTCACAAGCAGCCGTCATTGTATTAAGAAAACTTTGTTGCCAAATCGCTATAGATAATAGTGCGGAAATAATTAAAGAACCAAAGGCAGCTTTATATGTGGGCCATCCAAGTACGGTTAGCGCAAATATTAGCCACAAAATGGGACAAAGTCCCAAAATAAAATATAGAAAACTCATATCATCTCTCCCTTGTACGTTCGAATTATATCAGAGTGTATATGTTTGTCAAAAGAAAATCGCTAAAAATAGGCGTGTAAGCGTAATCAAACAACAAATGAGGATTAAATATGAGGTTATTATTTGACTAACTATGAAATAAAAAAATTAGTACAATTTTTGATAATCTTGTGGCGTTTTAGATAGAATGATGTATTATAGTGGTACAAAGTAGCATATTGTGTCATAGAGTGGGGGTGAAGACACATGTTCATGGGGGAATACGCGCATAACATAGATCGTAAGGGGCGATTGATTATGCCAGCAAAGTTTCGTGAGGAACTAGGTGAACATGTTGTCGTAAACCGAGGACTTGATGGATGCCTGTATGTATATACGGTAGAGCAGTGGCAGCAAGTGTATCAAAAGCTATCAACTTTGCCTTCGACAAATAAAGACGCACGTATGTATCAGCGTATGATGTTGTCAAAAGCAGCAGAATGTGAAATGGATAGTCAGGGTCGAATTTTAATTCCATCCTCTTTAATCGCCTTGGCTTCTCTTGAAAAAGAATGTTTGATTATAGGTGTTGCGAACCATTTGGAAATTTGGTCTAAACAACGCTGGGAAGCTTTAGAAGAAGAGCAGAGTGCATCTTTTGAAGAAGCGGCCGAACACTTATCAGAAATTATGGGGTAGTAATGAATGGAACATATTAGTGTATTATTGAATGAATCGATTGACATGCTACAAATAAAAGAAGATGGGATCTATGTAGATTGCACACTAGGTCGAGGGGGACATAGTAGTGAAATCTTGAAACGTTTAACAAGTGGACATTTATATGCGTTTGATTGTGATCAAAATGCGATTGATGAAAGCATGCCGCGTTTAAAGGCAATTGGAGATCAATTTACTTTGATTCATTCTCCTTTTGAAAATTTAAAGAGCGAATTAGCAAAGCGTGGTGTAAATTTTGTGGATGGTATATTTATGGATTTGGGTGTATCAAGCCCGCAATTCGATGATGCACAAAGGGGATTTAGCTATCGTTGGGATGCACGCTTAGATATGCGTATGGATCAATCACAAGAATTAGATGCCTATGTTGTAGTGAATACGTATGATAAAGAAGATTTGATTCGTATTTTAAAGCGTTATGGCGAAGAGCCATTTGCGGTAAAAATAGCTGACAAGATTTGTAAGGCTAGAGAAACTGCACCAATCGAAACGACATTTGAATTGGTGGATGTGATTAAATCGGCGCTTCCAGCTGCTGTTTTAAGAAAGAAGGGCATCCAGCGAAACAAACGTTTCAGGCAATTCGTATTGAAGTAAATCATGAATTAGAACAATTAGAGACTGTATTGCATGATGGATTAACGATGTTGAATCCACATGGAAGAATGGCGGTTATTACATTCCATTCTTTAGAGGATCGAATTGTAAAAGAGATTTTTAAAGAGGTGGCCGTTGCCAAAAAGGTCAATAAGAGGCTGCCACAAGTGGGGACAGAAAATTTAGAATATCAGCTGGTAAATCGAAAACCGGTTTTAGCAAGTAGTGAAGAATTAGAAATGAATAATAGGGCGCATAGCGCAAAACTAAGAGGGATAGAGAAGAAAGGATGATGCATATGCAAAGAAAGTTTAATTTAACAGGTGCACTTGTTTTAACTTTATTTGTGTTGTCATGGGTCTTCTACTTCGCATCAAAAACATATGTAAGTTCGATGAATCTTTCACTTTCAGTTCAAGAAAGTGAATTGACAAGTGAGATTGCTCAAAAGGAACAAACTGTAGAAGAGCTCCAAAACGAAGTCAATACGTTACAGGAAAAGGCAGATTGTTAGGAATGCTTGACAATGAAGTCTCTGATAATGAAAATAATATATATGTAATGAATGATAGATGGAGTGGTGATGTATAATGTCGGTTCGAAAAAGTAATAATGAACTCTTTAAAATGATTTTACGGATGGCATTTATTGGAACATTAGTGGTAGCTAATGTTCTTTTCACTATGGTCACACATAGGCATTTATGGTCGCAAAAAGATGTATTGGATAAACGTATCGCATCGAGTATTGTGGAAAAGACAGTTACGGCAAAAAGAGGAACGATTTATGATCGTAATCATACTGTCATTGCGCAACAAACCAAAGCCTACACAATCGTTGCCTATTTAGATTCGGGAGTTGTAGATGCCAATGGGAATCCGAATTATGTAAAGAATATTGAGTCTACAGCTAAAAAATTGAAGAGTGTATTAGGTGATGAAGTGGATGAGAAGACACTTATTAAAATTATGAAGTCGGCAAAAAAGGCGGGAAAATCGCAAACAGAATTGGGTGCGGGTACGAAGCGTATCAAAAAAAGTGCCATGAAGGAAATCAAAAAATTAAAGATTGATGGTATTGGCTTTATTGATGCGGTATCTCGTTATTATCCTGCTACTCCTTATTCTTCCAATCTCGTTGGATTTGCAGCTTTTGATGAAGATACGCAATCAATTGAAGGCAAAATGGGACTTGAATTATCGTTAAATGAATTGTTGAAGGGGAAAAATGGTTCGGAACAATATCAACAGACAGTGGATGGTTCTAAGCTTCCGGGTACGACGAAAGTGATTGAACAAGCTAAAAATGGAAATGACGTTGTTTTAACATTAGATTCAAGCTTGCAGTCGACGGTTGAAAGTCAATTGCAGGCTACGATGGAAAATGAAAATGCAAAATCAGCATGGTGTATTGTGATGGAAGTGGAAACGGGTAAAGTTTTGGCTTGGGCAAGCTATCCTACATTTGATCAGAATGAACATAAAGAAATTCCTAGCTATCAAGATGCGATTAGTACAAGTACATATGAGCCAGGTTCAGTAATGAAGCCATTTACATATGCGATTGCGATGGATACAAATGTGTATCCTTATAATCAAACTTTTTCATCGTATCAATTTGGTATAACTATGATCTAAATACCGCAAAGATCTCTCGTGTTGCGATTGGTACTAAGACGCCATATCCATATATTGCCGATGCCTTAGATGAAGATTTTGGTACGATCACATTCGATCAGGGCTTGGCTTTTTCAAGTAATGTGGGGATTTGTGAGTTGTTGGCTAATTATGTCAATTATAGCCAGTATTGTGATTATTTAGATAAGTTTGGATTCTTTCAAAAGGTAAATACGCCTTATGTAGCACAGTCTTTAGGTGTAAAGAATGTGGAACTTCCCACCGATTATTTGTCGACTGGATTTGGTCAGGCAAGTTCAATTACTGTTTTGCAGCTTTGTCAGGCTTATACTTCCATTTTTAACGATGGAACAATGATGCGTCCTTATGTCATTGATTCGATTGTAGATAGTGATACAAAACAGACTGTAAAGAAGTATAAGAAAAAGGCTGTGGGTACACCGATATCATCTCAAAGCGCAAAAGAAGTGCAGGAATTGATGTCGCATGTAACGGATGAAGGAGCGAGTGGTCATCGTTTTAAAATGGATGGTATCGATTTATTGATGAAAACGGGAACGGCACAGATTTATAATGAAAATTTAGGTAAATATGATCCGGATTATCATACTTCAAGTGTTATGGCAGCAGCTCCTGCAAATGATCCAAAAGTCATGGTGTACTATGGCTTGGTTTCGACAAATATTACTTCGTATTCGGCAGAACCGTTTAAAAAGATTATGCGCGATACGCTGCAGACTTATGGTGTTTCTTCAACACCTACAACACAGACAGAAGATGCGTATGAGAAGTGGGAGAGCTACTCGATGCCAAGTTTAGTGAATCATACGATTGATTATGCACATGAGAAGATGAAAGATAAAAAAGTGCATTTTGAAGTGATTGGTGATGGCACAAGTGTAGTGGGTCAATATCCGGATGCGAATATCACAATCAATTCAAATGATCGTATCTTTGTGTTGACAAATGGCAGTAAGATCACAATGCCAAATATGACGGGTTGGACGCGTAAGGATATTACGGTGTTCTGGCAGTTGACGGGGATTGGTATAAAAACGAGTGGTTATGGTAAAGTAACAAGTCAAAATGTTGAAGAGGGTACTACGATTTCCACAGATACAAAGATTGAGGTAACTTTAGAATAAGCGTCTATTATAGGCTTTTTTGTGTGTCATATAAATGAGAGTTGACAAAACCGTTTTTATATATGAAAATTATATATACAGTGAAAGAGGAGAGAGTAAAATGAATGATTCACAAAAAATGAAGTGGTACACACTTGCGTTTATGTGCTTTTCTACACTTTGGGGATTTGGAAACGTACTAAACGGATTTATGTACTTCAACGGAATTCAAGTTATCTTTTCTTGGATTTTGATGTTTGCGCTTTACTTCGTACCTTATGCTTTAATGGTAGGTGAGTTAGGTTCAGCATTCAAAAATTCAGGTGGAGGTGTAAGTTCTTGGATTCACGAAACAACAGGTCCTAAGGCTGCATACTATGCAGGTTGGACTTATTGGGCATGTCACATTACGTACATTGCTTCAAAGGGTTCTGGTGGTTTAAAAGCATTAAGCTGGATGATCTTCCAAAACTCAGAAACTTATGCATCTTTTAACACAAAAGCTGTTCAGTTTGCGACATTGGCTGTATTATTACTATTCAGTTATGTAGCAAGTCGTGGTTTAAATCCATTGAAGAAAATGGCAACAATTGCTGGTTCTAGTATGTTCGTTATGAGTATTCTTTATATCGTAATGATGTTTGCGGCTCCAGCAATCAATCCAAATGGTGGATATTTAGCTATGGATTTCAGTTTCAAAAACTTAATTCCAACATTTGACTGGAAATATTTCAGTTCATTGTCAATCTTAGTTTTTGCGGTTGGTGGATGTGAAAAGATTTCACCTTATGTAAATAAAGTTGAAGATCCTTCAAGAGGTTTCCCTAAGAGTATGATTTTTGCGGCTATCATGGTTATCATCTGTGCTATTTTTGGTACAATCGCAATGGGTATGATGTTTGATCCAGCTGTAATCGATGCGAACTTCGACTCATATAATGCGAATGGTTCTTATTGGGCATTCCAAAGATTAGGTGAATACTATGGTATGGGTAATGTGTTGATGATTGTTTATGCAGCTTGTAACTGTATTGGACAATTCTCTACATTAGTAATTAGTATTGATGCTCCATTGAGAATGTTATTGGATAACGAAGATGCTCGTCAATATATTCCAACTAAGTTGTTACACAAAAATGATGCAGGTGCTTATTCAAATGGTATCATCATGGTTGATATTCTTGCAGGTGCAATCATTTTAGCTCAAGCTTTAGTTCCAAATGCAGATACAGTACTTCGTCAGTTGACACAGTTAAACTCAGTAACAATGCCAATGCGTTACTTATGGGTATTCTTCGCTTATGTTATGTTGCGTAAGAAAACAGATATTTTCCACCGTGACTATAAATTTGTGAAGAATAACACAGTTGCGATTGTATTTGGTGCATGGTGCTTTGTATTAACGGCTGCTTGCTGCTTACTTGGTATGTATAAAGCAGGCGATATGTATACAACAATCTTAAATATTATCACTCCAGTTGTATTAACAGCTTTAGGTTTGATTTTACCAGCAATCAAGAAAAAAGAGGCAAAAAATTAATTTTGCCTTTTCTTCATATTTGTGGATAATTATATATAGTTGAGGAGATGTTTTTATAATGAATACAGTAGAAATTTCAAATGAATTAATTCAATTTATTGAATCAAGTCCAAGTATGTTTCATTCAATCAAAACGATTCGTACTTATTTAGAAGAAGATGGATTTACATATCTTCCTGAATCTTGTGCTTGGGATGTTAAAGCGGGTGGAAAATATTATACAATTCGTAACCACTCAAGTTTGATTGCGTTTAAGGTAGGCAAGGATCTAGAATCTTATCATTTCCAAATGTGTGCAAGTCACTCGGATTCTCCGACTTATAAAGTAAAGAGTGTGCCAGAGCTTGAAGGACCAAAAGAATATTTGCGTCTAGATGTAGAGGCTTATGGTGGTATGATCGATAATACTTGGTTTGATCGTCCTTTAAGTGTTGCAGGTCGTGTGCTTGTTCGTAATGGTTCTAAGATTGAATCTAAATTATTATATATCGATAAAGATATTTTGATGATTCCAAATGTAGCGATTCACTTTAATCGTGAAGTGAATAATGGTTATAAATATAATCGTCAAATCGATTTATGTCCTATGTTCTCTTGTGGTGCACTTAAAAAGGGTGCTTTTGACAAGATGGTTGCGGATGAATTAAATGTTAAGGCAGAGGATATTTTAGGTAAAGACTTATTCTTAGTCAATCGTCAAAAAGGTTTAGTTTGGGGATTGGAAAATGAATTTGTTTCAAGTCCTAAATTGGATGACTTACAATGTGCATTCGTTTCTTTGAAGGCTTTTATGGAGGCTGAAATGAGAAGAGTGTTAATGTATATTGTTGCTTCGACAATGAAGAAGTGGGTTCAAATACAAAGCAAGGAGCTATGTCTACTTTCTTAAAAGATGTATTGCACCGTATCAATAATGGTTTACATAAAACGGAAGAAGAGTATTATCAGGCTATCGCAAAAACTTTCTTAGTAAGTTGTGATAATGCACATGCACTTCATCCAAATCATCCTGAAAAGACAGATGCCGTTAACTATGTCACAATGAATGGTGGTATTGTCATTAAGGAAAGTGCAAACCAGAAATATACAACGGATGCGTTTAGTCGTGCGTTATTTACAGGGGTTTGTCAAAATGTAAATGTGCCAGTACAAAGCTTTGCGAACCGTAGTGATAGTGTAGGTGGTTCTACTCTTGGTAACTTATCAAATACGCAGGTAAGTATTCATGCGGTTGATTTTGGTTTAGCGCAGCTTGCGATGCACTCATGTTTTGAAACAGCCGGTGTTAAGGATACGGAATATGCGATTATCGCATTGAAGGAATTCTATGAAACAAATGTGCAGATCGATGAAGCTGAATCGGTATGTCTAGAGAAGTAATTGTTCAAAGAATAGAGAAGTCGGATTTGATCGATGCGAAAAAGGAATTGATGATTGAAATTGTCCAAAATAAAAAAGAGGATGATTTTGATAAGAAGACCGATCGTTTGTATCGTCAATTTTCTAAGAGTTCTTCTTTTAAAAAACATGCGGAAAAGATGGTTTGTCGGGATGATGAAAAGTTAAAGATTTGTAACATGATGCTTGTGATGAGTGTGACTTTGACTTTGTTCTTTTTAAAGGCTGTCTTGTTTTCGAGTTATGTGGTTAATTTTAGTGTGGATGCGATTGTTGGTTGTTTAGCATTTGTGTTCTCATTTATCAATGTTCGTACAAAGTATCGTACTTTAAAAAGATATAATCTAGTTCGTGACTTTATCTATTTGGATGGTTTATCTTTACTTCTTTGTATTTTGTTTAAAATGTTCTTTCCGGTGCAGGTGGATTTTTCATTGATTATTTTATTGGTGGATTATTATTTGTGTAAGAAAAGATTTAAGGAAAAGCATTTAAAATGTTGGAGGACAAATTAAGCAATATAGGGGGTATCCTAGGCTTGGATACTCCTGTTTTTTCTTATTTGATTTTAAAGACTAGCCTTCTATTTTTAATTCAATTATGGTATTATTGTTGAGTAGTATGTAAAAAGGAGACGTCGAATGAGTAAGAAAAGAGTTTATGCGGCTATCGAAATTGCTGATCAAGAGATTCGTCTTATCGTTTTAGAGATATTTGAAGCTCGTTACAACGTTTTAAGAACAGAAAGAGTTGCTTGTTCAGGTGTAGATAAAAATCAAAAGATTGTCGATGAAAGTGCTATTGTTACAGCCATTCGTCAAGCTATAACGAATGCACAGGCAGCTTTAGGATACCGAATTGAACGTGTATTATTGGCTGTTCCTAGTGTAAATGTAATGCGTAGCTCACAAAAGGTACGTGTACAAATTGAAGATGGAACAAAGAACATTCGTTTATTCCATATTCAGCAAGGATATAAAAACGCGATTCAAAAACGATTGAATGAAGATGTAGAATTTGTAAATGCGAATAAGGTTACTTATGAAGTAAATGGTACAGTAAGTCAAAAGCTTCCATTGAATCAGGAATGTGAAGATTTCATGATGGATGTAGATTTATTATATGCGGATAAGGAAACGATTTATTCATATGCTCGTTGTGTTGAGCAAGCAAATCTTGAAATCTTAGATCTATGTTTAGATTCATTTGCGATTGGTCAGGAAACAGCTGCTTTAACACAGAGTACAGAAAGAGTTACAATTCAAATTGATTTGGAACAGAATCATTCTACTTTAGCTTTGTTTAGCACAGGTCGTTTGATGACTTGTACAACATTGGATTTTGGATATTTATGGTTTATTGAAGATATTCAAAAGAAATATAAGTTGAGTGATGAAGTATGTTACAGATTGTTGCAAAATATTTTCTCAGGTCAAGAAGATGAAAATAGTGATGTGATCATTTATATTGAACAAAGAGAAGATATGCGTGTTGAGATTACGGCAAATGAACTTGCGAAAGCTTGTTTACCTCGTATTCGTCAATGGATTGCAGCTGTCAATGATGCATGTTTACCAATTGTTCGCCAAGGAAAATCTAGATATGTCATTACCGGACAAGGAAGTAATATTCCTGTGTTGAAGGATTTAGATAAATCTTTCAATGCGAGTGCAATGATCTATCAAGAACAAGCAATTGGTGCAAGAGATGGTGCGTTTGTATGTGGCTTAGGTATGGCATATGCTTGGCAGGATATCAATCGTATTCACCATGATGATCGAATCAGTGCTAACAATAATGAATTGGAGGCAAGTATTGATTCAATCAATCAAAAGGCATCAAGTGTTGAAGGTGGATTTACAAAGAAATTAAAGAATGCTATTTTAGCGGAAGAAGAATAAAAAGAGAGGAAAATATTATATGACTGAATTTAATCAAGTAGCAAATATTAAAGTATTTGGTGTTGGTGGTGGTGGATCCAATGCCGTTAACCGCATGGTTGCTGATGGTGTTAAAGGTGTTGATTTCTATATCTGCAACACAGATGTACAAGTAATGAAAAATTCTCCTTGCGATAATAAAATCGTTTTAGGAAAAGAAACTACAAAAGGTCTAGGTGCTGGTGGTAATCCAGAATATGGACGTAAAGCAGCTGAAGAAAGTGAAGCTGAAATTCGCGAATCAGTAAAAGGAAGCGACATGGTATTTATCACTGCTGGTATGGGTGGTGGAACAGGTACTGGTGCTGCTCCATTGATCGCAAAGATTTCTAAAGAAGAAGGTGCTTTAACTGTTGCGGTTGTGACTCGTCCATTCACTTTTGAAGGTCGTCGTCGTGCAAACAATGCCAAAGATGGTATTGAAGAATTGAAAAAATATGTTGACTCATTGATCATTGTATCAAATGACAACTTATTAGATGTGATTGGACGTAAACCAATCGAAGAAGCATTCCAAGCTGCAGATAATGTATTACGTCAAGGTGTTCAAACAATCTCTGATTTAATTGCGGTTCCTGCATTGGTTAACTTAGACTTTGCGGATGTTCGTAGCGTTATGCAAAACCAAGGACGTGCATTGATCGGTATTGGTATGGCAGAAGGAGAAGACAAAGCAATTTCTGCTGCTGAAAAGGCAATCCAATCTCCATTATTGGAAGCACAAATTTCTGGTGCTAAATCAGCTATCGTAAATATCACGGGTGGTGACAAAGTTAGCTTATTTGATGCTCAAAATGCTGTATCAGTAATCCAAGATGCGGCTGGTGGAGATGTTGACTGCATCTTCGGTATCGCAATCAATGAACAATTAGGTGATGCGATTATCGTTACTGTTATTGCGACAGGATTTGAAGAACCAAAAGAAAAACAACGTAAAAGACGTACTGAACCAGTCATCAAACAAGTTGCGAATGATGCATTATTTACAGAACCAAAAGTTCAAGCTCCTGTAAATTCAGGTGTTGTAACTAGTGTTGAAAACAACTCGAATGATGAACAAATTCCTAATTTCTTCTTCAATCGTTAATTCACACATATAGAGAGCCTAGGCTCTCTTTTTTTAGTATTATACCGACAAAATACTGGCGGTAATATCGGAATAAATGTCGGTATAGTGTCGGAAATGCAAAAAAACAGAGAATCTCTTCTCTGTACTAGGCATGGCTGGGGTACTTGGATTCGAACCAAGGAAATGTCAGATTCAGAGTCTGATGCCTTACCGCTTGGCTATACCCCAATGTGCCTATTTATAATACACTATTGGTTATTTTTTTACAAGTGTTTTTTCATGTAAAGCACTTGTTTTTTTGCGTTTTAGATCAGATAGGTTCAATCGTTTGAAATTGATGGAAATTCACGTTCTTTTCACATTGGGTTGTCACAATTATAGGTGAGAAGAAAAGAGTATATAAACAAGGGGGTGAAGAAATGAAAAAGAAGATTTATATATGTATGAGTATTCTTATGGTGTTGTTTCTTTCTTTGACAATGGTGCATGCCAATGAATCAACAACATATCGTTTGAGTGAAAAAGAAATGGAGATGATGGATGAATATAGTAAGCAAAATGTAAATAGCCTGAATTTATTCAGTTGCGAAAAGAAAAGGCAGAAACCTATGGGTTAGTCGACTATTGTGATGAAAACTATATTTTAGAAGAGTATTTCTATGATGAGTATGCCGATGCATATTTGATGCAAAATGGATTGATGATACTCGATCGATATAGTGCTGGATTCGAATCAAGTTCTAGTTTTATGATGGCTAGATCTCAAAGTGTCACAAATGTTTTCCATCATCGTTATACAGAGCGTAATGGACATTATCTTGCCAATTGTCTATATCAATTATCGAATTCACACTATGCCTTTTGTGCACAAGGATTGAATGCCAGCCCATCGAGTGGAAGTGTTACATCCGATCCTTATTTAGTAAGTAATGCGAATTTGAAAAAATGTTTATATTATGGCTATAACGGGCCAGGTGATATATTGACGAGTCGTTATGGTGAAAGTGCTGCCATTGTTTTAACGGATGAATTGGTTTCGAATGCCTATTCATCAACTTGTATCAGTAAGGCACTTTCAAATGGATATCACTGGAATAATGTGGTCAGTGCCTTATGGAATGAAGTCACTTCAAAAGCGGAACCAAGTGGTTATGATGTGTATTTTGTCGATGTTGCAGGACAAGCTTATAACTGGCAAGGTGTCATGACAAGCATTCAAAAATTAGCATATGGTGTAAATAGTCCTAAGGGAAGTGTTCAAATTAAAAAGAGCAGTCAATTGAGTGATGTAAGCACAAACAATGTAATGTATACATTAAAAGATGCAAAGTATGGTTTATACAGTGATTCTGGTTGTACTAAGAAGATGGGTGAATTTCTTCTTGATGAAAAGGGAAATTCCAATGTCATTTCGAATTTAAGTGTTGCGAAATATTATGTTCGTGAAATCAGTGCACCAAAGGGATATGCCAAAAATGATACGGTGTATCCTGTGGACGTAAAGAGCAATCAAGTTGTAGAAGTGGCTGTATCGGATATTCCTTATACAAATCTTGTGAATTTGATGTTAGTCAAAAGGATAAGGATGATCAATCTAAACCTTTAAAAGATGCGCAATATGAATTCAAGTTTTATGATCAGGAATCAAGTGCTAAATCTCCATTGCGTACGTGGCTAATGAAAACAGATGCCGATGGAAAGATCTTAATGGATGATGCACACAAAATTAGTGGAGATGCCTTCTATAAAGATGTGGATGGAATGGTTTGTTTACCACTAGGAACGATCACAGTACAAGAGGTTGTGCCTCCTAAAGGCTATTTATTAGATTCAACAATCTTTGTTCAAAAGCTTGAAGAAAAGAATGTAATGTCGACACATTTTAATAGTTTTAAATATTTTAATGCAGTGGACAAAGCAAATTACTTAAAACTAGTAAAGGTGCAAGAAGGTACAGATATTCCGTTGTCGAATGTGACCTTTAAGCATTTTGTGAATGGATCATCCTATATTGGGCAAGATACCACAAATGAGAAGGGTGAAATTGAATTTGTGGCTCTTTCAAGTGGTAAACATACGCTACAAGAATTTAAAACAATCGATGGGTATGTGTTAGATGCAAGTCCAATTGAATTTGAGGTTCTAGAAAATGGAAGTATTACAGGCGTTAATTCTGTAATTAAAGTGGAAAATAAAGTGAGACCTTTCTCATTAAAGATTCAAAAGAAGAATGATAAAAATGAACTTTTAAATGGTGCCGTATTTGGCTTATTTAAAGATGAGAAATGTCTAGAGTGTGTAGAAGAAAAGACAACGCAAGATGGTGTTGTGGTATTTGATGGTTTAAAGAATAAGGAAACCTATTATGTAAAGGAAGTAAAGGCTCCTGCAGGTTATCGAATGAATAAACAAGTGTATTGTTTAAACACAGATTTTGTGCCCGTAAATAACCAATTTGATGTATATATCAACCAAGAAAAAGTAAATGGTTTATATGAAAATGGAACGATAAATATGGAGTTTATCAATCAGAGAATGGTGAAGCTTCCGCATACGGGTAGTGCAAAAGTTTTATTTATGAGTGTGATCGGTATGTTTTTGATGGCTAAGAAATTGAAGGAGAAGGAATGAAAAAAAGAAAATTTGATTTATACAGGATTGTTGATGTTGTCTTTAGTGACAACACCTGTATATGCACAAGATAAAAGAGTGGAAGTCACAAATGGTATTTGTATGCTTGAAGAGGGAAGTGCAAG
>ENA-OQIR01000579-OQIR01000579.1-human-gut-metagenome-genome-assembly--contig:-NODE-579-length-15188-cov-1.971317_pt1 | contig 15188 bp, 22 predicted proteins | sample MGYA00242580_ERZ504745 | MGnify/ENA primary metagenome ERZ504745 (study PRJEB26092, sample SAMD00036214) | human gut metagenome | host: Homo sapiens | study: EMG produced TPA metagenomics assembly of... | reverse complement strand
CTGCTGCAAAAAGTGCTGCCTCATCACCGCCTGCACCTCCACGGATCTCAACGATAACGTTCTTGCTGTCGTTAGGGTCCTTCGGAAGAAGAAGGATCTTCAGCTCATGCTCCAGCTCCTCCACTCTCTTTTTTGCATCGGAAAGCTCTTCCTTCAACATCTCACGCATCTCTTCGTCCTTCTCGCTCTCCAGCATGGAAAGACTGTCCTCGATGGTTTCCTTGTTTTTCTTATATTCTTTATATGCTTCAACGATTGGCTGCAGGTCGCTCTGCTCCTTCATCAGCTTCTGAAAATGTGCCGGATCGTCGGTTACTCCCGGTTCTCCCAGCTCATTGAGAAGCTCTTCAAAACGTACCAGCAGATCATCCAGTTTATCAAACATGTATTTCCTCCTGTTTCTGTCCAAGCACCACACGGTCAAGGCCCGGCAGATCCTTTACGATCTGAACCCCGGTAAAACCGGCTGCTTTCATCATTGTACTGACCGCCTCCCCCTGGGTGCAGCCGATCTCATATAGAAGCCATCCGCCCGGTTTCAGGTACCTTCCGGCTTCTGCGGTAATCTTTCTGTAAAAATAAAGCCCGTCTTCCATTCCGTCAAGTGCCTTCCTCGGATCATGAAGCGGACTTCTTCCATCAGTGTTTCAATTTCTCCTGTTGCGATATAAGGCGGGTTTGAAATAAGGATATCATATTTCCCACTATCTTTTCCACCTTTTTCACAAAAATACGGTGCCGAGAACAGATCGCTTTCCACAAAGTCCGCCCGGTTCTCCACCTTTAGAATACCGGCATTCTTTTTTGCCACTTCCAGTGCTTCCGGCGAAACATCCACACCGGTCCCACAGGCATCCTGCCGTTCCAGAAGAAGACTGAGCAGGATGCAGCCGGAGCCGGTACACATATCCAAGATCTCCGGTTTTTCCACATTTCCAAGGTGTTTCAAAGCCTCTTCCACCAGAGTCTCCGTATCCTGTCTCGGGATCAGCACATTTTCGTTTACATAAAACTCATATCCCATAAAAAAGCCTGATGAGTCAGCTGCTGTACAGGAATATGTCCTGCCCTCCTGCCGATCAGGGTAAGATACTCTGCTGCGGTCTCATCAGACACCGGTTCGTCTCCATGCGCAAAATAGTATGCCCGATTCTTTCCGGTCTTAAATTCCAGAAGGAGCCAGGCATCCAGCCCGGCTTCTTCCAATCCATTATCTTTCAGTATTGTTGTACCTTTTTTCAGAAGGGACTCAAGAGTCTGCATTTTCTGTCTCCTCTGTCTCATATGGGATGTCCAGGTCAAATTCCTCTTTCAGATAGGCTCTCCAATCAAAAACAGCCTCAACTGCTTTGATGGCTACCTCTGCCATATCTGCAGTAGGCTCCTTTGTGGTGAATTTCTGCATGGCAAGACCTGGTTTACTCATAATGTCCGCAAATTTACTGTCTGTTCTTCCTGCCCACTGGATGATCTCAAAGGAAATCCCCGCAACTACCGGTACCATGAGAAGTCTTCCCAGCAGTCTCACCCAGTAAAACGCACCGCCACAAACACAAAATGCAGCACAATACTTACCAGCATGACCAGAAACAGAAAGCTTGTTCCACAACGCTTATGAAGCCTGGAGCTCTTTAACACATTCTCTACCGTCAGAGGCAGACCGTGCTCCACACAGTTGATACATTTGTGTTCCGCACCGTGATACATAAATGTCCTCTGGATATCCTTCATTCTGGAGATCAGGAACATATATCCCATAAACAGTGCCAGTTTCACAAAAGCCTCCACTACGGTGACCAGAAATTCCGAAGCACCTGCCCCTCGGATCAGACTGGCCAGTACATACGGAAGGAACATAAAAGCAGCTACAGAAACCACCATGGAGACAGCTACCGTAATGTAAAGAAGCCACTTGAACTGCTTATCCTCTTTGGCTTTCTTTGCAGAACGCTCTTCTTCTGTAAGCTGCTCGTTCTTCCTGGCTGTTTCCTCATCTTCCTCGTCTCCTGCGATCTCCGCAGAATACATCAGGCATTTCGTACCTACACAAGAGAATCCACAAAGCTTACCACACCGCGGATGATCGGTTTCTTCAGAAATGCATGATTTCCAAAGATACATTTATAATCCTCTACCTTCAGCTCGATCTCCTGATCCGGGCGGCGCACTGCAATAGAATATTTGTCCTTGTGGCGCATCATGATGCCTTCCATGACCGCCTGTCCGCCAATATTCGATGATCTCATTCATTCTCTCCTGTGCAAATCAAAAATTTTTCAGTTAAAGAAAGGTTGAGATTTCCCAACCTCAACCTTCTCATTTCCTGTATTCGCAATAATTACTTACTCAGGCCGTATTTCTTGTTGAACTTATCGATACGTCCACGAGCCTGTGAAGCCTTCTGCTGTCCTGTGTAGAACGGATGGCATTTGGAACAGATCTCAACATGGATGTCCTCTTTAGTAGAACCTGTTACGAAAGTATTTCCGCAGTTGCAGGTTACAGTTGCCTGATAGTAGTTCGGATGGATTCCTTCTCTCATGATTTTCACCTCTCTATATATTTTAATATTATTCGTATTCAATTGACGAATTCCATTTTAAACAGCTTGCTAAGTATAACATAGCTTTCCATAAAATGCAAGGACTTTATAAAAATTTCTGTTTCTTTACAGTCTGTACCAGTTCTGCATTGTTCCTGGTTCTGGCAAAGGTATTCAGGATCTGTTCTACTGCCTCATCCGCTTTCATTCCGTTGAGAGCTTTCCGCATAATATAAACCGCTTCCTGTTCATCCTTGCTGAGAAGCAGATCCTCTCTTCTGGTTCCGGATTTCTGGATGTCAATGGCCGGGAATACACGTTTCTCCTGTAATTTGCGATCCAGGACAAGCTCCATATTACCGGTTCCCTTGAACTCCTCATAAATAACATCATCCATCTTGCTTCCGGTATCCACAAGTGCGGTTGCCAGAATCGTCAGGCTTCCGCCTCGCGCATATTAGCGGGCTGCGCCAAAAATCTCTTGCATATGGAGAGCCGCCGGGTCAAGACCACCGGATAAGGTTCTTCCGCTTGGCGGGATGATCAGATTATAGGCTCTGGCAAGTCGTGTGATCGAATCCAGAAGAATGATCACATCCTGTTTATGCTCTACAAGACGGCGCGCACGCTCCACAACCATCTCGGAAACTCTCTTATGATGTTCCGGAAGCTCATCAAAGGTAGAATAGATCACTTCCACATTCGGTCCCTGAATCGCCTCTCTGATATCGGTAACCTCCTCAGGGCGCTCATCGATCAGAAGAATGATCAGATGCATATCTCTGTTATTCCTGAGGATAGATTTGGCAACATCTTTCAGAAGGGTTGTCTTACCTGCCTTTGGCGGAGATACGATCATTCCTCGCTGGCCCTTTCCGATAGGACTGATCAGATCCACGATACGCATGGCCGTTGTGCCGCCTGCACGTTCCATGACAAGTCTCTCATTCGGAAAGATTGGTGTCATATCTTCAAAATTATATCGTCTCTGTCCCTCACTCGGATGGAAACCGTTAATGGAAGATACGTAAAGAAGGGCGCTGAACTTCTCTCCCTGAGTCTTAATGCGGATATTTCCCTGGATGATATCACCGGTCTTTAAATTAAAACGTCGAATCTGGGAAGGAGACACATAAATGTCATTCTCACCCGGCATATAATTCTCGCATCGGATAAAGCCATATCCATCCGGAAGAACCTCAAGGATCCCGTTAGCCTTTTCACCACTGTCCAGCTGGGTAGATTCTGACGGGACATTCCCGTTCTCCCTTACAGATTCCCGGTTATATTCACGGTTATATTCACGATTGTACTCTCTGCGGATATTTGTGTTTCTGTGTTCCTGCTCATTCTTATCACTACGATATTCCTTCCGCTGCTCCTGAAGACCTTCCCCTGCCGGACGGGTACGATATTCTGTTTTTTCCGAATCATAGCTTTTTTCTTTTGCAGTATTTTCTGCCGGTGTACTTTTGTGTACTTCTTCAGAATTTCCTCTGTCGGACTCTTTGGCGTCCTCCTCCAGCATCCGCTCGATCAGTGCCGGTTTTCTCAGAGTAGAAATCCCCTTCATCTCTCGCCTTTGCCAGATCCTTCAGCACTGCCAGAGACAATGATTCATACTTTTCTCTCATATTAAATCCTCTATTCTTAAATCTGATAAATTATATATTTGTTGTTTATGGAATCAGATACAACCTGACATGGCTGCACTTTTTTTGAATGAAAGCGTGTTTTCAGCTTATGTTTCATTATACACACCTTATAGAGTCTATTGCAAGAAATATTTATCGACATTTTTTTTATAATTTTCTCACAAAAAAGAAAAAAATCTGCCCGGGAGATATCTCCCGGACAGATCCAACGTTTCTGTATGCTTCTTCTTTAGCTCCAGAACGGTCCGTATATATCCATGACTCTCTGGACACGTTCATCGGTAATTTTATTCAGAGCCTCCACGATCGCTGCATACGTCTTTGGTCTCTGTCTCTTAAGTGTTGACGGGCTTGTTACATACTCAAGCACTGATTCTGCAAAATATTCTGAACTGTTCTGCGTTGCATAGCTTCTGTTGATACCTGTAAATTTGGATTTTTCGCTGTTATAACTGCAGCAAAAGCACTTGTTCTGTCTACGTTTCCCGCAACAAAAGCAAGGAAATGTCCCAGTTCATGGTAGACTGTCTCATTCTCAAAACGAAGGATGATGCTTCTTGAATGTGCATTAAAGCAGCCTCCGTAGTTAACAGACGGATCAACCGTTACAGTAAATCCAAGCTTCTTGTAGGCATTGAGCACCCTGCTGTCCATCTTCGGTGCAATGGAAGCAATATTGCTTACTGAATATTTGCTGTCCATGCTGATGTTTTCTACTTCTTTTGTGGAAGCTGCATTCACTTTGCCGGCAGTACCTGCAGCTACCCTGACTGTTGTGGTCGTCTGAATGGTTGTAGTCACTTTCCGTGTCTGAACGGCTGTTTTTGATTTCTTTGTGTATTTCTGTGTTGTTGCAGTCTTAACTGTCTTTAATGTTTTTACGGTTGTATTTCTGTTTGTTTTCTTTGTGGTCGTACTCTTCTTATTGGTAGTCGGAAGCTTCTTGGTATAAGTCTTGGTCGCCGCTTTTTTCAGCTTAACTTTTTTTCTGGTTGTCTTGGTATTTGAAGTCGTTTTGGTAGTCACCTTCGGTTTTGAAGCAAGTGGAGTGTCATCCTCTGTGATGGTAGTTTCCATTACCGGATCTGTAAAATCCGGAAACTCCGGAACCTGTGACGATTGCCAGACATTAAAGCCACCTGCCAGTACAATAACAGCTGCGAGACATCCTGCCAAAGCTTTTTTCCTGCCTGTAAAAATTTTACGAATATCTGTTCTTTTCATATCATTCACACCTTTCTGAAAGCCGACGTTTCAGTTTCCACCCCAAACCGGATTTTAAGCATCAAAAAACCGCTTATTCTAACAAAATAAACGGCCGCATCAAAACACATATCCTTGTTCATAGATGTTATCTGAATACGTCATTAAATCGGAATTTAATGCGGCAACCGGCTGTCATAGTCATCCTTCGGACCTTAGACCCATGGCTTTGCGTCCCTGTCTTTCAACAGGTTTGCCCTTATATGTATAGTATATGTTTTTTCCCTGAAATGTCAACATTTTCCCCTGCATTTTGAGCTCTGCTCCTGTCTTTTTTTCACGGAATCTGCTATACTGTTCAAAAGAAAGCATGATATAACAGGAGAACGGAAACTATGTCAAAATTTTTACCAGTCCGTCTCTTTTTTGTATGGCTGCTTTTCGGAATCCTGCTGGCAGGCTGCGGAAATTCTCCTTCCTCCGATGAAGAACCTCCGGTATATTCTCCGGCCAGAGTCCTCACTCCGGAGGCCCCCGGCAAAAAAACACTGGGCAGCTCCCCTCTGATCCTGGATATTTCCAATCAGGATCAGGGATATCTGACTGCAGAATCCGATTCCGATGATTCCCGCATGAACATTCAGCTTACCGCTCCCTCCGGTGTGGTCTATTCCTATTTTCTGGAACCAGATGAACAGGCGGTACTTCCTTTTTCCGAAGGCTCCGGTGAGTATCTCATCACCTGCTATCAGCAGTAGATGGAAACCAGTATGCCGCCCTTTACACGGAAACGCTCACAGTAAAGCTTCAGAATGAATTTCTTCCGTTTCTGTATCCGAACCAGTACGTGAACTTTTCTTCCAAAAGTGAAGCCTGCAAACTGGCAGCCTCTCTTGTCAAAGAGGACATGACCGACATCGACATCCTGAAAACCTTCTATACATATGTTACCAGTCATATTTCCTACGATTATGACAAAGCCGATTCTGTCGAAGCCGGTTATCTTCCTGATGTAGATGATACTTTAAACACCGGCACAGGGATCTGTTTCGATTACGCTGCACTGACTACTGCAATGCTCCGCAGCCAGGATATTCCCTGCAAGCTTCAGATCGGCTATTCCGGTGATGTGAAGCATGCATGGATCGATGTTTATATCCGTGGCAGAGGCTGGGTGACAAAGGCAGTATCTTTTGACGGAGACACCTGGAAGCTGATGGATCCCACCTTTGACGCCAACAGTGATGGTGATGAAGCGATCCAGGAATATATCGGTGATGAAAGCAATTATACGGTACAGTTCACGCGCTGACCCACTAAAGGAGACATTATTATGAAAAACAAACTGACAGCCCGGGAATTATCCAGTTTCTGCGGGCAGATGGGAATGCTTCTGCATTCCGGCATATCCACAGCTGAAGGACTTCACATCCTCTGTGACGAAAGCAAGACCGATGCAGACCGGCAGATCCTCACACCCCTGATCCGTTCCGTGGAAGAAAACGGTTCTCTTTCCCGGGCTCTTGACGAATCCGGGGTCTTTCCCTCATCCATGACCGCCTATGTCCGGACCGGCGAGGAAACCGGCTGCCTGGATGAGATCATGGAAAGTCTCAGTTCCCACTATGAACAGGAGGAAGAAATCTCCGGACAGATACGGTCTGCAGTCACTTACCCGCTGCTCATGCTTGGCATGATGGCTGTTGTGATCCTGGTCCTTCTGATAAAAGTCCTGCCGGTATTTCAACAGGTATTTAACCAGATGGGAATGGAAATGAACGGGGTTTCCCGGGGACTTCTGAATGCAGCAACGTGATCAGCCGGTATTCCTCTGTTTTTCTGATCCTCGCCGCAGTCCTCATTGGCTGCATCCTGTTTTTCAGTCTTACGGAAAAAGGCCACAGCCAGCTGCGAAAAATGGCCATCCATCTCCCGTTTTTCCGTGAGATCCGGTTGCCATGGATTACAGTCGTCTGACCCAGGGCCTTTCCCTGGGACTTCGGAGCGGACTTTCCCCGGAAACCAGCCTGGAGCTTACAAAGGATCTGATCTCACAGCCGGTGACACTCGAAAGACTCCGGAAGGCTTCCTCTATCCTGGATAGCGGAGAAACCTTTTCCAGGCTCTTACAGAATCCGGTCTGTTCGGCGGCATGGAAGGCCGTCTCATCACGATATCCTTCTATTCCGGTTCCAGTGACGAAACCTTCCGCAGGCTTTCCCGGCAGTACACCGAAAGATCCATAGATCTGATTTCTCAGGCAGTCTCTATTGTGGAGCCTACCATCGTGATCCTGCTGTCTCTTCTTGTGGGGCTGGTCCTTTTATCCGTCATGATGCCGCTTCTGGGGATCCTCTCAGATTTTGCAATGTAAGGTGGTGACCGTATGAAACTTTTTGAAAGCCGCAGAACAAAATTTCTCAGAACATTTTTTCTTCTCTTTCCGGCGCTGCTTCTGGTTTTATCCTGCACCTTGTTTGTGGCAGGTGTCAGCAGCACCTCCGACCAGGCTGTGCAAAAAGAACAGAACGCTCTGGAGCAGGCGCTGAAAAACGGCGCCATCCGCACCTATGCCCTCACAGGTACATACCCAGAAAGCCTGTCCCAGCTTCTCTCGGATTATCATATCACTTATGACAAAACCAAATTCGTAGTAGAATATGTTCCTAACGGTTCCAATCTCCTGCCATCTATCAGTGTAATTGCTCTGTCCGGCAGTGCGAAAGGAGGGAGTGCCTCATGAATCACCGGAAGAACACCGGACATTCCGTTTCTTCTCTTTTTTCGCTTCTTCTTTTCGGTGTTTTTGTTCTGTTCCTTATACTGATGCTGCTATTTTCCGCCCGGATTTACCAGCAGACTGTGAAACAGACTGACTCCGATTCCGAGCTTGGGACCGCAGCAACTTATCTGACTACCAAATTCCGGCAGCACGACCGCGGCGATGAGATTTTTTCCGGTTCCCTGGATGATATTCCGGCTCTTTGTTTCCGGGACGATATCAAAGGAAAAGAATATATCACGTATATTTACCTGAAGAATGACAGTCTGATGGAGCTTTTCACTGCAAAAGACTCTCAGGCCAGCTCTGATGCAGGGACCGTCATCTCACAGCTTTCCGATTTCCGGTTTTCGGAAATGGAAAATGGTTTTACCACTTTTCCTTGGAAAGTACCACAGGAATCCGCTCGGAATTCCTGCTTCATCGCACTGCCCAAAAGGAGGCATCATGAAAAATCAAGACATAATTCCGGTACCAGCCTTTTTCTGATGGAAATGATCCTTGCCCTTTTGTTTCTGTCACTTTCCTCAGCTGCCTGCATCCAGATCTTCGCGGCAGCACGGAAAAGCCGTCTCCAGGCAGAACAGTGGAACCAGATCCAGCTCTCACAACCTCCGTGGGCGAGATACTGGAAGGCACTGACGGAACCGATGAACAGATTCTCTCTCTGTTTCCGGGGCAGTCAAAAGGCACCAGCCTGATCTGGTATTATAACCGTAACTGGCAGAGCTGCTCTCCGGAGAAGCCGCCTGTGAAATGATCCTGGAAACAGATATTTCTTCTTCAGAAAAATCCGGCGAGCTTTCTTTCCGGCGGCTTTCCAACGGCAGTGAGCTTTACCGGATCACCCTGCGTTTTCCTGTTGATGATTACAGAAGGGAGGCTGTACATTGAAACAGAAGCATACGTTTTTTGTAACTGTCGGCATTCCTTCCCTGTTTCTTATCTTCTCTGTACTGTGTCTCTGTGTACTTGCTCTGCTTACTCTTGGAAGCTCCAGATCCAGTCTTAACACAGCCAGACATTCTATGAAACAGACCGAAAATTATTACACCGGCTGCGCAGACGCCACGGAAACCGTTTCAGAAATCCGTGATGATCTGGAGCAATACAGGGAAAAAGCTTCCGATGAGACCGGATATTTTCATGGTACAAAAGCTTGCGGACACAAGGGACGATCTCAGCTGGGATTCCCACAGCCACACCCTTTCCTTCTCCGTTGGAATTTCCGAGACACAACAGCTTTCTGTAGTGCTTGAGATTTTTTACCCGCAGAAAAAAAGCTCTTCTGCTTATCAGATCCTGCAATGGAACACAGAGCTTACCGGATCCTGGCAACCTGACAACCACCAGAATGTATTTAAAGGAGAATAAACCTATGGATACCTCTATTCCTGAATTTTTGGCAGAAGCTGCAACCGGCGTGTCTCTGATATCTTTATCATCGCCGGCCGCCCTCTGGCAGAAAAAATCGACGGTCATCTTTTGGACCGTGGTGACAGGCTGATGCCTGATCAGACAGAAAATTTACTCCGCACCATTTACGGACTTGCGGAAAACCGCGATATATCCCGTCTTATGGAAACCGGTGATGATGACTTTTCTTTTTCTATTCCCGGTGTTTCCAGATTTCGTGTCAATGCCTACAAGCAACGTGGTTCCCTGGCTGCCGTGATCCGCGTGATCGCCTTCCGGCTGCCGGATCCTGCAGAACTTTCCATTCCCGAGGATGTGATGAACATCTCCGAATATACCGTGGCATGGTCCTTGTTACCGGTTCTGCCGGAAGCGGCAAATCCACCACCATGGCCTGTCTGATCGACCGGATCAACCATACCCGGAAGGCCACATCATCACTCTGGAAGATCCTCTGGAATATCTCCACCGCCATGATCGCTGTATCGTCAGCCAGCGCGAGATCTGTACCGACACTGAAAGCTATCTGACTTCTCTTCGTGCCACACTACGCCAGAGCCCGGATGTGATCCTTCTTGGAGAGATGCGTGATCATGAAACCATCCAGACTGCCATGACCGCTGCGGAAACCGGTCATCTTGTCCTTTCCAGCCTGCATACTCTGGGAGCAGCCAACACCATCGAACGCATCATGGACGTGTTTGAGCCATCCCAGCAGCATCAGATCGCCCTCCAGCTTCCATGGTCCTTCAGCTGTGATCTCCCAGCAGCTGATCCCGGATGTGGACGGACGCAACATTCCTGTTTTCGAGATCATGCGCCTGACTCCTGCCATCCGCAATATGATCCGCGACAATAAAGTACACCAGATCGAAGGCGTGATCTCCACGTCCGGTCAGGAGCAGATGCGTTCTATGGACCAGAGCCTTCTGGAATTATATAAAAAGGCCGTATCACCAGGGATACAGCTCTGAAATACGCTTTAAACGCTGACATGCTGAAGCGCAGACTTATGTAAGGATCTTCTCGGTATACATCTGCCTGATATGTAAAAGCACATAAAAAATCCCTTACCAATATCTGATATGTTTCCAGAATACAGAACACATATCATTTTACAGATCCGGTAAGGGATTTCTTTTTTTCAATCCGATTTCGATCAAAAAGGCATTCCTTCTCTGCGGTCGGTCAATGCACTACATTTCCTACAATTCCATAAGAAACAATATACATAATGCACTTGCCATAAAAAGTCCGCACAGGATCGCAATGGAGGATTTTTTGATATCCACCTCAAGAAGAGAGGCGATCAGTGCACCTGTCCAGGCTCCTGTACCCGGAAGAGGGATTCCCACAAACAGCAAAAGTCCAAGAAATTCATATCTCTTGATCTGGTCACTCTTTCCCATAGCTCTATTTTCCAGCTTTGTGATCATACCTCTGAACGTCTTTGTTTTTTTCATCCATTTAAAAATCTGCCGGATAAAAAGCAGGATAAACGGAATCGGAACAATATTTCCCACGATACAGATCGGCAGTGCCTTCGCAGCCGATATCTTCAGCAGAGAGGCTGCCAGAAGACCGCCTCGAAGCTCCAGTATCGGGATCATAGAAATGATGAACACAGCACCTCGGGAGAGATAAACTGTGCAAGGTGGTGTGAAAACCATTGTACCAGTACTTCCATAATACCTCCTTAACTGTTATTTCTGCAGATATTCCGTCAGGAATTCTACCAGTTTTTTCATCTCCTCATCGGTACATGGTGATACGGAGATGATTGTCGATCCTGTCCTTCGGGAAATATCTTACATAGATATGTTTCTCCCGCAGTGCTGCGAAAAGCTCTTTGGCCGGACAGCTCTCATGTGTGGCAAAGATAAGTTGGATCTGGAATCCTGGAAGGAAAATCCAAGCTTCCTGAGCTCTGCCTTTGTCCACTCTCTTGTTGTAATGATCTTATGGCAGCATTCCTCAAAATATGCCCTATCCTCCATAGATGCCACACCAGCTGCGATAGTAGCACGATCCATGGTATAGGAATTAAAGGAATATTTCACATCATTGAGATATTTGATCAGCTCCGGATTTCCGAAGGCATATCCGATGCGCATTCCTGCCAGGGATCTGGACTTGGAGAAGGTCTGCACAACAAGCAGATTATCATATTTTTCAATCAACGGCAGTGCGGATGCTGCTCCGAAATCCACGTACGCCTCATCTACGATCACGATACTCTCCGGATTCTTTGCTACGATCTCCTCGATCTCGGAAAGAGGCATTTCCACGCCGGTCGGTGCATTGGGGTTAGGGAATACGATTCCGCCGTTTTCACGGAAATAATCTTCTTTACGGATATGGAACTCCTCATCTAATACCGGGCGCTCATATGGGATCCTTAAAAGATCTGCCCATACATCATAGAAGGAATAGGTGATATCCGGGAACAGAATCGGCTTCTCTGAATTAAAAAATGTGAGAAAACACATAGCCAGTACGTCATCGGAACCAACGCCTGTAAATACCTGTTCATCCTTCAGTCCGTAGAACGCGGCAATACTGTGTACCAGGTCTCCTGCTGTCGGATCCGGATAAAGTCTCAGGGTATCGGCATCAAGGGCCTCCAGCGCCTTCTCCACACCCGGAGCCGGTGAATATGGATTCTCGTTTGTATTCAGTTTGATCATGTCGCTCTCATTTGGCTGCTCGCAGGAGTATACGGCACTACTTTTCGTATATTAGCTTCCCATGGTTTCATGCTGTGCTTAACCTCCTATCATATTCTTTTGCTATTGTACTCACTGAGAGGACATTTGTCAAAGGGTAATACCACCTGCCGGGAAACAAAAAGACACCCGTACCGGGTTACAGAGTACGGGTGTCTGATATATTCTTCTTAATGAAGGGCTGTTTTGGTTCGTGTCAGGCGCTTAAGATCAGATACGTGCTACGCCTGTTGCTTTTGCTGCCTCTGCTACTGCTTTTGCGACAGCCGGTCCGACTCTCTTGTCGAATGCCTTCGGAATGATATACTCCGGAGAAAGCTCCTCATCTGTGATCAGATCTGCAAGAGCCTTGGAAGCTGCGATCTTCATCTCATCGTTGATATCACTTGCTCTTACATCAAATGCACCACGGAAGATTCCAGGGAATGCAAGAACGTTGTTGATCTGGTTCGGGAAATCACTTCTTCCTGTGGAGATAACCTTTGCTCCGCCTGCTTTTGCGTCATCCGGGAAGATCTCCGGTATCGGGTTTGCGCATGCGAAGATGATGGCATCTTTGTTCATGGTCTTAACCATCTCTGTTGTAACTGCTCCAGGAGCGGAAACACCGATAAATACATCCGCGCCAACCAGCATCTCTGCAAGAGATCCCTGTTTCTTCTGAAGGTTTGTGAGCTTGCTCATCTCTTCCTTAACCGGGTTCATTCCTTCTGTACGGCCCTCATAGATGGCACCCTTTCTGTCGCAGAGTGTAACATCCTTGAAGCCTGCTTTCAGAAGAAGTCTGCAGATAGAGATAGCAGCTGCACCTGCACCGTTCATAACGATACGAACATCCTCTTTCTTCTTTCCGACAACCTTCAGAGCGTTTGTCAGACCTGCAAGTGTGATAACTGCAGTTCCGTGCTGATCATCGTGGAAGATCGGAATATCACATTTCTCTTTCAGCTTCTTCTCGATCTCAAAGCATCTCGGAGCGGAGATATCCTCAAGGTTAACACCACCGAAGGATCCGGAGATCATGTAAATAGTATTTACGATCTCGTCTACATCATGGCTCTTAATGCAAAGCGGGAATGCGTCTACATCGCCGAATGCTTGAACAGTACACATTTACCTTCCATAACAGGCATACCTGCTTCCGGTCCGATGTCACCAAGACCAAGAACTGCGGAACCGTCTGTTACAACAAGACACATATTCCATCTTCTTGTAAGCTCGTAAGATTTATTGATATCTTTCTGGATCTCAAGGCAAGGCTGAGCTACACCTGGTGTATATGCAAGAGAAAGGTCGTCTTTATTCTCAACCGGCACTCTTGTAACAACCTCGATCTTACCTTTCCAATCTCCGTGCAGTCTTAATGACTCTTTTGCATAATCCATTTTCTTTTCCTCCTTGGATAATTATGATATATTTCATTTCAAAAGGATTACCTGAATTAATAATTACCATTGAAGAATCTACTGTCCTTCGGAAGCTCATAGCCTTCAAAATAAGAACCAAAATCAAGCTTCAGATAACTGCAGAGATCAGCAAGCTCTACCATGGTATTGTCGTTGACCGGAATGCCATTCTCTTTTCTGTCTTTTTCAGCAGCTACCTCTTTCTCGCCGTGTGTATAGATCCTGTCCTGACCGTCTGCCTTCGGACTCTCCCGAAGTGCTCAAGGTATTCTGAAAAATGTTTGCGGATCGCATCCGGATCTCCGAATGCCGCCGGTTGATCGCCATAAATCCATGGCAGATACCGGTCTTATCCGGGAATGTACAGCATTTGTCGGAGGTAACGCCCATGGAAAGAATAGAGCTGAACAGCTCACAGAGCATTCCATAGCCATATCCCTTATGGCTTCCGCTGACTTCCTCGTTTCCGCCGAGAGGCATGATTCCGCCGCCTTTTTTGGCTACGATGTTTGCAAGTACATCCGGTGCATTATTGCTGGCATGACCGTTTTTGTCAAGTGCCCAGCCATCCGGAAGAGGCTTGCCCATCTTATTATACATTTCCAGTTTACCTCTGGTTACAACTGTTGTCGAACAGTCAAAGAAAAACGGGTACGGGTCTGCAGGCATAGCAACTGCGATCGGGTTGGAACCCAGCATAGCCTTTCTTCCGAAGGTCGGTACCATGATCGCCTCGGAGTTGGTACATGCCATTCCAAGAAGTCCTTCATGGCAGGCCATGTTCGCATAATATCCTGCAATACCGAAATGGTTGGAATTTCGTACACTTACGATTCCCACACCAGTTGTCTTCGCCTTCTCAATTGCCTTTTCCATGGCAAAATGGCTGATCAGCTGGCCCATTCCATTATGTCCGTCTATCACAGCAGAAATCGGTGTCTCAAAAACAACTTCCGGTTTCGCCTGGGGATGAATAGTCCCCTTCTCGATTCCTTTATGGTAACGAACCATTCTCTGCATTCCGTGGCTCTCGATCCCATACAGATCAGCAGTCAGAAGAACATCTTTAATGATGCTTCCTTCTTCCTCAGAAAAGCCAAACGCTTTAAAAACATCTCCGCAGAAATGGTTCAGTGTGTCATAACTCCATTTTACATATCCCATAATCGCAAGTCCTTTCTCCTGATATGTCCGGCAGGTTACTGCCCACGCTGTGACCCGCAGCATACTTTATATAATACTGCAGGGGTACAGTAACCTTCATCCTGTGCTGTCTCGTCTTACGCTGTCCTGCCTCAACTTGTGCTGTCTCATCCTACGTTGTCTTGTCTCATGTTGTCTCGTCTCAAGCTGTCTCGTCTTATGTTGTCTCGTCTCATGAAGCCTTCGGGATGCTGCCATAATATCAAACTTTTTGGTATTACCAATACATTCCCTATTATAGCACGCGGTCTTACC
>ENA-OQIR01000578-OQIR01000578.1-human-gut-metagenome-genome-assembly--contig:-NODE-578-length-15229-cov-2.187657_pt1 | contig 15229 bp, 18 predicted proteins | sample MGYA00242580_ERZ504745 | MGnify/ENA primary metagenome ERZ504745 (study PRJEB26092, sample SAMD00036214) | human gut metagenome | host: Homo sapiens | study: EMG produced TPA metagenomics assembly of... | reverse complement strand
GTTGGCTGCGGGCCTCAGCGCCTTTTTATGGCTGCCACCTACGAACAGCTTGCTTATGTATACCTTCCGGAACCCCAGAGCTTTTCTACCGGAGATTGTGACTTTTTCAAAAATTTTCAGCAAGACTTTGTTTGGCAGTTATGATTCCCTTACTTACGGCCTGCCGAACCTTTACTGCGGGATGCTGACCATGCTGTTTGTGCCTTTGTATTTTTTTAATCGGAGAATTTCTCTGAGAGAAAAATTGTCAGCGCGGTGATTTCTTTGCTTCTATGCGTCAGCATGATGGTCTGGAGACTGAATCTGCTGTGGCATGGAGGGGACGAGCCCACCTGGTTTCCCTACCGCTTTAGCTTCTTATTGACCTTTTGCGGCCTGTTTATGGCGATACGGGCCTTTCGCTATCACAAAGAGTATCTTCCTAGGGCCTATGGCCTGTCGGTCTTGTTTTCAGCCTTCTAATGGGAGGACTTTGGTGCTTCCATTACGAATGGGTGACCTTTGAGAATCTTTTAGCGTCTATCCTGCTTTTGCTGCTTTACGGCTTTTTTATGATGGTTTCCTGCTTCCGGCCCCAATTAAAGAATGTTTTAGCCGTATTCGCTCTTTTGTCAGTCTGCTTTGAGATGGGAATGAACGGGGGAAATTTAGTCGATTCCTTGGACAGCCAGTTCGGCTATGAGGACAGGAGCACCTACACGGAGAATTATAACCGCAAAGAAGCGCTGGTCCAGCAGGCCTGCCGGTTGGACAGCGGATGGTACCGCTTAGAGGATAAAACGAGGCGGAACGCCAATGACGCCTTTTCCCTAGATACCACGGCTTAGCGCATTACAGCTCGTTCACCAACCGGAATATGAGCAGCTTTTTAAGCAGGCTGGGGGTATCCGCACGGGTGCAGGGCCGCTTTTTGAGGTACAGCGGTTCCAGCAATGTGATAGATTCCCTCTTAGGAATCCGCTATGTGATCGGCCGCCGCGCCCCGCATCAGGATTATGTCCCGGCAGCAGAAATTGACGGCTTCAGGCTGTATGAAAATCCAGACGCCTTACCGGCGGCGTTTTTATCGTCAACCGATCTGGGAGGCTTTCATATTGCCCAGGATGAAAACGTGTTTGAGGCGCAGAACCACTTGATGAGCGCCTTGCTCGGGGAGGAAAAGGAATATTTTACAGCGGTTGACGGAGTGGAAATGACGCCATCCCTTACGCGTATCCAGGTCAATGGTTCAGCGACGGCTGGTGTACGGTAACGAAAATGGAGGCGAGGAGGCCTATCTGGAATTCTCTCTGGTTAACGACAAGGATCAGGAAATCTATTTTTATATGACTTCTTCTGGTTTCGCTGATAATAATTATCTGTTTTAGATGGAAGGATTCTTGAAGATGAGAAGCACCCCTTGACCGGAGCGGTAGACTGGATGGTTTGAAGAGGGAGAAACCATAAAGATACAGATGTATTTAAACGGGGATTTGACCTATCTTCAGATGCCGTTGTTTTACGGATTTGACGCGGAAGCCTTTCATCAGGATTGTGACGCGCTGAAGGCAAGGGGAATGACGGAGATCACCCAGGATTTGACTGGGCTCTCCGGTACGGTGGAGGTGGAAGAAGGCGAAGCAGTGTTGTTTACTTCGTTACCGGCTGATCCTGGCTGGACTGTATGGTTGATGGAGAACAAACGCCGTGGAATACGGTATCTGACGCCTTTTTGACAGTGAGGCTTTCCAAGGGAAGCCACCGAGTATCCTTTACCTTCTGTCCCGCTGGCCTGCGGGAGGGATTACTGATTACCGCTGCCAGCGGCGCTGTTGGAATCCTGGGGGTTTTTTGGTTTCGTTTTTACGAAGCCGCGTAAAAAGCAATGGGCGGAGGTAATGCCGTCTTGGCGTCAGGAAATCATAGAATTACAATATATCATAACGGAGGCTGTTTTCATGAATGTATTAGTAGTGGGCTGCGGTAAGGTGGGCTCACGGCTGGCCAGACTGCTGGCTCAGCGCGGTCATAATGTATCGGTGATTGACAGAGAAGAAGATATGTTCTCTCAGCTTGGTGAGGATTTTGACGGGGTGACTGTTACTGGAATGCCGATGGATATGGATGTACTGCGGAACGCCGGGGTAGAATGGTGCGACGCAGTAGCGGTGGTTACGCCGGATGATAATTTGAATATCACCATTTCGCAGATTGTTAAGACTTTCTTTCAGGTAGAAAACGTAGTGACAAGAATCAGCGATCCAGCCCGGGAAATGGCGTTCCATCAGTTCGGGCTATCCTCTGTTTGTTCTACCAATTTGGTAGTCAGCTCGCTTTATACGACTTTAACACAGCCTATCGAAGAAAAGCAGATTACCTTTTTAAACGCTACCCTTGCGGTTGATGCCCGGCCGGTAGAGGAAATGTATATCGGCAGGCATCTGGACTCTGTTCCGCAGTTGGCCGGCGAGGCGGTGATGGGGGTTCTCCATCCTGGCGGCAAGGTGACCATTAATGACGGGAAGAGCCGGATTGAGCTGCATACCGGGGATCAAATTTTGATCACGCATTTGGTGGACTGAAAGGGAGGCGGACTGGGATGAATATTGTAATTATCGGTGGGGGAAAGCTGGGCTATTCCCTGGCGATCAATATGCTGGACCGGGATTTTCGGGTAAATGTAATTGAAAAAAATAAGGTGCGCGCTATGAATTTGGCGAACGAGCTGGATGCGGAGGTTATCTGCGGAGATGGTACCGAACTGGAGGTGCTGATGAAAGCCGGCGTACAGGAGGCCGATTGCTTTATCGCGGTGACTGGCCAGGACCAGGACAATCTGGTGGCGTGCCAGCTGGCAAAAAAGCGATTCCGTGTGCCAAAAGTGATTACCAGGGCCAATGACCATAGAAACCTTCTGGCATTGAGAAACCTGGGAGCGGATATAGCCGTCAGCAGTACGGAAATTATCACCCGGGCAATTGAGCAGGAGGTAGACAGCGCGGGAATGCATCTGCTGGCCAGCTTGAATCGGGGCAAGGCGGCAATTTGTGCCCTGACCCTTCCGGAAAATTCAAGATTTCACGGTATGAGCCTAAAGGATATTCAATTGCCACAAAATTCCCTGATTGTGTCTGTGGTTCATCAGGATGTCTTAACGATACCTCAAGGCTCCACGGTTCTCAGCTCAGGCGATGAAATCGTAGCAATTTGTGAAAGCGATCAGCAAAAGGAGCTGATGAAGATGTTCCGGTAAAATGGATGTTAATTTAATAAAGCGGGCGGGTGCGCTGCCCGCCAAAATTAGTGGAAGCGGATTGCTTTGACTTTTTGGCCCGCTCTGTGGGCGGAGCCGGCACAGCCTTTCATTTTCCGTACTGCTTAGAAGCTGTGCTCCGGGTAAGCAACGATTGAGCAAAAAACAGCCCGCCGGAAGGTACAATCCTTCCGCGGGCTGTTTTTTTAAAAGAGATGGAAAAGAGAAGGCCTGATTATGATTCTGCTCATTTGCATCTTGCTGCGGTTATCCTACGATTACTTTTCCCTCAGGGAGTATTTTACCAGGGCCGCCGCTATGCTTCATAGTCAAAGCGAGCACTAGAGAAATAGGGCCGACTCTGCCGATAAACATAGTGAGCATAACGAGAATTTTCGCAACGATGGACAAGTCGGGAGTCAAACCGGTAGTGAGGCCTACCGTACCAAAAGCGGAAACCGCTTCGTAGACAGCGTCAATGGCGGACACCTCCGGAGGGGTCGTAACCATAATAACGCCGGACGTGATTGCGATTACCAAAAAGGCCATAGCTACGATCGTCATAGCACGGTATACCACAGACTTGTCCACACGGCGCTTGTTAATCACCGTTTCATCCCGGCCCCTGGAAATGCTTACTACAGTTGCCACCAAAACCACAAAGGTCGTAGTTTTAATACCGCCGCCGGTAGATGAGGGAGAAGCGCCGATAAACATTAAAATAATCGTAACCAGTTTTGTGGCGTCTCCAAGCTCTCCCTGGGGAATAGTGGCGTAACCGGCGGTTCTGGCGGTTACCGATTGGAAAAAGAAGCGTTCAGCTTCTCCCAGAAGTTCAGGTCCTTTAAGGTATGGTCATATTCCAGTCCAAGGGTTAAAACGGTTCCCAAAACCAGCAGAGACGCGGTGGAAACCAGCACAATCCGGGTGTGCAATGTGAGGTGCGGACGGCGTTCTTCTTTTCTCACCCGTTTTCTTCCCCAATTATATAGGTCCACTGTAACGATAAAGCCGATACCGCCTAGAATAATCAGACAGCAGATAGTCAGGCAGACCAGAGGATCCCCTACAAACAGCTCCAGGCTGGCATCGGGCTTTAGAAAGCCTAAAATATCAAAGCCCGCGTTGCAGTAAGCGGAAACCGACAGAAAAACGGAAATCCAGATTCCCTTGCCCCCAAACATAGGGACAAAGCGCAGCATTAGAAGAAAAGAACCGAAAGCCTCGCAAACAAAGGTAAAAAACATAATGGTGCGGAGCAAACGGGGAAGATCCAAGGTACTGCCGTTTGTATACTCTTTGGCGATCTGCATATCCCTTAGATCCAGCCTGCGTCGCAGAAACAATGTAAATCCACTGGTGAAGGTTACCAGTCCCAGACCTCCCAGCTGAATCAGGCCTAAAATGACCACCTGCCCAAAGGCGGACCAATGGGTCCAGGTGTCGAATACCACCAATCCGGTGACGCAGGTAGCGGAAGTCGATGTAAAAAAAGAGCTGAGCAGGTCGGTCGCCTGCCGGTCTCTGGCTGAAATAGGCAAGGCCAGCAAAACAGCGCCGATCACAATGATAATGAAAAAGCTGGAAACAATCAGCCGGACTGGAGGAACATCCTTTAACCGGCGGATCAAGGATTTTTTTTTCACCTGTTTCCATGAAGCGTAACCGTCCTTTTCTGAGAAGCAGTAAGCGTATTTTATATCAAACGTTTTGGAGATTCCTGAGATTCTAGAAAAATCCTTTTGGAAACCCCTGTTTTTTCAGTACCGCAATCAACGGCAGACCCAGGCCATAGCAGACTGCCAGTTCGCCTAAGCCTACGCTGAGAGCCATTGCGGCGAAGAGAGGAACTGAAAATCCAGCTGGATCAGTAACAGCGATCACACACCCGACTATGACAGCGTTGGTAAGTACCGGGGGAAAGGGCGCCAGAACAGGAAGCCCCTTTACTGTAAGGTTTCGCAGCAAGCGGGTGAGCACGGCGGCCAGCAGAGTAGCCGAAGTGCCGGAAATCCAATCAATGATCCCCATTGGGCTGCCTAGATTGGATAAAAAACAGCCGATGGCGAGACCCGGAATAGCCGAGGGGGTAAATACGGGCAGAATGGTCAAGGCCTCGGAAAAACGGAACTGAACGCCTGGTAGGCTAAGTTCAGCGCTGCGGCGGCATAGGTAAGCACCGTATAAATCGCCGCAATCATTGCCGCTTCTACCAAGCGGCGGACTTTTAACGATTGATTCATATGAAGTTTTCCTCCGTAGTGTTTTTTTAGGTCAGGAAGTTGCGACTGACCGCCAAGAGATTGAGTTTATCTTACCCCTTTTAAGAGGAAAAAGCAAGCAATCCAGCTATTTTTGTACAGCTTACATTAAGATTCCGTAAACCCTGGAAAGAAATACTTCAAATTGTAAAAGAGCCTTCAAAAAAGGGGAGGCTGCGGTTTCGCAGAAAAGGCTTTCTTTCAAAGGATTAGAGCTTTTCTTGCGCGGCCGGCCTTGCCTTAAATACGGATAGGGCCTTCTTAGGATCGGGTGGTTATGCTTTGATCTCCCGTTTTCCGCCGCCATTCTTTTACACCGGGAGGAGAAATTGATTGAATTCTGTTAAAAGCATGATCGAAAATTATTATGAGATAAAACAAAAGCCGTTCCGCAAAACGGAACGGCCGGAAGCGTCCAAAGAAGGGATAAACCCTGTCTAGAGGGCAAGCTTATCCTTCGGTCTTACCCAGCAGATTGAACCGAAACAGCTTGCTTTCGTCGTCGGGATTCTCACAGATAATATAAGCCTCGGCGATTTTGCCGCCTTCGATTAACTGGGTTAAACCGACCAGCTGGCAGAGCTTACTCCTTAAATTCAACTTGTCGCCTTCTCTGGTTACCAGATAGACATTACCCTTACAACTGTCCAAGACGGCCAGAAAATCGGGAACATCTACATTGTGAAGCTCGATAGGTGTTGCCATGCTGATTCCTCCTTTTCCCTTAAGGCAAAGTTTTGGCTTTCTCAAAGCTGCATCCATTATAGCATAGTCCGGAGAATTGTCAATGAATGCCAGCGCGCAATTTTTGGCTATTTTGCGTCTTGAATTCTGATAATGCGCTGGGCGGAGCGGGCAATAGAGTCGTCGTGGGTGATAAGAATTACGGTTCTTCCCTCCTGGTTCAGCTGCTTTAAAATCGCTAAAATTTGAGCCCCGGAGGCGCTGTCCAGGTTTCCGGTCGGCTCGTCGGCCAGAATCAAAGGAGGGCTGGCGGCGATCGCCCTAGCGATTGCCACCCGCTGCTGCTGGCCGCCGGACATTTGACTTGGCAGGTGCTTGATACGGTGAGCAAGCCCGACTTTCTGCAGGGCCTCTAGGGCCAGCTTTCGGCGTCTTGGCTTTTCGATCCGCCGGTAAACTAGGGGAAGCTCTACATTTTCAAAGGCCGTTAATCCGGGAATTAGGTTAAATCCTTGAAAAATAAAGCCGATTTCCTCATTGCGGATCAAAGCAAGCTGATCCTCATTCAGGCTTGCCACGTTTTTTCCGTCGAGGTAATAGGAGCCGCTGGTGGGAATATCCAGACAGCCTAAAATGTTCATCAGAGTGGATTTTCCCGAGCCCGACTGACCGACGATGGCGACGAACTCGCCTTGACGAATCGAGAGAGAGATCTGGTTCAGGGCGTAGACCTGTTCCTCTCCCGAAGGATAAATTTTAGATAGTTCTTTCAATTCCAGCAACGTTTTCAATGAAGTCTTCCTTTCGAGGGTTTCTGAGTTTAATATACCCCGAAATTGCTAATTATTTGTATCATTTGTAGAAAATGCAAGGAATGCTTTGTAAAAACCGCAGTAAGGTTTTTTAGCCTTTAGCCGCTTGCTTTTCGATTTCCGGACATACCGCCGCAGTTCATGACAGGGCTTGGGACCGATGGATGGAATTGTCAAAGCTCCTTTTTTATTGTATACTAAAGACAAATCCTTAAAACATAGACAGGAGAGATCAAAATGGATAAATTCTGGAAACAGTTTAAAAGCGGCACGGATATTAGAGGAGTAGCTTCAGAAGGCGTGGCGGGCCAGAAAATTAATCTGACCGATGAAGTGATGGAAAAGATTTCCGCTGGGTTTGTTTTGTGGCTTTCGAAAAAAGCGAATAAGCCTGCCGATCAGCTGATTATTTCCGTGGGGCATGACAGCCGGATTTCCGCTTCCCGCATCCAAGCGGCGGTGACCAGAGCGCTGGAGCCTGCCGGCGTAACAGTTTACGACTGCGGCCTAGCATCCACCCCGTCTATGTTTATGACTACCGTTGATCTGAAATGCGACGGGGCGGTGCAGATTACGGCCAGCCACCATCCCTTTAACCGCAACGGCTTAAAGTTTTTTACCCCTGACGGAGGCTTAGAGAGCGATGATATTACCGCTCTGCTGGCCTTGGCTGAGAAAGGGGACAAGCCTGAAAATGTTCCCGGAGGCAGTGTGAAGCCGGTGGCCTACATGAGGGATTACGCCAAGCACCTGAGGGAGATCATCTGTAAGGGGGTAAACGCGGCGGATTATGACCATCCGCTGAAGGGCTTTCATATTGTAGTAGACGCAGGCAACGGAGCAGGCGGCTTTTACGCCAGCGACGTTTTGGAACCATTGGGAGCAGATGTCGCCGGAAGCCAGTTTTTAGATCCCGACGGTATGTTCCCAAACCATATTCCCAACCCGGAGAACGAGGAGGCAATGGCCTCGATCTGCGAGGCGGTGAAGGAACAAAAAGCGGATCTAGGTGTAATTTTCGATACCGATGTGGACCGCGGCGGCGCTGTGGACCATCAAGGAGAAGAAATTAACCGGAACCGACTGGTGGCGGTGGCCTCCGCAATTGCTCTGGAGGGCAATGAGGGAGGAACCATTGTCACCGATTCGATCACCTCCAGCGGATTGAAGTCTTATATTGAGGAGACGTTGGGCGGAAAGCACCACCGTTTTAAGAGAGGCTACAAAAACGTCATCAACGAGGCGATTCGTCTCAATCAAGAAGGAATCAACTGTCCTCTGGCAATTGAAACCTCCGGGCACGCGGCGCTGAGGGAGAATTATTTCCTGGATGACGGCGCATATCTGGTAACTAAGATCATTATTAAAATGGCTCAGTTGAAAAAGGAAGGGAAGACGTTGGAGTCTCTGCTGGCGCCGCTGCAGGAGCCGAAGGAAAGCGTAGAGGTTCGCATGCCGATTTTAACCGAGGATTTCAGAGCCTGCGGCGAGCAGGTGATCTCTGGACTGGAAGCCTACGCCAAGGTTCACGATGCTGGCAGATTGCTCCGGATAATCACGAGGGCATCCGGGTATCCTTTGGGAAAGACGAAGGCGACGGATGGTTTCTCCTGCGGCTCAGCGTCCATGACCCCATTATGCCTTTGAATATTGAGAGCGACGCCGTAGGCGGTGTGAAGCTTATCGCCGGCAAGCTGTACGATTACGTAAAGACTGTAGAAAATGTGGATATCTCCGCGCTGGAGAAAATCCTGTGAGAAATTGAAAAAAGCCCGGGCGATGCGAAACAGCCTGGGCTTTTTTTATATCCTTGAAAAAAACCTCTAATGCCCATTTTTCCATAGTTGCTTTGTATGCGGGACAGGCTTTCTTTGATAGAACATGATAGAAATCAAAAAAGAGAATGAAGAGCAAAGAAAAAAGCACGAAGCTCGGCTTCGTGCTTTTTCGAGAGGAGAAAAATTTTGAAAAAAGCGAGGGGTTTTATACAAATAAAGGATTAGAAATCAACCTTAGTGCCATAGTAGGTAGCCTTCAGAAGCTGCTCCATCTGGGCGGGAGTGATGCTTCTTGGGTTGGAGCCGGTGCAGGCGTCTCCAACAGCGTTGGCGGCTACCTCAGGCAGCTTCTCTAAGAACTCCGCCTCGTTGATGCCGAAGTCCTTCAGAGTCTTGGGAATATTCAGCTTTACATTGTAATCGTCGATCTTGGCGCACAAAGCGGCAACCAGCTCGTCGTCGGTATTGCCGGCAAGGCCGACAGATTTCGCGATCGCGGCATAACGCTTCTTCGCAGTAGCGTCCTTAGCGTTGTACTGGATTACATAGGGCAGATAGATGGCGTTGGCGCAGCCGTGCGGAATATGTCCAGTGCTGTAAGCGGCTCCCGTCTTGTGAGCCATCGAATGAACGATGCCCAGCAGAGCGTTGGAGAAGGCCATACCGGCCAGGCACTGGGCATAGTGCATCTGCTCTCTGGCAGCCATGTTGCCATTATAGGAATCCGGCAGATATTCAAATACCATGCTGATGGCTTTCAAAGCCAGAGGGTCGGTGAAAGGAGAATTTAAGGTGGAAACATAGGCTTCAATCGCATGGGTCAAAGCATCCATACCAGTATGAGCAGTCAGCTTGGGAGGCATGGTCTCGGCCAAATCAGGATCAACGATAGCAACATCAGGAGTGATATTGAAGTCGGCCAGAGGATATTTAATGCCCTTGTGATAATCGGTAATTACGGAGAACGCGGTCACCTCGGTGGCAGTGCCGGAGGTGGAAGGAATCGCCAGGAATTTCGCTTTCTGACGCAGAGTGGGGAATCCAAAAGGAGTGATCAGGTCTTCAAACTTAGTGTCCGGATACTCATAAAAAGCCCACATAGCCTTCGCGGCGTCAATCGGAGAACCGCCGCCGATAGAAACGATCCAGTCAGGCTGGAATTCCTGCATGGCCTTGGCGCCCTTCATAACGGTTTCTACAGACGGATCAGGCTCAACGCCTTCGAACAGCATAGTTTCAATGCCGGCCTCGTGCAGATTGTTGACAACCTTGTCTAAAAAGCCGAAACGCTTCATAGAGCCGCCGCCAACCACGACGATAGCCTTTTTGCCCTTCAGGTTTTTCAATTCGTCGATGGAGCCTTTACCATAATAGATGTCTCTGGGAAGTGTGAATCTTGACATAAAAAAGCCTCCTGTTTTGTAAAGATTGCTAATTGTGTTTGTGAATTTAATAACAATCTTTTTGATGGTTTTATCTTACCACTTTGATAAAAAAGTATCAATATGATAATTGCACAATCATAATATTTTTTTTTGTATATATTATCGAAAAAGAAAAAATCTGAAAGAAGGTGGCTGTTTTTGATGGCTATGATATAATAATTCTGTTTTCTATAGCTATTGAGAGATTTCTATGAATTATGAGCATGAAAAAGGAGATTATCCTATGAGATTTATTTCTTGGAATGTAAATGGCTTGAGGGCTTGTTTGACAAAAGGATTCCCTGAATTTTTTCAGCAGATCGACGCTGATATTTTTTGCCTGCAGGAAACCAAACTGCAGCAAGGGCAGGTGGAGATGGTTCTTCCGGGATACCGCCAATATTGGAACAGTGCTGTCAAAAAAGGCTACAGCGGTACCGCTGTGTTTTCGAAAAAGGAGCCTTTGTCTGTAAGCTATGGATTAGGAATTGAGGAGCATGACCAGGAGGGACGGGTCATCACCCTGGAATTTCCAGCTTTTTATTTGACTACAGTATATACGCCCAATTCTCAGGAAGGATTAAAGAGGCTTTCCTATCGTATGGAGTGGAGGATGCTTTCCGGGATTATCTTAAGGGCTTGGACTCAAAAAAGCCGGTGGTAGTCTGCGGGGATATGAACGTGGCCCATCAGGAGATTGACCTGAAAAACCCGAAAACCAACCGCAAAAACGCTGGCTTTACCGATGAGGAAAGAGAACGCTTTTCCCAGCTGCTGGCAGCGGGGTTCATTGATTCCTACCGTAGCTTGTATCCGGAAAAAATCGAGTATTCCTGGTGGTCTTACCGCTTCAACGCCAGAAAAAACAATGCGGGATGGCGCATTGACTATTTTCTGGTCAGCGACCGGATCGGCGGGCAGATTCAGGACGCCAAAATTCACACTCAGGTAATGGGCAGCGACCATTGTCCAGTTGAACTGGACTTAGACATTTGAAAGAGATAAAAAGTTAAAAACAGAAATAAAGTGATTCGTCCCTTTGACCTGCTTGTCCTCAATGCTTTACGATACTTTAAAACACTTTCTCTTTTGACAATGAAGTCTGTCTGTGGTAAGCTGAAAACATTATAATTGGAGAATTTACTGAAGAGATTGAACGCTGCAAAGCTGCGAGGTGCTTTGATGGATAACAGAGTAAAGGCCGCTTTTTCCTATGTGTTCGGCTGGATTACCGGAATTATTTTTTTGGCCATTGAAAAAGAGGATGAATTTGTACGGAAAAGCGCGGCGCAGTCCTTTGTGCTGAGCCTTTTTCTGCTGGCGTGCAACCTTTTGGTGTTCTGGATTCCCATTGCGGGGCCGGTGCTGTCCGGCTGTATTGGCTTCGGCGGCTTCCTGCTGTGGATCATCCTCATCGTGAAAGCGGTTCAAAACGTTTATTTTCGCTTGCCGGTCATCAGTACGCTTTCTGAAAATTATGTGATGCGGTGGTTTTTGTAAGAATGATTGCTCGGGTTTTCTTAAAAGCAATAGGAAAACGAGCGGAAAGAGGCTGTTTCTGAAACATCTTTCAGAAACAGCCTCTTTTCACAAGCCTATTGACCCGTGAATTGGCAGAAATCCATTCTATCCGCCCAATTACTATCTAACATTACAGCTAAGCTCTATGTTGAAAAGCTTAAAGGCTGTAAAAGAAAAAGTATCGGAAAAATGGCGGCCAGAGGGAAAAACAGAACTGCCGTTTGTTCTGGGGTTCCGGAAAAAGTAATTCGCGGCTTTCATGCGGGTTGTATTAAGATTTTCTAAAATACCGTTCTTTTTTATCAATTTCTGCGTTAAGTGAACATTCTGTGATGGTTCTGTCAAAATCCTTAGGTTTTGCTGGTTTGTTCATAAAATGTTAACATTTTCTAGACATCTTTCGTCTAATATAAATAAGGAATAAACGGCGGAACAGCGTTCCGTTGTTGAAATAGTGAGGAGTTGAAACGCAGATGATAGAGGTAAAGAACCTCAAAAAGCGGTATGGCAATAAGCTGGCTGTCAACGATGTCAGCTTTACCGTGGAAAATGGGGAAATTCTGGGCTTCCTGGGGCCGAACGGCGCGGGCAAGTCAACCACGATGAACATCATTACCGGCTACCTGTCTTCCACAGAGGGCACGGTGACGATCGATGGCTGTGAAATTTTAGAGGATCCCATTGGGGCGAAGTCAAAGATTGGCTATCTTCCAGAATTTCCGCCCTTGTATCCGGATATGACTGTAATCAAATATCTGGAATTTATGTACGATCTGAAAAAGGTAAAGCTTCCGAAAAAGGCTCACATTGCCGAGGTCTGCGATCTGGTGAAGATCACCCATGTGAAGGACCGCGTCATTAAGAACCTTTCCAAGGGCTATAAGCAGCGTGTCGGGCTGGCCCAGGCCCTTTTGGGCAACCCGGAGCTGCTGATTCTGGACGAGCCGACGGTAGGCCTGGACCCCAAACAGATCATTGAGATCAGAAATCTGATTAAAAGCTTAGGCAAAAAGCATACAGTAATTCTGTCCTCCCACGTTTTGCCGGAGGTACAGGCGACCTGCGACCGGGTGATTGTTATTAATAAAGGAAGTATCGTTGCTGACGATACCCCCGAGAATCTGTCTAAGAAGCTGACTGGTGAGCACAAGCTGGTGGTTCGCATCGACGGCAGAGAGCAGGAGGTCTACAGCACCCTAAGAGCCATCGACGGTATGATCGCGGTGACCAAAGACGGCGAGAAGGAACCCGGTGTTTATGAGTATACCATTGAGGCCAAACCGGATATGGATATCCGCCGCCCGCTGTTCCGTGCCATGGCGAAAAGGGATTTCCCGATCCTGGCCATTCGCAATGCGGAGCTTACCCTGGAAGACATCTTCCTCCAGTTAACTGACGAAAATCAGAATCGCACCTCGGTTCGTTCTATGCTGGCAGAGGATACGGTTCTAACGGAAGACAGCGGTGCTGATTTAAAGAGCGTTGCCAGAGCGGTTGTGGAAGCTCAAAATACGGAGACTGGCAGCGAGGATGCGACTGAGAACGGGGGCGAAGACCAATGAGCGCAGTAATGAAGAGGGAATTGAATTCCTATTTTTCTTCCGCAATCGGATATATTTTTATTGCGGTATTCTATGTGTTTGCAGGCTTTTACTTTTTTGCGACCTGCTTATTAAGCGGCTATTCTACCTTAAGCTATGTTTTTAGCAATATGTTTGCCATTGCAGTTTTTCTTGTGCCGGTATTGACCATGCGCCTGTGGAGTGAGGAAAAGAAGCAGAAAACTGACCAAGCGCTGTTTACCGCGCCGGTAAAGCTGCTGCCCATTGTGCTGGGAAATATTTTGCCGCGCTGATTATATATGCCATCAGCCTTGCGATTTTCCTTGTTTTCGGTCTGGTAATTTCTTGTCTTTGTCACCCCTGAGTGGTCCGTTATCATAGGTAATCTGATCGGCCTGTTTTTGCTGGGAGCGGCTTTAATCGCCATTGGCATGTTCCTTTCTTCCTTGACGGAAAATCAGGTGATCGCCGCGGTCTCCGGCTTTGCCGTAGGCCTGGTCATTATGATGCTGGACTCTATCGGTTCTTTGTTCAGCAATACATTTTTGGTGTCCATTTTTACGAACCTTTCCTTTAACGCTCACTACACCAACTTACGACTGGTTTGCTGAATTTTGTTGACGTTATTTTCTTCTTGAGCGTGATCTCGGTCTTTGTGTTCTTGACTGTCCGCGTCTTCGAGAAGAAGAGATGGAGCTAAAGGGAGGTGCTGTGAAATGAATCTGAAGAAAAAAGAGAAGGAGCAGGCGGCGCCGGAAAAAAATTTGGAGCCTGCTGCGGTAGCCGGCAAGCTGCTAAGAAAAATATATTTAAAAGCAGAAAATTTAAATACGGCGGTATCGCTACGGTAATCACGATCCTGTTTATCGTGGTGGTGATCGTCATCAATATGATTATGGGGGTTCTGGACTCCAAAGTGGTCATGGAAGTGGACCTGACTCCCAATCAGGTTTACGGACTGACCCAGGAGTCTATCGACTTTGTCCAGGGACTGGATAAGGATGTGGAAATCAACATCCTGAACAGCAAGGATTCCTTTGAAAGCGGCGGCCAGTATTATGTGCAGGCTGCGGCTATCATCGAAAACTACAGTAAATATTCCAGCCGGGTAACGGTGAATTATGTGGATCTGGTAAAGAATCCTACCTTTGCCGCTAACTATGAAGATGAGAATATCGCCTCGAACGACGTTTTGATTAAATGCGGCGAAAAGCATAAGCTGGTGAAATCCAGCGAATTATTCAACAGCGAGATGAGCTATAGTACCTTCAGTTATGTGGTCACTTCCTCCAAAGCGGAGCAAAGCGTGACTTCCGCCATGGTAAATGTCACCAGCGACGAGATTACCAAGGTGGCTATTCTGACGGGCTACGACGAGGCGGATTACTCCAGCCTGACCTCCATGCTCACCAGCAATAATTTCGACGTGCAGGAGGTCAACATTACAACGGATGAGATCCCCGAGGACGCCAAACTGGCGGTTATTTTTGCTCCTGGCAGGGATTATGACCAGAGCTCTCTTAAGAAGCTGGATACCTTCCTGAGCAATAACGAAAAGCTGGGAAAATCTCTGGTGTTCGTTCCTAATACACAGCCGGATCAAATTCCCGAACTGAATTCCTTCCTGGAAGAGTGGGGCATGAGTGTTGGAAGCGGCGTAATGTTTGAACTGAGCACCGACCACTTGTACAACAATACCACTCCTTTCTGGTCGGCCGCGGAATATGTAGATGAGGATTATTCCTCTGTGATTACCAATAAGAGCATCCCGGTGTCCGTTATGCAGAGCAGGCCCATCGAGATTCTTAAGGAAAGCGAGTCTATCAAGGTCCTTTTGGAATCCACGGAAAATTCCGGAATTTATCCAGTGGACGCGGCCGAAGGCTGGCAGCCTGAGGAGAGCGACCTGACAGGGCCGATTACCCTGCGGCGGTATCCACAAAGCAGGTTTCCGG
>ENA-OQIR01000577-OQIR01000577.1-human-gut-metagenome-genome-assembly--contig:-NODE-577-length-15231-cov-2.591764_pt1 | contig 15231 bp, 19 predicted proteins | sample MGYA00242580_ERZ504745 | MGnify/ENA primary metagenome ERZ504745 (study PRJEB26092, sample SAMD00036214) | human gut metagenome | host: Homo sapiens | study: EMG produced TPA metagenomics assembly of... | reverse complement strand
CTTGTGATTATTTGCGAATGTGTTTTTTAATTGGTCAGATAAATGATACAATATTTTTTTCGTTTTTACCAATAAATACCACTTGAATTTCATCTGTACTTGAGTGTCGGATAAATACGTGTCTTAAATCTTGAGCCATTTTAAGTGTGATCTTTTTTTGAATAAAGCTAAATACTTCATTGATCACATGGTCTTGAATCTTACATTCTTTGCATGTAACGACATCATTTGAATGTTGACGATAAAATCCCATTTGTACTTTTCCATCTTTAATTTTAACAGGAAATTGTGCTTTGTTACGATAGTACCAAGGATTATCCATTCCTAGAATTGGCTTTACTTCTATGTCTTCAAAAAGCTTTTTAACATGTTTATATTTATAGTCTAATTGATAGGCATAACTCATATGTTGTAGTTGGCATCCACCACATGTTTTGGCAACTTCACAAGTAAGTTTTTGACGATTTATACTTGGCTTTAAAAGTTCAATAATAATACCAAAAGCGTATTTTTTGTTGACTTTAACAATTTTAATTTTTGCCTTTTCACCAATTAATAAGTTTGGAACAAAGACAACCATATCGTCAATTTTAACAACACCACTATTTAAATCTGTATCATCGATACATGTTACTATATATTCTTCATTTTTTTCATACATAAGTATGATAACTAAAAATTAAAATTGACAAATGGAATTGTTTGAGTAAAATATATAGCGTACTATGTATAAAACATAGCATGCTATGAAAATGAGGTGAATACAGTGCGTGATAATGATGAAATTGGTTTTTATTTTGGTTTGATCAAGAAAAAAATGGACAAACATATGAATGAAGGATTAAAGAAGTATGATTTGACAAAGTCACAGCGCGACGTTTTAGGATATTTGCATTTTACAGATAAAGAAGTAGTCATTCAGAAAGACATTGAGGAGCATTTCCATATTTCAAATCCAACAGTTACTGGGATTCTAAATCGTTTAGAACAAAAGGGATTTATTGAAAGAAAACATGATCCTAAAGATAAACGTGTTCGTGCAATCGTATTAACACAAAAAGAGCAGGATCTTCATGAGGATATTGAAAATCAGATTCGAATCATGGAATCAAAATTTAGTGATGCCTTAGGAGAAGAAAAGCGAAAGCAGTTGTTGGAAATTTTGAAAGAACTTGCTCAAAATTTAGAATAAGGGGGTTTATTATGGTTAAAACTTTATTAAAGGAAGTTAAAGAATATAAAAAGGATACTATTTTAAGTCCGGTTTATGTATCAATTGAGGCTATACTTGAAGTGTTTATTCCGTTTTTGATGGCAATCCTAGTGGATAATGGTATTGAAAAAGGAGATATGTCTTCAATTTGGTTTTATGGCTTTTTAATGTTGGTGGCAGCCTTTGTATCTTTGTGGGCTGGTGCTAAAAGTGGAAAGCATGCGGCAATCGCATCGAGTGGATTTGCGAAGAATCTTAGAAAAGCAGAGTATCGTAATATTCAAAACTTTTCTTTTTCAAATATTGATGCCTATTCAACAAGTGGATTAATTACACGTATGATGACAGATGTTACAAATATTCAAAATGCGTATCAGATGATTATTCGTATTTGTGTTCGTGCACCACTTATGTTGATAGCTTCATTGATTATGGCTTTTATCATTAATAAAGAAATGGCTTTGATTTTTGTGGCTGCCGTACTTGTTTTAGGTGTTGTTTTATTTGGAATTATTTTTATCGTAAGTCCCATCTTTAGTCGACTTTTCTCTCGTTATGATTTTTTAAATGCGAGTATTCAAGAAAATATTTTAGGAATTCGTGTAGTGAAATCTTTTGTTCGTAAGGATCATGAAATTGAAAAGTTCCGTAAAGAAAGTGAGACTATTTTTAGTATTCAGGGTAAGGCTGAAAAGATTTTAGTGTTTAACTCGCCTGTTATGCAGCTTTGTATGTATGGCACAATTCTTTTGATTTCATGGTTAGGGGCTCATCAAATTGTGGCTTCAAATATGACGACTGGTGAGTTGATGTCTCTATTTACTTATACAACAAGTATTTTGATGTCATTAATGATGATGAGTATGGTTTTGTCATGGTGACAATGTCAATTGCGAGTGGAAGACGTATTGCCGAAGTATTAAATCAAGAATCTGATTTAACAAGTCCTGAAAATGGTATTCAAACAGTAGAGAATGGAACCATTGATTTTGAGGATGTTTCATTCCATTATGGAAATGATGAAAACATTTTAAGTCATATCAGCTTACACATTCCTTCAGGATCAACTCTAGGAATTCTAGGAGCAACAGGATCGAGTAAATCGAGTTTAGTACAATTGATTCCACGATTATATGATGTAACACAAGGGAGTGTGAAAGTAGCGGGTATTGATGTTCGTGATTATGATTTAAAAGTGCTTCGTGATAATGTCGCAATGGTTCTACAAAAGAATGTTTTATTTTCGGGAACAATCAAAGAGAATATGCGTTGGGGAAATCCAAATGCGACTGATGATGAGATCATGGAGGCTTGTAAATTGGCTCAAGCAGATGAATTCATTCAATTGATGCCAAATAAATATGATACGTATATTGAACAGGGTGGATCAAATGTTTCAGGTGGACAAAGACAACGTCTATGTATCGCAAGAGCTTTATTGAAGAGTCCTAAGATTTTGATTTTGGATGATTCGACAAGTGCAGTAGATACTAAAACAGATGCTTTGATTCGACAAGCATTCTTAGAGAAGATTCCACATACGACAAGAATTATTATTTCTCAGCGTGTTTCAAGTATTCAAGATGCAGATCAGATTCTTGTGATTGACGATGGAAAATTTCTGGTTTAGGTACGCATGAAGAATTATTAAAATCGAATGCGATGTATAAAGAAACTTTTGAAGCACAAAATAATGGAGGTGATTTTGATGAACAATAGAAGTACGAATAGTTTAAAGCGTGTAATTAAAGAAACAATCACTTCTTATAAAATTGAAAGTTTTATTGTGCTTGTATTAATTATAGTGTCAAGTATTGCCAATGTATATGGAAGTATGTTTTTAAAGAGCTTGATTGATGATTATATTGTTCCATTATTATCACAAACAGTTCCCAATTATGTGCTTTTATTAAATGCATTAATGAAATTGATGATGATTTATGGTGTAGGTATCTTAGCTACGTATGGATTTAATCGTATAATGGTAACAATTTCATTGGGTACTTTAAAACATATTCGTGATGAATTGTTTGAACATATGCAAACGTTGCCATTACGTTATTTTGATACACATGCACATGGTGATATCATGTCAGTGTATACAAATGATACGGATACTTTAAGGCAATTGATTTCTCAAAGTATTCCTCAGGTTATTGTATCTTTAATGACGATTATCTCAGTTACGATTTCTATGTTTATCTTAAATGTTCCATTGGCTGTTTTAACAATCGCATGTGGTTTATTGATGGTGTATACTTCAAAAAAGATTTCGGCAAAATCAGGTAAATACTTTATTGCCCAACAAAAACAATTGGGTGTAGAAAATGGTTTTATTGAAGAAATGATGGAAGGAAGTAAAGTCATTAAAGTTTTTACGCATGAAGAACAAAGTATCAAAGATTTTGATCATGTAAATGATGCGTTGTTTGAAGCAAGTGCCAATGCGAATACGTTTGCGAATGTTTTAATGCCAATCGTAATGAATATTGGGTACATTTCTTATGTACTTGTTGCGGTAGTTGGTTCTATCTTTGCCCTAAATCATATTGCAGGATTAACATTAGGTGGCATTGCCGCTTTCTTACAGTTAAATCGTAGTTTCACAAATCCAATTGGACAAATTAGTATGCAGTTAAACGCGGTAATCATGGCGGATGCTGGTGCTAAGCGTATTTATGAAATTATAGATACAGAAAGTGAAGTGGATGATGGTGTGGTTACTTTAGAACAAATTGATCATGATCATTGGGCTTGGCATCATCAAGAAAAAATGGACAAGATGAATTGGTTCCACTTCGTGGAGATGTTCGTTTTGAAAATGTAAACTTCTCATATAATCCAGATAAACAGATTTTATTTGATGTTTCTCTATTTGCGAAACCAGGTCAAAAAATTGCCTTTGTAGGAGCTACAGGTGCTGGTAAAACAACCATTACGAATCTAATAAATCGTTTTTATGATATTCAATCTGGATCTATTACATATGATGGTATTGATGTAAAATTAATCAAGAAAGCAGATCTTAGAAAATCATTAGGTATTGTATTGCAGGATACAAACTTATTTACAGGTACCATCATGGATAATATTCGTTATGGTCGTTTAGATGCGAGTGATGAAGAGTGTATTGCGGCTAGTAAACTTTCGAATGCGCATGAATTTATTAAACACTTAGAACATGGCTATGACACAATGATTCATGCGGGTGGAGAATCTTTGTCGCAAGGACAAAGACAACTTTTATCCATTGCTCGTGCAGCTGTTGCCAATCCTCCTGTATTGATTTTGGATGAAGCAACAAGTTCCATTGATACACATACGGAGCGGATTGTTCAGGAAGGTATGGATAAGTTAATGGAAGGAAGAACGGTATTTGTGATTGCACATAGACTTTCAACAATTCAAAATAGTGATGCGATCATAGTATTAGAACAAGGTCATATTATTGAGCGTGGAAATCACGAGGACTTGTTGAAACAAAAGGGTAAATACTATCAATTGTACACGGGTGCTTTTGAGTTAGACTAAATTTTAAATTTAAGCTTGCATATATTTTGATTATGTTATAAAATATATGCGTTGTCGATGTAGCTCAGCCGGATAGAGCATGCGCCTTCTAAGCGCACGGTCGGGGGTTCGAATCCCTCCGTCGACGCCATCTTGTAAATTAAGTCCTTATATAAGGGCTTTTTTTCTGTTTATAGATAGTTTTGAAAACCTTTTGAAAACCTTTATAAAAAAGCAAAGAAACATTATGTCTCTTTGTTGAAAAGGTTTAATCAAAAATATTGATGTTAAGATTTAATAAACTGGAATTTGTTTTTGATACTTATCACACTTTTGCTTTTTTCTTAATCATACATATTGCTGCTAAAGTAACTATAACATAACCTAATAGTGCAATAATTGATGATTCAATTCCAAATTCTCCACCAGTGAAAACAAAGTCTTTTGAATCAAGTACATATGTCATAACCGAATATTCATCTGCCTTTTCGCTTATTGATAAACCGCCGCCAATAATTAAAATATTCCAAAGTGAATGGACAATTCCGCTGTTCCAAACAGAACCACTTTCAATAGCAACCATTGAGAACATTATTCCCACCATTGTTCCAGCAATAAGAACCAACAGGCTACTTATAATGGAAAAATCCATTCCTATAATATGTACTAATCCAAATAAAACTGATGGAATTAATACAGCTACTTTAATATTCCATTTCTCTTTTAACAGATTTAGAATAACTCCACGAAAAACCATTTCTTCAACAAAACCAGCGGCTATGCCTGTAAAAGCAATACCAGCACTCAGTATTGAAAAATCTGATTACTATTCATTCCAGAAGAAACGTACTTTCCAGAAAAGAAAAAAGATAAACCGCTATTACTGTCACAGGTAATAATACACCTACAATAATCCATTTAGCTTTAATTGAAAATTTTGGTATTCCCAAATTTTCTATTTTTATTTTAAGTAGTCTTTTTGAAAATAATTCAATTAAAACAAATGCTAATCCAACATATATAATTCCTGCTATAATATTGCATATACCTTCTGGAATTTTAACCAAAACAAACAAACTTGCCACTAACTGAGCTAATATTTGAGCTACTAGCAATACAATGATAGCTCCCAAAGCCCCTCCTATCGTCTTTCTTGTACTCATAAAATGCTCTCCTTTACCTTCATTATTGCAAAAAATTACTACCAACTTAACAAATTCCGAATTATCTATAATTTAGACTCCATTATAATCATGTTGATTGAATTATCAATAGAAAATTTTATTTGTTTTGTGTGTTTGTGTTAACACAATGTTTTATAAAAAGGATTATTCTATACATAGAACTACTACAAGACTACTACTTGCAGATGTGTTCTGAAAACACTCCTCTCCGTCTAACTAACGGAGTCTTGAGTGTTTTTTTTAGTTGTGAAATCAATTAAAATAGTATTGAAAAGAGTAGGTGGTTTTGTGAAACAGACGAATGACAATTTTACTATCATAGATGACTTAAAAAAAGAGATTCAATGCTTGAAGAACATTTTGAATCGAGAAGGAATTTCTTATCAGGAAGAATTGAATCAATTAAAGAATTCTATAAATACAGAAACTTTTGAAACGAATCAAGGAAGTCGTATTGTTTTTCCAAATGAAATCACAAAAGATATGGCAAATCGATTTTTGCGCGTTTTTGGGGTCGTACAGATGTATACGCAAAAAGAGTAGAAAACAAGAAAACAAATAAAGCGGGATACTATCCACAATGTATTAATTTTTGGTCGGATGGTTGTGGTAAGAAATGGAATGCAGGATTTCGTTGTCAAGATTGTCATTATCAAAAGTATAAAGCTTTGACAATTGATAGTATTATGTCACATTTAAAAGGAAATGAAGTGATTGGTGTTTATCCATTGTATAAAGATAATACGTGTCGCTTTTTAGTTTTTGATTTTGATAATCATGATAAAGATGCAGGAAATGATTTTGCGAATAAAGATGAGAGGTGGAAAGAAGAAGTTGATGCGATGCGTGAGATTTGTCAATTAAATGGAATTGATCCATTGATTGAACGTTCTAGATCAGGTAAAGGAGCGCATATTTGGATTTTCTTTGATAAACCGATTTCAGCTATTTTGGCAAGAAATTTCGGAAATGCTTTGTTGGATAAAGGTGCAGAACAAGTGAATTTAAAATCATTTAAATACTATGATCGTATGATACCAGCACAAGATAGTATGCCAAAGGGTGGTCTGGGAAATTTAATCGCATTGCCATTACAAGGACGAGCATTGAAAGATGGCAACAGTGCATTTATTGATGAAAATTGGAATGCCTATTCAAATCAATGGAATGCATTGTGGTCTAAGCCTAAGCTTTCACAGGTGTTTATAGAAGAAAAGATAAAAGAATGGCGTGGTAATCTAAATGATAAGCCATGGATTCCATTAGTGAATTTGAAAGAATGAAGTGGATGGAAAAATGCATATCATTTTATCAAATGGTATTTATGTGGATACTTCAAATTTAAGTGTGTCTATTCAAAATAAAATTCGTAAATTGGCTAGAATTAGTAATCCTATTTATTATAAAAATCAAGGTATGGGAATTTCTACTTTTGGCATGTATAAATATATTTATCTTGGTGAAGATCACGATAGTGGATATATACAAATTCCTAGAGGATGTTATGATGCTTTAATTTCGTATAATAAGAATGCTGAGATTCAAATGATGATTGATGATAAAAGACAACAAGGAAGAAGTATTGATGTTACTTTTAAGGGAGAGTTAAAACCTGAACAAAATGTAGCTCTAAATAAAATGATTGAGCATGATAATGGTATTTTATTAGCGGCTACTGCTTTTGGTAAGACCGTTCTTTGTGCAGATTTAATTGCGACAAAGAAAGTGAATACATTAATTTTGTTGGAGAGTTCGTCTTTATTAGAACAATGGAAAGATAAGTTGCAGACATTTTTGGATATAAATGAAGAGTTACCTGAATATACGACACCTAAAGGTTTGATCAAAAAGAGAAAATCATTGATAGGTACTTTGCAAGGGCTCATGATTCCATGACAGGTATAATTGATATCGCAATGGCTGGCTCTATATGCAAAAAAGGTAAATTTCATAAATTGTTAAATGAGTATGGCATGATTATTGTGGATGAATGTCATCATGCTGCTTCAAATACAGAAAGTACGGTTTTAAAAGAAATTAAAGCTAAGTATGTATATGGTGTTACAGCAATTGATCGAACGGATAAATTAGATAAGATGAATTTTATGCTGATTGGTCCAATACGACATAAATATTCCGCAAAAGAACAAGCAAAACAACAAGGAATTCCTCGTTTATTATATCCTCGGTTTACGCATGTAGTTGCACCAAGAGGAATGATGAAAGATGAAAAAATCCAAATGAAGCATACTCAATATTACGAGATAATGATTTGCGAGATCAAATGATTATTCAGGATATAAAAGAATGTATAAAGAAAAAACGTACGCCTGTGGTTCTGTCTAAATATGTAAATCATTGTAAGAAGCTATATAAACAATTAGAAGGTGTGGCAGATTCTGTTTTCTTGTTGATAGGAAGCCAATCAAAAAAAGAAAATAATCATATTGTTGAATTAATGAAAAGTGTGCCTGAAGACAAAACTATGATATTGGTTGCGACAGGATCACTTGTTGGAGAAGGCTTTGACCTTGATAGGTTGGATACTTTGTTTCTAGCAATGCCGGTAGCGAGTAGTGGGATTATAAAACAATTCACAGGAAGAATTCATCGACTATATGATAAAAAGATACAATACTTGTATATGATTATGTAGATGTCCATATTCCAATGTTTGATCGAATGTATGGGAAAAGATTAAAGGCCTACAAAGAATCAGGTTATGAATTAATTTCGGATACTAACGGCATAAAAAGTGAATCGCAAATTTCTCAATCTATATATGCTGCAAGTAATTATTACGATGTGTATAGTCATGACTTAATGCGTGCAAAGAAGAATATTATTGTATCCAGTCCTTCATTATCTGGCGATAGAGTTCTAGAATTTACTAAATTGATCAAAGAAAAGATGGAAAGTGGAGTTGAAGTAACCATAGTTTCTTGGATGCCTGATAAAATTAGGTTTGGAAGTTCAAATTATAGAATGCAGTTGTTAGAAGAAATGAGACAATTCTGGTTTTTATCTAAAATCTGCAGAAGATAATTGTGAACATTTTGCGATTATTGATCAGGAAATTGTATGGTATGGAAATATAAATTTATTAGGTAAACAAGATGTAGAAGATCATATTATGCGGATTCAAAGTAAAGAAATCGCAAGTGAACTTATGGAAATGACTTTTGGGAATAGTTTATATAATTATTTGAATAACTTCTAGAAATTTTCCTAGAAGTTTTTCTATTTGTGATAAAATAATGGGCAGGTGATATTTGATGAGCGAAAAAAGAGAAGGTTACCAGTTTGTTGGATGGTATATAGATAAAGAGTGTACAAAAAGATTAAATCCAGGTGGGGTTCTTCCTCATTCTGTGACTTTATATGATAAATGGATTCCTATTTGGTATCCCATTGAATATGATGTGGACGGTGGAGTTATGTCGCGTCGTAATCCAAGATATACATGCATTGAATCGGAAGAATTATTGTTGTATCCGGCATTTAAGAAGGGCGTTATGTTTGTAGGTTGGCAGTTGAATGGTGAAATTATAACAAGTTTACCAGCAGGCATTCATGAACCAGTCATATTAACAGCTATTTATAAAGAATGTCCAGTTATCCACTTTGAAACGTGTGGTGGAGCCAATTATATGGATGTATGTACGGATGAACATGGATTGTTGCAAAATTTAAAGCCGCCAGTTCGAGTTGGATATACTTTTGATGGATGGTTCTGGGATTGTGATTATCGTTGGCGTTATAACTTGGATGAACCCATTCATGAGTCTTGTACTTTATATGCCCGTTGGCAAGTAAGTCAATATAAGATTACGTATGATTTAAATGGGGGACTAAGTAGTCGAAGAAATCCAAAGTCATATACGTATTTTTCGGATACAATTCATTTGTTGCCGGCAACAAAGCCAGGTTATGAATTTGTGGGTTGGTTTGACGAAAGAGGAAATGAGTTAAATGTCATTCGTGAGCATTCAATGGGGAATAAGCATTTAATTGTACAGTTTAGAAAGAGGGAATTGAATTAGTATGCAAAATCCATTAGGGTATGAAAAAGAGTCATCATTATTAAAAAAGTTTGCGATACCAAGTATTATCTCAATGCTTGTATCGTCACTATATAACATTGTAGATCAAATCTTTATCGGTCAAGGTGTTGGTTTTCTAGGAAATGCTGCAACCAATGTAGCTTTTCCATTGACAACAATTGCACTTGCGATTGCATTGTTGATTGGGATTGGTTCAGCAAGTTTATTTAGTTTATATCTAGGTGAAAAAAGCCAGAACGATCAAGTAGTATTGCTGGGAATGGTATTAGTATGTCTGTTCTTTGCTCAGTAATCTATGTTGTTTTAGTACTTGTATTTCTTGAACCTCTACTAAAATCATTTGGTGCAACAAGCACAATTATGCCTTTGGCACTTGAATATACACGAATAACAACTTTGGGTGTTCCGTTTTTGATTACGACAAATGTGATTAGTAACTTGATTCGTGCAGATGGATCACCAAAATATTCAATGACATGTATGGTTGCGGGTGCTATTGTGAATACTATGTTAGATCCACTATTTATCTTTGTATTTCATATGGGTGTCGCTGGGGCTGCCATCGCTACAGTAGCTGGTCAAGTAATTTCATTTTTTATTGCCGCTTGGTATATTAAGAGTTTTCAACATATTGAATTTAATAAAAAGAGTTTACGCATTTCTTTAAATGATACAAAGGAAATGGCAACCATTGGAATGAGTGCTTCATTAAATCAGATTGCGATTTTGTTTGTGCAAATCGTATTAAACAATTCATTGACGTATTATGGACAGTTTACTAAGTTTGGTAGTGATATTCCTTTAGCTGCCTGTGGCATTGTGATGAAAACCAATGCGATATTATTAGCTATTATTATTGGTATTTCGCAAGGAATGCAGCCAATTATTGGATTTAATTATGGAGCCCAAAAATATGAGCGTGTCAAAAAGACGTTCAAGCTTGCGATCAGTGTAAATTTGGTTGTTTCATTTATTGGCTGGGCTTTATTTCAATTCTGCACAAGTACTGTATTATCAATATTTGGATCAGGGGATGCGAACTATTTTGAATTTGCGACAATGTTTATGCGAATCTATCTAATGCTAGTATGTGTTGATGGAGTACAGATGTTATCGTCTAGCTTCTTTTCATCAATTAAAAAAGCATATTTAGGAATGTTTTTATCTATGACTAGACAAGTATTATTTTTGATTCCATTAGTTTTGATCTTACCTAAATTTTTTGGGTTGAATGGAATCTTATATGCGGCTCCAATTGCGGATTTTGTTGCTTTTGTAGTTTCTGTTATTTGTATATTGGCTGAATTCAAGAAGTTAAATGAATTAGAAAAAATATGAAAGTAGACTCTCTATAAAAAGGAGAGTTTTTTTCTTTCAATGACATTCTACGTATTCTGTATTTTAAAAATGCGTAGAATTGATTATTGTCGATATTTATGGTAGAATACTAATGTTTCGCATGGAGGTATAAGTGAACGCATATTATCATTCTTTAATCGAAGAAATAAAAAAAGAGATAGATGAAAAAAGTTATGCCCAGGCGTACGAATTGATTTGTCAGGAGCTGAACATGCCTTATGTTCCACAAGATGCATTGGAGTTATTAGAATCTTATAAGTCTGAATGTAAACCTTATTTGGAACAGAAGAATAAGAGTATGGATTTCAACAAGTTACATGATTATATTCATGGAAGTCTAGAACAAAAAATCTATGCGATTTCTATGCTAGAGAATATGAATCTAAGAATGTGTCATGATGAAGTTCAGGTATTATTGGATTCAGATTTACCTGATGAATATAAGGGTACATTGATTGAGGCTTTAATGGAGCAGAAAATCGATGATCCATTTGATTTGATAAAATCCGGATTGAACATTACATTTATTCCAAGTGCCATCTTACCTATGGAGCAAGACTTGTCAATCTGTGAAGCAAGTTCGTTATTTGAAAGTTGGTTTACAAATGAAGATCCAACTATGGTTCAATTTTGTATGTCACTTTTGATGCAGCTTGTTTTATATGAAAGACCATTTGATCAAGAAGATAAAGATCCTTACCAACTTGCGAAAAGTGTAACAAGACTTGTATATGATGCAATGCAGAAATCCGATGAATGGCCTGGTTTTGTGAAAAAACAAGGTCTTGAAAAAATTGAGGATATTGAGTTATCCATTGAAAAGCGAGGAGAAAACAATGACTAGTACTTGGACTTTGAAAGAAAATTCTACTGGTGAATTAGAAGTAACTGTAGAAGGTGAAGCTTGGAAAAAAGCACAGAAAAAAGCATTAAAATATGCTAAATCTCACATGAGTTTGAAAGGATTCCGTCAAGGACAAATTCCTGATGCATTAGTTAAAAAACAACTTTCTTCAAAAGCATTATATGATATGGCTAGTGAAGAAGTTGCTAATGAAGCATTATCAGAAGGAATCAAAGAACACAATATCGAATTAGTAGCTCGTCCTACTTTAGATGTTAAAGAAGCTGATGATGAAAAAGCCGTATTAGTATTTACATGTACAGTGCTTCCTGAAGTAACTTTAGGTGAATACAAAGGATTAGATATCAAAAAAGCGGACGTAGAAGTTACAGAAGAAGATGTTGAAAACGAAGTTAAACGTGTTCAAGATCGTTATGCAGACTGGGTTGTTCGTGAAGATGACGATGCTGCTCAATTAGGTGATCAAGTAGTTATCGACTTTGTAGGAACAAAAGATGGTGTAGCATTCGAAGGTGGTTCTGGAGAAAATTATCCATTAGAACTTGGTTCAGGATCATTCATTCCAGGTTTCGAAGAACAATTAGTTGGAGTTAAGAAAGGTGAAGAAAAAGACGTTGAAGTAACTTTCCCTGAAAACTACCAACAGCTGAACTTGCTGGTCAACCTGCAACATTCCACTGCACAGTTCACGAAGTAAAATATAAAGATCTTCCTGAATTAAATGATGAATTAATCAAAAATTAAAAATCGAAAACGTTGAAACAGTTGATGCTTATAAAGAAAAAGTAAAAACAGATTTAACGGCTCAAAAAGAAAGAGAAGCTGAAGAAAACTTCACTAATGAATTATTAGGAAAAGTTTGTGATAACGCAAACGTTGAAATTCCAGCAGCTATGATCGATGCAGAAGTTGATCGTATGTATAGAGAATTCGAAGGTCGTATGCAACAATCTGGATTCACTGCTAAACAATTCTTAGAAGCAACTCATCAGACTGAAGAAGCAATTCGTGCTCAAATGAGCCCAGAAGCTGCTGCTCGTGTTAAGACTCAATTAGTATTAGAAGCTATCGTAAAAGCTGAAAGCATCGAAGCTAGTGATGAAGATGTAGAAAAAGAATTTACTACAATGTCTGAAATGTACAATATGGAAGTTGAAAAAATCAAATCATTGATTTCTCCAGAAAGTATTAAAGCAGATTTAGCTAATCAAAAAGCATTAGACTTCATTAAAACTTCTGTAAAGTAGTATAATGTAAACGAAAAAAGACGCTTAGCGTCTTTTTCCATATTTAATATAAGGAGGTTTTTGTATGGAATTAAATACCTATCCTTTAGTTTGTACAAGAGGAGTCGTACTGTACCCGAATCAAGAAATTGTCATTGATGTAGGTAGAGATACTTCTGTACATGCTGTTGAAAATGCGCAGGATAATTATGATAAAAGATTTGTTTGTTTTCTCAAAAAGAACTTGAACAAGAAAATCCTGCAACCGAAGACATATATTCTGTAGGGACTTTGTGTGAAGTTCGTCATATTCGTCGTTTTGATAACTTTTTACGCGTTAAATTCCGTGGGATTAAGCGTGTTAAATTAAATAAATGGATCAATGGAAGCTTGAGTGATCTTGTGGAAGTTGAAATTCTTGAAAGCGAAAAACAAGATACGGTTGAAGAGGAAGCCTTAATTCGCATGATCGCAGATGAGCTTGATCGCATGCAAGGTCAAGATCGTTTTGTGACAAAAGAAATTGTTATGGAAATTTCTAAAGGTATGGGCGGTGAATTCTTAAGTGATAAAGCTGTTCAGGGGTTACCTTTAGACCTTGAAAGAAAACAAAAATATCTTGAAACACTTGGAGTGAATGATCGTTTGATGATGTTGCTTCAAGATATGGCAAAAGAAAAAAAGATGAGTGAAGTTGAAAAACAAATCAACGAAACTGTAAAAGAAAGAATTGATCAAGGGCAAAAGGACTACTATCTTCGTGAAAAGATGAATGTCATTCGTGAAGAATTAGGGGATACAGTTGCTCAAGATGAAGATGCAGCTAAAATTCGTAAGCGTTTAGCTGAAAATCCATATCCGGACTATATTAAGAAAAAGGTATCAGATGAAGTAAGTCGTTATGAAATGCTTCCTATGGCTAGTGGAGAAACTGGCGTAATCAAAGCGTATATTGATTGGCTAATGGATCTTCCTTGGTGGCAACAAACAAAAGATAACGAGGATTTAAATGCGGCAGAAGCCACTTTAAATGCGGATCATTATGGTCTAGAAAAAGTGAAAGAACGTATTCTAGAATATTTAGCTGTTAAACAAATGACTAATTCATTAAATGCACCAATCATTTGTTTGGTAGGGCCTCCTGGAGTTGGTAAAACATCTTTGGCAAAAAGTGTTGCACGTGCATTAGATCGTAAATTTGTGAAGATGTCTCTTGGTGGTGTTCGTGATGAAGCGGAAATTAGAGGACATCGAAGAACGTATTTAGGCGCTTTGCCTGGTCGTATCATTCAAGGCATGAAAAAGGCAGGCGTGACAAATCCTGTATTCTTAATTGATGAAATTGATAAAATGGCAAGTGATTATAAGGGAGATCCATCAAGTGCAATGCTTGAAGTATTAGACCCTGAACAAAACTCAGTTTTCTCAGATCACTATATTGAAGAGCCTTATGATTTATCAAAAGTATTATTCATCGCAACGGCTAACTATTTAGAAAATATTCCACCTGCATTAAGAGATCGTTTGGAAATCATTGAATTATCAAGCTATACAGATGCAGAAAAGGTTCATATTGCTAAGGATCACTTAGTGCCTAAACAATTAAAACTAAATGGATTAAAACCATCTCAATTAAAAATTGATGATGATATGTTACTATATTTAATTCGTTACTATACTCGTGAAGCGGGAGTTCGTTCATTGGAGCGTACAATTGCGACAATTTGCCGTAAAACTGTATTGGCTATCTTAAAAAACAACAAACGCAGTATTAAGTTAAACTAAGAAATTAGTTCATGAAGTGGTTGGG
>ENA-OQIR01000576-OQIR01000576.1-human-gut-metagenome-genome-assembly--contig:-NODE-576-length-15237-cov-1.429186_pt1 | contig 15237 bp, 30 predicted proteins | sample MGYA00242580_ERZ504745 | MGnify/ENA primary metagenome ERZ504745 (study PRJEB26092, sample SAMD00036214) | human gut metagenome | host: Homo sapiens | study: EMG produced TPA metagenomics assembly of... | reverse complement strand
GGAAGAAAGTATTGAGTTGATCCATTATGCATCTGCACAGGGGATCAATATCCTGGACTGCTGGATGCCGGACCCGAAATCCAGAAATATCATTGGTGAGGGAATCAGGAGAACCGTGACAAATGGTTTATTCAGGGACATATCGGATCAACATGGAAGGACGAGCAGTATTACCGTACCAGAGAGATGGAATATGTGCGTCCTGCATTTGAGGATCTTTTAAAAAGGCTCCAGACGGATTATATTGATCTTGGCATGATCCATTATGTGGACTCTGAGGAGGAATGGGAAAATCTCCAGCATTCGGAATATATGGATTACGTGATGGAACTGAAGAGAACCGGCGTGATCCGTCACATCGGCATGAGTTCCCACAACCCGAAAGTAGCGAAAAAAGCAGCGGAATCCGGATATGTGGAAATGATCCTTTTCAGTATCAATCCGGCTTTTGATATGCTCCTGCAAGTGAAAATATTGATACCATGTTTGCGGAAGAATTTGACAGCAGCTTAAAAGGAATCGATGCAGACCGTGCTCGCCTGTACAAAGCATGCGAAGAAAATGATGTGGGTATCACAGTTATGAAAGGTTTTGCAGGGGGAAGACTTTTTGATGAAAAACGTTCTCCTTTCGGTGCAAGCCTGACACCGGTACAGTGCATCCATTACGCACTTACAAGACCTGCAGTCTGTTCCATCATGTGCGGCTATGACACAAAAGAGCAGGTCAATGATGCCGTAGCATATGAAACAGCAACGGAGGAAGAAAAAGATTACGCATCTGTGATCGCCAATGCCCCGTTCCATTCCTATAAAGGAGAGTGCACTTACTGCGGACACTGCAAGCCATGTGCGGCAGAGCTGGATATTGCCATGATCAATAAGTTCTACGATCTTGCCACCATGCAGCCGGAAGTCCCGGCAACTATAAAATCCCACTACGAACTTCTGGAGCACAAAGCTTCCGAATGCATCGGCTGCCAGGAATGCGAAACCCGTTGCCCGTTCGGCGTGCCGATCGCAGAAAGGATGGAGAAAACTGCGAAGTTGTTTGGGTGCTGATATCTGATACAGGAGGCCTTGGGAATGATGAAACAAAATATAGAAAAGTCAAGAGAACTGGAATTTGCGATATTTTGTATTGAAAATGTAGCAGCAAAACTGGGTGTAAGTGCAGAAAAGGTATATAATGCTCTGGCAGAAAAAAGTGATATTTTGAATGATTACATCATTCCGGAGGGATTTGTTTCTCTGCGTCCGGTCCTTAGGATCAATGCAGAGATTTAGGATGATAAAAATGGCTATCTGGAATTTTACTGAAAATGATGCCCATGGTGTCAGCATCGGTAAAACCCTTCCAGCCTACTCGGAAGAACAAAAAACAATATATTCCAGAGAAGCCTTCACAGCAGAAAATGCAGCAAAAATCCCATGCAGACAGGGCATGGAACATATAAAGTTATTTTGAAAGATAAAGTAAAGATAACAGAAAAACAGTCATAGAAGCAAGAAAACAGATTAGATACAGAGCAAGGGGAGGACCAGTTTATGTTTCGAAAAATGAGAAGATCCAAACAGGAATTAACCAAAGAAGAATGTATCGAAATCCTGAAAAAAGAACCGCGAGGCGTACTTTCTGTGCAGGGAGAGGAAGCTATCCTTATGGAATGCCGATGACCCACTGGTATAATGAGAAAGATGGAAAAATCTATTTCCACGGAGCGAAATCCGGTCATAAGATCGATGCCATCAGAAACTGTGATAAAGTTTCATTCTGTGTTATGGACAAGGGATACCGGAATGAGGGCGAATGGGCATTAAATATCCGAAGCGTCATTGTATTTGGACGCCTTCACACAGTGGAAGAACCGGAAAAAGTAACAGAAATATGCACAAATTTATGCAAAAAGTTCACGGATGATGAGACATATGTGGAATACGAACTGGAACATTTCGGCTCCCAGGTTCTCTGTCTGGAGCTGGAACCGGAACATATACCGGGAAACTGGTAAATGAGTCCTGAAAAACTGCCTGTGGAGAAGAATATCATGGGAAATACAGAGAAGAAAATAAAAGTCCTGGTAAAGCCACAGTGTGACGCGGAAATCCGGGACAGGTTTATAACAAAATTTGGAGAGAAATGTGAGTTTGTTTTTGAGGAAAATGAAACCAGGGATTCTATCACAACAGCGGAAGTGGTGATCGGAGAACGGAAGAATCCGGAACTTCAGAAAGCCGGAAACTTCCGCTGGGTTCAACTGACATGGGCCGGTGCGGATAAGTATACAAAAATGAAAACATTTCCGACAGGAGTTACATTGACTAATGCTTCCGGAGCATTCGGAAAAATCATATCGGAATATGTGATCGGGAACATCATTGCCCTGTACCGAGGATTTCCTGTTTACTGGAAAAACGAGAAGGAACATCTCTGGGTACAGAATAAATTATCAGACACTATATACGGAAAAAATGTTCTTATCCTGGGAACCGGCGACATTGGAAAAAATATCGCTCACAGAAATGAAAGCATTTGAAACCCGTGTGACTGGAATAAAAAGAACTGCAGTCTCAGAACATTCAGACCAGCTGAAAGATTTTGACCAGATATACGATCTGACAGCATTGGATCAGCAGCTTCAAAAAGCAGATATCGATAATCCGGCTGTCTCCCTGGAAACGCCGGAAACAAAAGGACTTCTGAATTATGACCGGCTGCAATTCCATGAAAAAGAAGCAATTCTGTCAACATAGGACGGGGAAGTCTCATTCCAACAGAAGATTGATCCGAGCATTACAGGAGGGGCATTTAAAAGGCGTAGTCTGGATGTATTTGAGACAGAACCCTGCCGGAGACATCACCTCTCTGGAATATGGAAAACATCCTCATCACCCCACACATCGCAGGTCCAAGTTTCGGAGGAAACGCAGAAGTCCAGGACATGATCTGGAACATCTGTATGGAAAATCTGGAACGATATGTGAATGGAAAAGAATTAAAGAATATTGTCCGGTTAAAGGACGGGTATTAAATAACATTGGAGGATGTTTAAATGAAAGACAAATACCGGAAAACGGTATACGCCTGTTTTGCGGGTTACATCGTACAGGCGATCGTAAATAACTTTGTGCCGCTGCTTTTTCTGACATTCGAAAAAAGTTACCACATTCCACTGAGCCAGATCACAATGCTGATCACATTCAATTTCGGGATTCAGCTGCTGATCGATCTTCTGTCAGCAAAATTTGTAGACCGGATCGGTTACCGGATTTCCATTGTTCTGGCACATGTATTTTCGGCAGCAGGACTGATCTGTCTGGTGATCCTGCCGGATCTTTTGCCCAACGCATTTGCGGGATTATTTATTTCCGTAGTGATCTATGCCGTAGGCGGAGGACTGATCGAAGTGCTGATCAGCCCCATTGTAGAAAGCTGCCCAAGCGACAACAAAGAAAAGGCAATGAGCCTTCTCCACTCTTTTTACTGCTGGGGTCATGTGGCAGTGGTTCTGCTTTCCACGATTTTCTTCCGGATATTTGGAATTGAAAACTGGAAGATCATGGCACTGATCTGGGCGATCATTCCGGTTGTAAATGGTATTGCATTTACAAAAGTTCCTATCGCAACACTCATCGAAGAGGGTGAGACAGGAATGACCATAAAAGAATTATGCAGAAATAAAACATTCTGGATCCTGATGTTAATGATGCTGTGTGCAGGCGCCAGCGAGCAGGGCGTCAGCCAGTGGGCGTCCACATTTGCGGAGATGGGACTTGGTGTAAGTAAGACCATCGGTGATCTTGCAGGCCCTATGGCATTTGCAATCCTGATGGGAAGTTCCAGAGCCTTTTATGGAAATTCGGAGACCGGATTGATCTGGACAAATTTATGATCGGCAGCAGCATTCTCTGTATTATTTCCTATCTGTGTATTTCCCTTGCACCATCTGCATTTGTGTCACTGATCGGCTGTTCCATCTGCGGATTTTCTGTGGGAATTCTGCTTCTGAAAAACAGACAGAGTGCAGACTGAGCTGCTCTGCCTTTCTCCGGAGGCCAGAGGGAACGGGCTTGGAAAGCAGCTGCTTCAGTACGGTATCGAAATTTATAACATTCAAGAACTCACCGTAAACGAACAGAATCCCCGGGCAGCCGACTTTTATGAGCACATGGGATTTCAGACATATAAAAGAACGGATCATGATGAGAAAGGGAATCCGTATCCGCTTCTGTATATGAGGCTATCCAGATAAGCAAAAGGGTTATTTGTCTGTGAGCAGGTACAGGATGCGTGGTTTACCAGTGCTATATTGACACTGTGTTGATAAAGTCGAAAGGAAAGGATAACAATGAACTGTCAGAAACTGATCGATCAGATAGAAAAATACAAGCCCTACAATGAACAGGAAGAAAAAGATAAGATCTTAATTTTGGACTGGATCAGAAACAATAAGAATGCTTTTTTGAGAGAGAATACAGTAGCCCATATGACAGCTTCCGCCTGGGTTGTGAACAAGGAACGAAACAGAGTTCTTATGGTATATCACAATATTTACAACTCCTGGTCTTGGCTTGGAGGACATGCGGATGGGGAGACGGATCTTCTGTCTGTTGCAGTCCGGGAGGTAAAGGAAGAAGCCGGAATTTCCAATGTTCATCCGGTGTCCGAGGAGATTTTTTCCATGGAATCCCTGACTGTAGATGGTCATGTGAAAAAAGGAAAATATGTATCCAGCCATCTGCACTTTAATATCACATATCTCCTTGAGGCAGACCCGGAAGAAGCGGTTTCCATAAAAGCAGATGAAAACAGCGGCGTAGCCTGGTTTTCACCAGAAGAAGCATTGGAGAAATCTACAGAACCGTGGTTTGTGGAGCATGTTTACAGCAAACTTCTGGAAAAAATGAATGATGTGAAGGGGAACGGTAAATGAAAATTGCACTTGTACAGATGAGTATGGGAAAAGAAATATCTGAGAACCTTGATAAAAGCCTGAAATACTGTGATATGGCAGAAAACTGTGATCTGGTCTTTTTCCGGAAATACAGCTGACACCGTTTTTTCCGCAGTATCACAAGGTATGTGTGGACCATTACTGTATAGATATGGATAATGATGCACTGGTAAGATTGTGCCGGAAAGCATCCGTACCTGTGCAAGAAAAGGTGCAGACCTGATCATAGTCCCGACTGCAAATACAAAAGCAGATGACAGAGAGCAGTATGATCGATAAAGGAGAAACAAAAAAATGGCAAAACTATATTTCAGATACGGGGCGATGGGAAGCTTGAAATCTGCCAATATTCTGATGGTGCGGGAAACGTGCACAGTGCAATACACGATATTCCAACGGAAAAATCGTGCGGGAAGGCGCACAGATCATGCTGGGTTCCAATGAAAGTTATGTGGCACTTTGCAGAAAACACTATAAAGAAGGGAAATTGTGGAAGTGAGATAACATCCGGAAGCAGGGAAGAAATATGATGCTCCAAAAGCCAGATAAGTCAAAACATCTTATCTGGCTTTTTGCAATAAATCCGATCGCAATAAGGAGTATCGTCAACACCCATGAGATCGGAAATGCATAATACAGAATGTTTAACTGATGGTAATGTCTGAAAACCGTGCATATCCATGCAATGCGAAAACAACAGGTCCCGCTAATGGTAGCAACAGCCGGGTACAGGGAATGTTCGGTGCCTCTTAATACGCCTGCCGGAATTTCGTACAGGTTGCACAGCGGTTCGAAAAAAGAATGCACAGGATACGAAGACAGGCATTCTGTATAACGATTTGATCTGCAGAAAAAATTCCTGCAAAAAATTCCGGAATATGACAAAGGGTTCAATAAGGACCAGACTGCTTAAGACAGAGAAAATCATACATATCCGCAGGATTTTTCTGCATCGGTGATCCTGACCGGCAGAATGGTTCTGGCTGGTAAAGGTGGTCGCTGTCTGGCCGAAGGCAGTGATCACATAATAGGTAAAATATTCAAAGTTCATGGCAATGGTACTGCCTGCAATTGCAGAAGAGCCGAAGCCATTCACAGAGGCCTGTACAAAAATATTGGCAAAGCAGAAAACAGCACCCTGAATGGCAGAGGGGATTCCGACTTTAAGAACCGCCATCACAGATCCGTAAAATCTGATTTGAAGTTAGAACAGGAATTTGATAAAATAAAAGTAAATCGAGACTAACACGGAACGAAGGAGGAAAAAGAATATGATAGCACAGGTGCTGCTGGAGGGTTTGATACTTGGGATTTTGCTGATGGGGATCTGCGCCGTCGGGATTCGAAAGGGCGCAGTGGGAATGTTGCATCTCTATCATCAGGATGTAAAAGATCGCTGTGTGGAACTGGGACTGACAACCCATGAGAAAATCAGCAAAAACAGTAAGATGTTTAAGATCATCTGTATTCCGGGATACATACTGTATATTCTCGTATGTGTATATGCTATAATGGCGCAGAGGATTTCCTGTCCGGCTTCTGGCAGATGTTTGTCATTTTATCAGTGATGAATGTGATAGACCGTTTTCTTGTGGATGACTGGTGGGTAGGTCATACAAAAGCATGGATCATTCCGGGAACAGAAGACTTAAGGCCGTACATCACCAGCGAAGGATAAACGCAAAAAATGGATTGCAGGAACTGTTGGAATGGCAGTGATCTCAGCGGTGCTGGCAGTGATTGGTGTGTTAGTAATGTAGTAAAAATAGGCAGATAAAGGGGAAAGAAATTATGTTTTATGGATTTGACCAGGTATTTAATATTTTATTTGCAATTATATTTTTTTGCGTTTTGGGAACGATGGTTTATATTTTTGCGAAAAATATCAGTACATGGAATAAAAATAACAATTCTCCCAGGTTAACGGTCACAGCAGAGATTGTTGCAAAGCGAACGAAGGTTTTCCATAATCAGCAGTTTGACGGTTTTAGCACCACTACATCTACCAGTTACTATGTGACTTTTGAAGTGAAGAGTGGCGATCGGATGGAACTTGCTGTCACAGGAAGGAATATGGTCAGATGGCAGAGGGAGATGTTGGTGAATTAAGTTTTCAGGGAACGAGATTTCTTGGATTTGAGAGAAACTGAAAAAATGGCGGAACATGTGGGAATTGGAGGTAAGAAGCATGAAAGAAAAAAAAATTATGGAAACTGGGTACAGGAGAAAATGCTGTATCTGATATTTGGGCTTGCAGCAGGAGCGGTTGTCACCAAAGATGTACCTGCCAATAAAGTTGTGGCAGGAGTGCCGGCAAAAGTGATAAGAGATGTAAAAAATAGATCAGAATACAGAGAAAGGAACAAAAGGTTTATGGCCAATGGAATAACCGTGTGAACTGAAAGAAGTTTGCACGGTTTTTTGAAAAAAATATGTTAGAAGAAACTAATTTATAATGAAAATTAAACTTACGGAGGGAAAAAGATGTCATATTCAGAAGAACTGAGAGCATTTGCAGCAACCCATACATATAAGGATATAAAAGTCGACGGAAGTACTTTTCATTATGTATTGAGTGGGAAAAAGGTGGAAAGACGCTGATACTGTTAAATGGAGGAATGAATACACTGGAAATGTGGATGCGATATATAGATGCGCTGTCTGATACGTATCAGGTACTGCTTTTAATTATCCCCAGGAGATTCGGACCAACCAGGAACTGGTAAAAGGGATGTCATGTTTTTTTCGAAAGGCTGGGGGATTAAAGAGCCGGTCTTTATAGGTGCAAGTGATGGCGGCATGGTTGCCCAGATCTATACGCAGGCGTATCCGGGGGAAGCTGGGGGCTTATTCTGATCTCAACAGGCGGTATGGATGCGGAGACGATAAAAAGTCTCAGGAAGAAATATTTTTTGGCACCGCTGATGCTATTTTATATGAAACATTGTAATTATGAGAAACTGAAACCGAAACTGATCAAAGTCGGAATGGGACACAGCCGGAACGAGAGTAAAGAAGAACTTGCATATGCCAAAGATATGTTTGAAACTATTTTCAAAGATTATACCCAGGAAAAAGATGTGCATATTTCCGGCCTGCTGGCTGATCTGATGAAGCAGACGCCGGTTACGGAAGCTGATTTTAGAATGCTTAAGGGAAAAATACTTCTGATACTTCCGAAGCAGGATTTCTTTTCCGAAAAGATGCAGAAAGACCTGATACAGCTGATGCATGATCCTGCAATCCAGTATGTTTCGGGTGGACATCTTTCTACGATTTTGAAAGCGGATGATTATGTAAAAGTGATCCGGGATTTTCTGGGAAACATATAAATCATTTCCGCGCAACAAGATGTGCGCGGAAGCCTTTCTGCTTTTCCATAGTCAGTACTGTGAATCCGGCTTTTTCTGCATGGTGATGAATTCTGCAGGTTTGTGTATCTTTACGTCGCCGTGTCCGAACAGATTAGCCAAGGGCATCTCCAGATGATTCATAAGCCAGACAACGAAGTTGGAGGAAGTATAGTCGCGCAGGATCAGGCGACCGCCTTTACGCAGGACACGGTAGGTACTGTTAAAAAAGTCCTGGGGATTTGGATAATGATGAAAACTGTTTGCACAGATAACGGCATCAAAAGAATCATCCTCAAAGGGCAGATTTTCACTGTCACCTACAAGAAATTCCGTGTTGGAGAGATTCTTGGCCTGGGCCACATGGATCATCTCAGGAGTAAGATCCAGACCGGTGTAGTGTTTCTCCGGATATTTTTCATGAAGAAGTTCGATCATCGGGCCAGTTCCACATCCACAGTCCAAAACATCGCAGAAAGGCTCTTTTTTCAGTTCAGCCAGGATCGGCGGATAATCGTCCTTGCACATTTCATAAATGCCGGCGTGTCCACTGTCATAGATCTTGGCTGCCTGTGTAAATTCTTTGACAGAAAGTTTTTTATATTCTTCAGGGGTCATAGCAACGTCTCCTTGATATTGATTTACTGTTAGATTCTACTAACTAACGGTATCATAAATTTCAGGAAAAGTCAAAAGGAATATGGTTGATAAAACCTGACAGAGCTAATATTTGCGTAAGAAAGAAGTGTCAAGAAATAAAAACTTGACACTTCTTTCTTTTACATGTTATAGTCAGACTGAGGTGGTTATATGAAAGAAAAAGAACCAGACTTAACGGAACAGATCAGAGCGATTTTTGGTACAACAGATGTTAAAGAGTTAAGGCAGATCGCAGAAGATGCAGCATGCTACAGAAAAAAGGAAATTCTGCAAACAGGAATCCGGCCGGCAGAAAAAATTCTTTTACAGATCCACAGCTTGCGAATATCCTTGCGTTGCAGAAACAGGGTGTGAAGATTACAGAAATTGCAAAAAAATACCATGTATCCCGACAGACGATCTACAGTCAGATAAAACGTGTGCATAATTTCAGTGAAGATCCAGATGTAAAAATGAGGATGTATTTTATGAACAGGGATTATCTGTGCACGATGATAGATATAGATTTTTTACACGAAAAAATTTATATTAAAATTATACGGATCAGATACCATTAAGGGCATTTGGAGTTGTGGATAATCCAAGCTGGAATGATTTTGAGTATTTTCTGGAGGACAGATGTTTTCCCAGGACACGTGATCATGCAAAAGAAATCCTGAGAGATATAGGAATTCCTTTTTATGATCCACTTCTGATTATTGAAAAAACAGATGGATATATGGAAGGGGATCACCAATGGATCATGATGGTAAAAAAGGAGAGATGATTTTTATGGATAAAGTTGAACTTGATAAATATTCTCCTTTGCATAAGACAGGGCATACATCAAAAGGTGATCAACGTAAATGGAAGATTGAGAACCTGTGGTACAAGGCGGATTATATGGGATATGAGAGCCTGGCAGAGGTACTTGTTTCGAAGCTTCTGGACAGAAGTGAATTGAGCTATCCGTTTGTAAGATATGAACCGGTTCAGATCGAATATAAGAGCAGGTTATATCTGGTTGTGTTAGTGTAGGATTTTTAAAAAGAATGAAATTCTGATTCCAGTTGAGAAATTGTATCGCCAATATATGGGGGAAAGCCTGGCTATAAGGCTGACTGATTTTGAAGAAGTTACGGAAAGAATTCAGTATATGGTAGAACAGGTTGAACGTATAACTGAGATTGAAGGTTTTGGCAAGTATATTACGGCAATGTTGGAGATTGATGCTTTTTTTGTAAATGAGGACAGACATACCAATAATATTGCTGTGATCTATAATGAAAAAACACAGAGATATTCGCTCAGCCCTTTATTTGACCAGGGACTTTGCATATTTGCAGATACCAGTGTGGACTATCCACTAGAATTATCCTACGAGGCTTGCCTGGAAAAAATAGAATCAAAACCTTTTAGCATGGATTTTGACATTCAGCTTGAGGCAGCAGAAGAATTATATGGAACCCAGATAGATTTTAATTTTAACATTGAGGATGTAAATGCCATTCTGGATTCCGTTGATGGGATGTATTCTGAAGAAATCTGTAATCGAATCAGGGAATTGTTGCGTTATCAGATTCGAAAATATTCTTATCTGATAAAAAAATAATCAACATCATCAGGTAGCGGAGGCAAAGAAAGATGTGGCCCTGAAATCCAGATTTCTGTCTAATATGAGCCACAATATCCGTACGCCGGTAAATGGGATCATGGGTATGATCGAGCTGGAGTTTGAGAAATTTTCTGATCAGGAACTTTCATTTGATCTGGCGGATCTTCTGAGAGAGCCAACACCGGTAAACAGATCCTTGCAGAGGAAAAGAATGTTGAGTTTGTAGTAGACTGGGAAAATCTGATATGAGGCATACTGGTCTGAAAGGAAATCCGGTTTATCTGGAAAGAATTCTGACAGCAGTTGCGGACAATGCAGTGAAATTTACGGAACCAGGTGGCTGTGTGCAGGTGTGGTGTGTGGAAAAGAAGCAGATCATGACCATGTGGTATATGAATTTACCTGTTCTGATAATGGGATTGGCATGAGTGAAGCTTTTATTCCTCATGTATTTGAGATGTTTTCCCAGGAAAATGAAACCTGCAGATCCAGATATGAAGAAACAGGCCTTGGCCTTGCCATCGCCAGAAAGATGGCAGACAGGCTGGGATGCGGCACGCAAGATCCGTTCCATGAGAAGAAGGGATACCGGTACAATTCCAATCATTGCCATGAGTGCCAATGCATTTGAGGAAGACATCATCAACAGCCGTATTTCCGGTATGGATCGGCATCTTACCAAGCCGCTGGAAGAGAAAAAACTTCTGGCTGCATTCCGGGAGTGTATGGGAAGAAATATGGGATAAGATATAGGTGTTTATAGGGATTTTTCTGCGATATGATGCGGTGGAATGTTGAATAAAACCTCTGGATGCAGTAAAATAGGAATAAGATAATTTCTGGTATGATCAGTTAAACGTGGAGGTGTTTATATGTTTAAGATAAATCCATACAGACCTGGTGCCGGGTTAATGCCTGTTTATATTGCAGGACAGAGATTTATATCTTTCAAATAACTTAACGCAGAGTCTGACGGATGTTTTTACAACAATTGGAGAGACTGCTCAGAAAACAGAAACGCCGATATGTTTTTTTATTGATGAAATTCAGTATATGAAACAGAATCAGCTGGGATCGTTGATCGCAGCATTACACAGGACCAATCAGCTGGGGTATCCGGTAATGATCGTGGGAGCTGGACTGCCTAAAATTTATAAAATGCTTTCTGATGAGAAATCTTATTCAGAGAGACTGTTTGTGTATAAACAGGTTGATTCTCTGACATATGAGCAGTCAAAAAAGCAATTGAGGAACCTGTCAGGAAATTCCATGTATCTTATACAGAAAATGCGATAAAAAAGATCGTGGAGATAACAAAGGGGTATCCATTTTTTATTCAGCAGCTCTGTCAGATCGTTTATAAAAGAACGGATTCAAGTGTCATAGAGTATTCTGACGTAGATCAGGGAATTGATGAATTTCTGAAAATGCTGGATGACGGATTTTTCAGATCCAGGTATGAAAGATGTGCGGAAAGTGACAAAAAATTTATATTCGCAATGGTAAAATGTGGAGAGCTGCCCTGTACGATATCAAATGTAGCAAAAATCTTCACAAAAGTGTCAGTTCCATATCTACGACCAGAGCACAGCTGATCAGTAAGGGGATCATTTATCCGGTAAGATATAAAGAACTGGATTTCACGGTTCCGGAATTTTCCGGATTTATCCAGCGGTTGGATGAGTATAAGCAGTGGGATGAAAATTAATCAATATCTGGTAAAAATCCATTTCCATACAAATGAACCGTGGAAGATACTGGAATATTGTAATTCTGTTTGGATAGATTTGCGACAACGGGAGAATAAGATAAAGATGATGAGGACTGTAATAGTTTTTATCTTGAAAATGAAAGTGGGGTAGGGAATATTACCCTGTATCAGGTATTTCCCGGAATTGAACTGGTTTACAACGACATGCATCTGGCATATTGCAGCAAGTGATTCCACAGATGCAAAAACAGAAACTTCCACAGAAGAAACCCAGAAGACAGAGGAAGAGAATCAGGCAGATGCCGAACAGCTTATGAAAGACCTTACAGGTTCTTATCAGGAACTGTGTCCGGTAATCCTTGATGACCAGTATAAACAGCTGTGGCTTGAAAACTGCAAGGATATGATGAAGATAAAAAAGAGCTGTTTTCCCATACATACTACTATGCAGGAATGGAAGAGACACGTGGCCTGTATGAGTATGAGAGCGATGATAAAGATTCCGGTGAGTTTACTTATTTCTACATTGCACCGGATACAAATGATACCACCTATCACATTGAGTTACGTTATGACAGCGATCTTGATGCTCTGGGACAGTATGATAAAGGGGACTATGCTTACTGGCTTGGCTCCGGAATTTCTACAGAGTATGACCAGGAGATGGCTTGAGAACTGTATTAAACTTTTCTGCAAGGAGAATCTTTCTGAGCAGTAAGAAGTAAATTCCGGTATGTGAATATTTGATTTATAATAAAAAAGATTTCAGGGGCTGTTCGTCATGGACGGCCCCTGAAATTTTATAGAGGAGTTATGAAAGATTGTTGTCGTGGAGAAAATGAATCTATGTTATAATGGATGCAATAAAAGAAGATTGGCAGTTGCTGATCGCATACAGAAAGGTGGCAGGATTATATGAGTACGAAGAATATCAGCAGTTTTTTCAAGCGGAATCATGAAGCGGTACCGAAAGACACCGGGGAATCAAAGAGTGAATGTACAAAAGTTTACAATGCACAGAATATCATTGAAGCAGAGCAGATCGTAGAACTGCTGAAAGAAAATCATATTCCTGCTTTTTCCCAGGAAGCAGGCGGCAATCCTACGATGTACGGTTCTCCGGGATTTGGAATATACGGTGTGGATGTGCTGGTGAGAAGTGATGAGGCAGAACAGGCGCTTAAGATCATCGCGGAGATGGAGAACGTAGACGCAGAAGAAATGAAGGTGAAATGCCCCTATTGCGGAAGAGAGATGAGTGAGGGACAGATCCATTCATTTAATTCGGGAATGGAATGGAGAACCAGGGGTGAGTCCATACGGTTAAACACAGAAAAGGCCTGTCGAAAATGATCTATGGTGACCGGATCGATGCTTATCGTTGTGAGCATTGTAAGAAGATCATTATATTTTATGAATAAACTGGACTATAATGTAAGGAAGAATGAACGATGTTATTTAAGAAGGTAAACCTGGAAGATTTCTACAGGATCAGACAGTTTTACTGGGATCTTATTGATGAGATGAGTGATCAGAATGATAAGATTGGATGGAAGAAAGGGATTTATCCTACAGATTCTTTTTTACAGGAAAGTCTTGAAAGAGGAGAACTTTTTGTGCCCCATGCACTGGCTGTTTCTCCTTCCGGACAGGGAAAGGGAATCGGCAGATATTTCATGGGAGAAATTCTGAAGCTGGCGAAAGCGGAAAAGAAAAAAGCGGTAAGGCTGGATATCCTGGGCACCAATACAGCGGCAGAGAGGCTTTATAAAGGATGTGGATTTCATTTTGTCCAGGCAAAAGACATGTTTTATGAGGACACTGGCTGGACGGAATACAAAATGTATGAACGGGTCTTGCAAGGGATTTTTGACATAAAATAGATATTTTGGAGGTACAGGAAATGTCACTGGAAAAAGCAGAAGAATATCTGAAAAACAAAGGAATGCTGGATCATGTGATCCGGCTGGAAGATTCTACGGCGACCGTCGTGGAGGCAGCTCAGGCCCTGGGTGTGGAACCGGAGATGATCGCAAAGACCATGTCGTTTCTTCGGGATGACCAGCCGGTACTGATACTGACGGAGGGAACCGCAAAGATCGACAACCGGAAATATAAGGATGCCTTTCACGTAAAAGCAAAGATGATTCCGTTTGAGCAGGTAGAAACCTGTATCGGACATGCACCTGGAGGCGTCTGCCCGTTCGGAATCAACGAAGGCGTGAATGTATATCTGGATGAGAGCCTGCGGCAGTTTGACATCGTTTATCCGGCAGCAGGAGATGACCACAACGCAGTGAAGCTTTCCATCGAAGAACTGGAACAGATATCCGGAGCTGAAGGCTGGGTTGATGTGTGTAAGGAAAGCTGAAATAAAAGAATAAGGGACTGGATTGTATGAAAGTGCAGTCCTTTTTTTGTCCGGAAGAGACAGAAAAACGGGGAAAATCATTAGCTGGAAAAGGAGGAAACGGATATGAAAAATTATTCAGAAGATGCAAGCAGACAGTATCACATTCAGGTGGCAAAAGGAGAAGTAGGACGTTACGTTATCCTGCCGGGAGATCCGAAACGCTGTAAAAAGATCGCACAGTATTTTGACGATCCGGTTCTTGTAGCAGATAACCGGGAATATGTAACATATACCGGAACACTGGATGGAGTGAAGGTAAGTGTGACATCCACCGGAATCGGCGGACCGTCCGCTTCGATCGCAATGGAAGAACTTTATCGATGCGGAGCGGATACATTTGTCAGGATCGGAACCTGCGGTGGAATGCAGCCGGAAGTAAAGAGCGGAGACATTGTTGTTGCAACCGGTGCGATCCGTATGGAAGGTACCAGCAAAGAGTATGCACCTATCGAGTTTCCTGCTGTGGCAAATCTGGAAGTGATCAATGCACTTGTGGAAGGAGCCAAAAAAGAAGGCTGTGAATTCCACACAGGTGTGGTACAGTGTAAAGATGCA
>ENA-OQIR01000574-OQIR01000574.1-human-gut-metagenome-genome-assembly--contig:-NODE-574-length-15257-cov-1.695770_pt1 | contig 15257 bp, 20 predicted proteins | sample MGYA00242580_ERZ504745 | MGnify/ENA primary metagenome ERZ504745 (study PRJEB26092, sample SAMD00036214) | human gut metagenome | host: Homo sapiens | study: EMG produced TPA metagenomics assembly of... | reverse complement strand
CGGGATACATTCGGGCAATAAATATCCGATTTAGCTTCGTAACCTCCACCTTCGTATTGTTACCGGACGGGTAGGATCTGTTTTCTTGGTCCAGTCGTATATTGTTTCGAAATGTTTACCATAACCTGATTCGTTACCTAATGACCATGTAACAATAGCTGTACAGTTGCGGTCGCGCATAACCATACGGCTCATGCGTTGCATGAATGCAGGTTCCCATTCCGGATAATTGGCAAGTGTCCATCTTTGTGACTCATCATTCCATGGCTCTCGATATTTGCTTCGCCAACCAGATATAGTCCGTACTTGTCGCACAATGCATACCATTGGTAGTGGTCTGGATAATGGCAGTTACGTACAGCGTTTATGTTGAATTGCTTCATCAGCCGGATATCCGTCAACATACTTGCGACATCGATGGAGCGTCCTTTATATGGATCGTGTTCGTGTCGGTTTACTCCTTTGAACAATACGGGTACACCATTAATAAGTTGTTGTCCGTTTTTCATTTCTACAGTGCGGAATCCGAATGGATGTGCAAATGATTCCATCGGTTTTCCTTGCTGGTCGAATGTGTTGACAACCAGTGTGTAAAGATTAGGTGTTTCGGCTGTCCATGCCAGAGCATCCTTAAGTAGTTTTTTGCCAGACAATAATGTGTCGGTGTTGTTTTTTATTTCTTTATCCTGAGTGTAAAGAGCATTACCTTTTGCATCCAGTAATTTGAACTCTACACGCTGACCTTGCTGAGGCTGATTCAGTGTGATATTTACATCAAAATCACCGTCTTTATATTGATTGATCAGTTCGGCCGTGAGTTTGAAGTCTTTTACTCGGCTTTGTGGACGCGCATACAAATAGACATCTCGTTCTATTCCGCTATATTTCCAGTAGTCCTGATCTTCCATGTAAGATCCGTCACTGTATCTGAATACCTTGACAGCCAGCTTGTTTTCCCTTTTTTTAATAACTTGGTTACATTAAAGTGAGCCGGCAGACGGCTGTCTTCGCTGTATCCGGCAAGTTCTCCGTTTACCCAGCAATAATATGCAGATTCTACCCCTTCGAAGTCGAGGAAGATATCCATTCCGTCCCAGTCTTCGGGTACTGTGAATTCACGGACATAAGCTCCTACCGGATTATAGTCTGCTGGTACATACGGTGGATTGCAAGGGAATGGATAAGATACGTCGGTATAAATGGGGGCATCAAATCCTTGAAGTTCCCAACTGCCTGGTACTTCTATGTTTTTCCATTTGCGTGTGCTGTATCCCGGTTTATGAAAATCGGCAGGACAAGCATCGTTATTCTTGGAGAAAAGAAATTTCCAAGTGCCGTTAAGTGAAACACGTCGTTCGGTCTTTGAATTTATTTCGAAACGTTGTAAGTCAGGTAATGCCTGCTGTGCCAATGCTGCATCTTCATTGATGAATGGAATGAAGTGTGCATGCATTGCTTCACGGTTTATTTCGTTTATCTGTGGGTTTTGCCAGGGCACATTGTCGGCATTGGCCGGCAATGTAGCTGCAAGGGCAAACATGTATGTTAGATAAAAAAGTGCTTCTTCATAGAATTTGGTATTTTTCTTAGATGGAACAAAAGAAGGTGACAAGAAATGGTACACTAAAATCGGTTACGAATCCGTGAAAAATGGAAACTACGACAAATTGCTGACCTGCATAACGGGTTATAATAGGCAGGGTAGTATCCATTGTCGTAGCTCCTCCTGCTGATATCGGTGCCAGATTTCCGAACCACCGAACCAGTAGAGGGGCACACAACAAAGTAATTATTTCACGGGTTATGTTAGAAAGTAAAGCAATGGTTCCTAGCTCCGGTCCTTTATATTGCGTAATGAAGATGCTGGATAGTGAATAATAACCAAAGCCCGAACCAACTGCCATACAGTCGGCGGCACTCCGGTGGGGAAGAATGAGGCTCACCAGTGCAGCTGCCGATATGGTTCCCAGTATAGTAGCAACAGGCAGGAAGATCAGTCTTGGATTCAGCGAACGGAAATTTCTCAAGGTCTGTGGATCGTTTCCGATACTTAGGCCTACACTGAACATCAATGCACATAAGGCATAGAAGCTGATATTGCTTTGTGCTACGTCGAAAGGGATGAGATGAAAAGCCCCGCATAATGTTCCAAGAACAAAAAATCCGACAATGATCAAACTGCCTTTCATGCTTTTCCTCCTTCTTTTTATACAGGAGATACCATAGTCCCCAAGCGAAGATACAACTTCCCAATACGCATGCCAGCGTAATGGTAAAGGCTTCTACTCCTAAAGTTGCAAGTCCTTCTACTATCTGGCGATTTCCTCCTACTTCTACTCCTAATAAAAAAAGGAGTACCCAGATTAGTGATGTTATGACTTTATTTATCCACGAAAATTCTTGGCGACGGAGCAGGAAACCTATTGCCATACCTCCTAACATTAATCCGATAACAGTAAACATATTCTTTTTTTGTAATCTTTTTTGTGGGCAAAAGTAAAGAAAAGGGTTCGGAAGAGCAACATCTTCGAACCGGAAGATTTCTTTATTTTACTTCAGGATTTGCATCAATCTCCCATTTAGGTATTGGTAGAACAACTTGCTTTCATCGAATCCTGTGCGGCCTGCCTTTTGTAATGCAGACGCTGTCTTTCCCCACCGGCGTAAATCATACCAGCGGTAACTTTCCAATGGGAATTCAAGAATGCGTTCATGTTCTATCTGATCGCGTACCTCTTGCTGGGTTGTACCTTCCATCGGAGGCATATTACCATGTACACTTCTAATTTCATTGATAATAGGAATAGCCTGTTCTGGATGGTTTTGTTCGTTTAATACTTCAGCTTTCATGAGCAATACATTCACATGGCGCATCAATGGAATGTTTATAGCGCATGCTTCTTGCATCTCTTCAAGTGTCGGAGAGGTAAATCTACGGAATACCGGTTTATTCTCACCTCCAAACAATTCGTCATATTCTTTTCCCATAACTCTTCCTGTTCCGTCGTTGAAGTAGTCGCACTGGAAGTAGATTGTGTTGTACAGACGTTCGTCATAGCGTCCGTCGTTCAACTTACCTCCTTTCATATATTCTTCCATCAGCATGTTGCTAGGCAGAATTTCATCATATCCGTTCAACTCTTTCGCACCAATCCATTGGTTCAGGTAAGAATAGTGTACAGAACCATTTGCTTCGCTCTTGCTGTACTGTACTTCGAATATAGATTCAGAACAGTTTTTGTTTGTTCCGTTAAACATTCCTATCAGGTTTTCTCCGCTTACGAGTGAATATCCTTTTACATTGTTCAGCGCTGTAAGAGCTTTGTCCAGATAAGTGCTTTTCTTTCAGGTTCTTCGTATGCACGAGTCAGATAGGCAAACCGATATAAGCATAAGCAGTACCGCTGGTAGCACGTCCTAATTCATTTTCGTTCCGGCTTTCCGGCAGTTGGGCTGCGTAGTTTTCCAGTTCTTCCAGAATGAAATCCCAGCAGGCTGTACGTTCGGATAACGGACGGTTCAATTGAGAAGACTCTTTAATGTATTCGTTGCGGATGATGATTTTTTCCCAGTTGAGCAATAACATCATATGATAATATCCTCTCAGAAAATGTGCTTCGTTAAGAAGTTCGTTACGCTTGTTCTCATCCAGATTCGGGATATTCGGAACATTGGCTAATACCTGGTTGGCAAAGTTGATTCCTCTGTATAAATCCTGATAATAATAAGAGAACTGAGTATTACCATTGGTATAGTTGAAATAATAAAGTGCTACCCACTGGTCGTAGTTACCGGCATCACTACCTAAATTGACAATGTCTGCACGGTATTCTTCGGTTGGCCATCGCACTTCACTAGTTGCATATGTATCACCATGATAGAGTTGTGAATAGGCTGCTGCCAGTCCAGCTTGTGCATCCTGTTCATTTCTCCAGTAATTGTCTGTTGTCAGTTCGTCCGGTGACTCTACGGTCAGGAAGTCCTCGCATGAAGTAGATGACAGGGCGAGGCATATTATACTTGCTAAATAAAATATCTTTTTCATATTCTTAATGCTGAGTTTGTATGTATTAGAATGTTAATTGCGCTCCTACTGTAAATGAACGGGTAAATGGGAAAATGTAACTGTCAATACCTGTATCCAGAGGACTGCTTCTTGAGAATTCAGGATCTGTTCCAGAATACTTCGTGATAGTAAACAGATTTTCACCGCTGATATAGAAACGTAATTTTTCGATATATGCCTTCTTCAGGATATTTGTCGGCAAGGTATATCCGAGCTGAGCCTGACGCAAGCGGACAAAGTTTCCGTTTTCGAGGAAACGGTCAGATTCACGTGCGTTTCTGTTAGGATCGTTCAATACGGCACGAGGCATGTCTGTATCCGTATTTGTCGGTGTCCATGCATCTAACACGCTGGTCAGCATTTGTCCCGGTGTCTGCATGCTTTCGTAGAAATATCGGTTACCGTTGAACAGCTTATGTCCCCATGCGCTTCCAAATAAAAGGCTCAGGTCAAATCCTTTATAACCTGCGGTCAGGTTCAGGTTGGCTTCTACTTTAGGAATACCGGTTCCACAATATTCACGGTCGTTTTCGTCCAATACTCCATCACCATTGATATCCTTGAAACGGATATCACCGGCTTTAGCATTAGGTTGAAGTCTTTCACCATTGGCATTTACATATGCAGCTGCCTCAGCATCACTCTGGAAAATACCGTCTGTGCGATATAAGTAGAAGGCACTGATAGGCTTACCTTCTGTTGCATAAGCAGGTGTATAGTCGGTTCCATATACCAGACCTGTACAGTAAAGAGCCTGACCTTTATCTGCAAGGCTGATTACTTCATTATGAGTTGTACTGAGGTTGAATCCGATGCCATATTCAAAGTCTTTAATGCGGTCGTTCCAGTTCAATTCTAATTCGAATCCTCTGTTTCTGATTTTGCCGACATTTAAAATCGGATTTTGATATCCGGCAGACGGAGAAAGTTTTTTGGTAATCAGCAAATCTTCAGTCTGGTTGATATAGTAGTTGATGCTACCAGTCAGACGGTTATTGAACATAGCGTAGTCGAATCCGATATTCTTGGTATCTGTTGTTTCCCATTTCAAGTCGTTACGCTCCATGTTCCATGCAACAGCACCTGCCCATGGGTTGCTTCCACTACCTTGTACGTAACCTCCGTAATAAGTATTGTAAGAAGATATCAATGCCTGGAAATCGTAATATCCTAATGCATTTTCATTACCCAGACGTCCCCAGCTGACGCGGAACTTCAAGTTATTGATAAATGTATTCTTCGGGAAGAATTTTTCTTCACTGATGCGCCAGCCTAATGCTATAGATGGGAAACATCCCCAACGGTTGTTCTTTCCGAATTTTGAAGAACCGTCGTAACGCATGGTTGCCTGAATCAGATAGCGATTGTCAAAGTTATAGTTGATACGTCCGAAGAAAGAGGCACGGTTATATTCGTATTTTGTTCCTTCTCCTGTATATGTACCACCTTTTCCTGCATCGATCGTGTCGAAACTAGGATCCAGGAATCCTGAAGGTTCGTTGGTGCTGACCAAATTACCGTTTTTATCTACTGTATATCTGGTTGCAAATCCTTCTACTGCAACACCATTTGAAGTATTTTTGTAGAAGTGATAGAAGAACCTATCATGCGTTCAGGCTGTGTTTGCCAAATTCCTTGTTGAAGTTTAAAATGTTGTCTATAGTCTGTTCTTCCCAATAATAAGTAGATTCACTGTTGTAAGGATATAAGTGTGTTTGCTGTGCATTTGAAATGTAATCAGGATAATGTAAAGTGTAACGGTAATGTTTACCACGATAAGCGTAGCTGGTTTTGAAATTCAACCATGAAGTGATTTTAATACCTAGAGAAACATTTGCGGTAGTGCTGAATGTTTTTCTGTTTCATCCTGATAGTAATAGTCTGCCATCGGGTTATTGTTCGAAGGTAATCCCTGAGAGGCTGTCAGTCCGAAACCATATTTTTCATTTTCATCGTATACCGGAACAAGCGGTGAAATTGTTGTAGACTTCTTTCAATGAATAAGTCGGCTGATGACTTTTTGTATAGCGGAAGCCTAAGTTAGCATCCAGATCAAAGATGTATTTACTCATGTGGAGTTTCATACGCGCATTATCCTGACGGAAATCGTTTCCGAGGAAGATACCTTTATCGTCAGCATGATTATATGATACAGAGTATTGAGCTGTTTCTCCACCTCCACGTACACTGAACATGTAGTTTTGTGAAAGACCGTTGCGCATCATTTCGTCTTGCCAGTTAGTGTCTACACCTGTGTCGGTTGTACAGTAAGCAGGAATTTCGTCTTCTCGTCCTGTCATTGATATACATTTGTTTGATAGTAGACTTATATTGTTCTGCGTTTAAGAACTCCATACGTTTGGCTACGGTAGTCATACTCAGATAAGTGTTGAAATCAATGTGTGTTTCACCTTTTTTACCGTTCTTGGTTGTGATAATGACTACACCGTTTGCTGCTACAGAACCATAGATGGCAGCTGCTGCACCGTCTTTCAGTACTTCCATAGATTGAATATCGACAGGGTTTACACTGTTGATATCACCGGGGAATCCATCAATAATGTAGAGAGGTTCATTATCGCCGAATGATTTGACACCACGAATCTTAACAGAAACTCCAGCTCCTGCATTACCTCCCGACTTCATGATATTGACTCCGGCAATCTTTCCCTGCAGCGCTTCTGCCGGATTGGTAGTCGTACGCTTAGTCAGTTCGTCAACATCTACTGATGAAATAGCTCCGGTCATGTCGCTTTTCTTCATTGTACCATAACCTACTACGACTACTTCGTCTAAAACTTCTGTATCTTCTTTAAGTGTAATTTTAAAATTGCGTTTGATTGTTTACTGCGATTTCCTGAGTTTGGAAACCTACATAAGAAATAACAAGAGTACCTTTAGGAGACACGCTTAATTCAAAGTTACCATCCATGTCGGTGATGACTCCATTGGTTGTTCCTTTTCTAATACGCTGGCACCGATAACTGTCATGCCTGATGCATCGAGTACCGTTCCTTTCACTTGGATTGCTTGTGCAAATCCTGACATCGGAATTGATAAAGCTAGCAGAAATATTAACTGCCATACTTTAGATACAACATCTTTTTTCATTTGTGTTTTTTGTTTATGTTAAGGTTAGTCAACTGATTTTTTCGATATCCAAATATATTCAAAATGCCATTGAAGTGAATATGTTTTGTTGTTACAAAGTATCTACATAAGGGATTTTTACGCTTGTTTTATGTCTACTCGTGTTATTCTAATGTATTGATTATTAATAATATATGCTTTACTTGTATATCTACAAAAGAGCATTTTGATATTGTCACGGAAAATAGTCGTAGAAACATCCTTTTTCTTGCTGTTCAGATTACTCTTCCTGTTGTTTTAATTTGTTTAAGAATGTAAAAATCCCGGCAATGGTTATTGTGTAACTATTGCCGGGATTTTTATCAGATAAGTTTATTTTGAGATTTACTTAGATAGACTGGATATAAGCGATAAGATCTTCTTCGGAGGATAAGCCTAATGCCTTACGCAGTCGATAACGATTCATGTTGATAGTCTTTGGTGTGTTTCCTGTTAGCATAGCTATTTCTTTGGTCGACAAATTGACACGTAATAGACTTGCCAAATGCTTTTCTCCCTGCGTCAAATTAGGATGGCGTTCGGTAAGGTGAGCAAGAAATTCTTTCATTTTTTCGTCTATTGTCTGTAGTGTCATGCTGTTGTTCTTGTTGGTGGCTTGATATTGGCTGATAAATGCATTGATCTTTTTAGGTGAGGGATTAATTCTTGCTTTTCCATCCGATAACCTTGGCGCACCTGCTCTTGTATCTTGTCCAGAAGTTCATTACGACTTTGCAAGAATACAGCAAGTTTGTTGTTTCTTGTTTGCTGGTTTCAAGTGCATGTTGTACATTTTCCAACTCTGCCTTTTGTTTTTGCATTTTGAGTTTGGCTATTTCATGTTCAGATTGTTCTATTCGGTATTGGGCATTAAGCAGCTGGATTTTCTTTTTACGTTTAAATCGCTGGTGTAGTAGAAAACCGATTATGGCCACTAATGCAGCAACAGTCAGAATTGTGACGATATTGCGTCGGAGTAATCTGATTTTATACTCTTGTTGCTGTAACTCTTCTTTTTGCTGTTGCGCCAGGAGCTTTTCCTGCGCAATGCGCTGTTCTACGGTGCGAAGTTTGTTTTCACTTTGTATTTCTTTACTTAAAGCATACAGTGAAGTTTGTTTTTCATAAGCAGTCCGATAGTCACCTATGGCACTATATACTAATGCCGAATATTCGTAATTGTCACATATAACTCCTTTGGCTCCTATATTTAAGGCCAGTTGATAGGCTTTCTCTAGTGCAGCAATAGCTTGTGGATATTTATGAGCATAATAATAAAGTTTTCCTAGATTATTATAGTTTTCTCCCAATGACCATGTCGCATTCAGGTGTTTGTTGATAATGATTGCTTCATTTATCCATTCCAGCTGTTCTTCTATATTACCTTCGAACAAACATAAATTGTTTAGATTACTGGCTATGCTTTTAAGATTCTTTGAGGATCGGTTAATGGCCAATGCTTGTTTAAGAAACGTTCCGCTTGTTGAAATTCATTAATATAGGTATGTATGATACCACGGTTGTTATAGCATAAAGCTAAATTAAGGGAATCGTTTTCCGTTTTAAACAGTGAAATGGCTTTATCGCTTAGATTGATTGCTTTAGTATAATCTCCCAAGTTGCAGTATCCTACACTCATTAAATTATAGATATGCCTTTCAAGTCATTCTCATTTTTGGAAACTAATGCGTCTGCTTCGTATAAAGCTTGAATACATCCGTCGAAATCTCCAAGTAATTTTTCAGCTTGTGCATAAATATAGAGTGCTTGTGATTGTTGAGAAGATGAGGTTGCCATTGCTCGTGCCTTTGTTGCATAATATGCCGCTTGTTGCGGATTCGTATACAATTCTTTCTCAGCCTTGTCTAAGAACTGTTGACATCAGTATCTGTTGTCTGGGCATGGATGAATTGGGGAGAAAAGGAACAATAATCCTATTATATAAAAGCTGATTGTTTTTCATTTTTGTTTTTTGATTTTACAAGTTATAAAACTCTTATAATCATAAAAAAAAGATATGAAAACAGAATATTAACAATCATAGTAGATAAGTTATTGATAACTTAGAAATAAAATAGATACGTAATTCCTTCAAAAAGCCGTACCTTTGCACCCCGAAAATAAAACGACGTATATGTTATTGCCTTATTTGCATAAAGACCTGATTGAAGCCGGATGTGATGAAGCCGGACGTGGTTGTCTGGCTGGAGCCGTGTATGCGGCAGCAGTAATCCTGCCTTCCGATTATGAGAACCAGCAGCTGAACGATTCCAAAAAGCTTACAGAGCATCAGCGATATGCACTTCGGGAAGTGATAGAAAGGGATGCAATAGCATGGGCTGTAGGGGTAGTGACACCTCAGGAAATCGATAAAATAAACATTCTGAATGCTTCTTTTCTGGCAATGCATCGTGCGATAGACCAGTTGAAGGTACGTCCGCAACATTTGCTGATTGACGGAAACCGATTCAATAAATACGAGGATCTTCCTCACACGACTGTAGTTAAGGGAGATGGTAAGTATCTGTCGATTGCGGCTGCTTCTATTTTGGCAAAAACTTATCGTGACGACTATATGAACCGGCTTGCAGAAGAGTATCCTTTATATGACTGGCAGAAGAATAAAGGTTATCCGACAAAAAAGCATCGGGAAGCAATTGCCCGTTATGGGACCACTCCTTACCACCGGATGACATATAATTTACTGGGAGACGGACAACTCTCCTTTGATTTTAAAAAGAGAAACGGTTATATTAACCAGTATTTATTAACAGCCTGTTGAAAACTCTGAAGTTATCAACAGGCTGTTAATAATTTGTAGTGATGTAATAGAGGTGAAACACCTTTGTCGTCCTATATTAAACGTATTGTCGTATATTCTTAAAATGGTTTCCGTTATTTTGCCCAAACAATAAATCAGATGTAAGTATATGAAAAAATGTATAGACAATGGTTGGGTATAGCGGCTCTGCTTTGCCACATTACGATGCAAGCTGCCGGAAATAAGGCGGTGGTAACAGGTACTGTGAAAGATACTCAAGGCAATCCGATTGCAGGAGTCGTTGTAACAGATGGAAAGCATGTGACAGCTACTGATAGACAAGGTATATATATGTTGGATACTGATCCGTTCCGTCAGCCAATGGTTTATATTTCTACTCCTGCTGATTATGTTCTTCCCGAGAAGGAAGGAGTGCTGATGGCTTTTATCACTATCAGGATACTTCAAAAGTGGAGAATCGTTGTGATTTTATTCTTCAGAAACGTAGTAAACAGACCGATGATTTTGTATTTATTCCTATTTCAGATCCTCAGGCTAAAATGAAGCACAGTTGGATAGATTCCGTAAAGAAACCGTTCCCGATTTGATTCATACTGCCGATTCTCTGAAATCTTTAGAAGTTGTAGGTATGGGATTGGGCGATCTGGTATGGGATGCTATGGATTTGTATGCTCCTTACCGGAAAATTGTATCCAACTTGGGATTGACTATGTTTCAGGTTATGGGTAACCATGATTTCAATTTACTGTATTCGGATATGGAACGTACGGCAGATCCTGGAAACGGATATGGAGAGAAGAACTATTATGAGATATTCGGGCCAACAAATTATTCTTTCAATATAGGTAAGGTACACGTCATAGCAATGAAGAGTACAGATTACGGAGGAAAGAAAAAGTATGTAGAACGTTTTACCGAAGAGCAGCTTGAATGGTTGAAAAAAGATTTAAGTTATGTACCAGAAGGAACAACTGTCTTTTTGAATATTCATGCTCCGGTAGCGAATACAACGGTAAAAGGGGGCGACAATGTGCGTAATGCCAATGCATTGTTCCGTATTTTACGGTCTTATAAGGTTCATATCTTTTCGGGTCATACACATTTTTATGAAAACTCGCTTCCGGCTGCCGGTATATATGAGCATAACATCGGGGCAGCTTGTGGAGCCTGGTGGGCAGGTGATGTGAATCGTTGCGGTGCTCCTAATGGTTATCTGGTGGTGACGGTCAAAGGGAATGATGTGAAATGGCGTTATAAGGCAACCGGACGTCCGACCGACTACCAGTTCCGTGTATATAAGCCTGGCGAATTTGAAACTCAGAAACAATATGTTGTTGCCAATATTTGGGATTGGGATATGGCTTATACCGTCAACTGGTATGAAGACGGGTTGTTGAAAGGAGCCATGCAGCAGTTCGATGACGAAGACCAGGACTATCTGACAATGAAGAAGGGCAAGCGTACTGGCTATCATACCCGTCATTTATTCCGGCATGCCCCTTCTAAACAAGCAAAAAAAATAAAATTGAAGTAAAGAATCGATTTGGTGAAATCTTTATACAGGAAGTAGAATTGTAGAAATACCTGTTTTTTATTTTGATTATTCCCCCTCTCAGTCTGTGTGAAGATAGAAGGGGGATTTGTTTTTATTGACGGTTCTGTTTATCAGGGGATATATTCAGTTGGGATGATACATAAAAAGAGTGAAAACTTATGCTTAATACGAGGGATATTTTGTATTTTTGCATGTTGTAAAGCATACACTCGATATATCAACTTTTAAACAAAATAATATTATGGCTAAGAAAGCTCTTTTAATGATTCTTGATGGTTGGGGATGTGGCGACCACAAGAAAGATGATGTGATCTTTAACACTCCTACTCCGTATTGGGACAGTTTGCTGGCAGAATATCCTCATTCACAGTTGCAGCTAGCGGTGAAAATGTTGGTTTGCCTGATGGCCAGATGGGTAACTCTGAAGTAGGTCACTTGAACATCGGTGCAGGACGTATCGTTTATCAGGACTTGGTGAAGATCAATCGTGCTTGTGCCGACGGTAGCATCATGCAAAACAAAGAAGTTGTTTCAGCCTTCTCATATGCTAAGGAACATGGAAAGAATATCCATTTCATGGGATTGACTTCAATGATGGTGTACACTCTTCATTGGATCACTTGTTCAAATTGTGCGACATTGCTAAAGAATACGGACTGGAAAATACATTTATCCACTGACTTCATGGATGTCGTGATACAGACCGAAGAGTGGTAAAGGATTTATCGAAGAACTGACAGCTCATTGTGCACAGTCTGCTGGTAAGATTGCTTCTATTGTTGGTCGTTTCTATGCAATGGACCGTGACAAACGTTGGGAACGTGTAAAAGAAGCTTACGACCTGTTGGTAAACGGTATTGGAAAGAAAGCTACTGATATGGTTCAGGCTATGCAGGAATCTTACGACGAAGGTGTAACTGATGAATTTATCAACCTATCGTTAATGCAAACTTCGATGGTACTATCAAGGAAGGTGATGTAGTTATCTTCTTCAACTATCGTAACGACCGTGCAAAGGAATTGACTATTGTATTGACTCAGCAGGATATGCCTGAAGCAGGTATGAAGACTATTCCGGGATTGCAGTATTACTGTATGACTCCGTATGATGCATCTTTCAAGGGTGTTCATATCCTGTTCGATAAGGAAAATGTACAGAATACATTGGGCGAATATCTGGCTGCCAATGGAAAGACTCAGCTTCACATTGCTGAAACAGAAAAATATGCTCACGTAACATTCTTCTTCAACGGTGGACGTGAAACTCCGTACGATAACGAAGATCGTATCTTGGTTCCGAGCCCGAAAGTTGCTACTTACGACTTGAAACCTGAAATGAGTGCTTACGAAGTGAAAGATAAACTGGTTGAAGCTATCAATACTCAGAAGTACGATTTCATCGTAGTAAACTATGCTAACGGTGATATGGTAGGACATACTGGTATTTATGAAGCTATCGAAAAAGCTGTAAAAGCTATTGACGACTGCGTGAAAGATACTGTAGAAGCTGCCAAAGCTAATGATTATGAAGTTATCATCATGCTGACCACGGTAATGCAGACCATGCACTGAATGAAGATGGAACTCCAAATACAGCACACTCTTTGAATCCGGTTCCGTTTGTTTATGTAACTGCAAACAAGGATGCTAAAGTAGAAAACGGTGTACTTGCTGATGTTGCTCCTTCTATTCTGCACATCATGGGAATGCCTCAGCCTGCTGAAATGTCAGGTAAAGATTTGATTAAGTAATAAAATACTTTTTTATATCAAAAGGGAATAATCTCACTGGATTATTCCCTTTTTTTGATTGATACATCTATATGTTCTTTTCTCAGCTCAGTCTTCAGAGCCTTTTTTCGTGTCTGTTTTCTTTGTTGTACGACAAAACTCCTTGCAATAATCTTTTGTGATACAATAAAATTCCATAATTTTATACTTTGAAAATAGGAGCAATTGTTTTTCCTGTTATATTGATATTGCCAGTTTTGATAGCTTTATGATTTTAGTAATTAACAGGTTGCTCCAATCTTAAATCGAACTTATATAAATATGCTATGACGAATCGACAATTGAATTTTGAGAATATTCATAGAGTAGAAAATCTTACATACGAATCTCTGGAAAAGAAATACATCAACGTACAGGTCGTAGGAACTGTATTGACGTATATCGGTATGATGCTTCTTGTGCTGTTCATCCTTTTGGTAGAAAAATTATCCTATCGTACTTTCATTGTTGCCGGTATGGAAGGTTTGTTGCTTTGTTCAGCTATTATCAATCTGATTCTTCTACCCAAGGCATACGCCTATAAAGGGTTTGCTTTCCGTGAGCACGATATCACCTACCGGTCCGGCCTCTTTTTCCCTACTATTGTGACGATTCCTTTGTGTAAGGTACAGCAAGTGAGTATACAGCAGAATCCTATCAGCAAGATTTTCGGTCTGTATTCGATAGCTATAGTCAACGGAGCACAGTTTGAGGCTGAAACAGTTATCCCGGGACTGACGAAAGCGAGAGCAGACGAAATGAAAACAATCATAATGGAGTACATACAACATGGAACGATCTGACTTCTCTGTACCGCGCAGAATGAGTAAGAGTGCCTTTATCATCCTGTTGGTAAAGGAATTATTGAGTTATGCCGGTCCATTTCTTATTTGGGCTATTATCAAGCTGTTCAATTCCGGCAGGCAGCGTTCCCTTATGGAAACAATGGAGATGTTGTTGTTTCTGTTTATCTGTTATCTGGTATTCTCTGTAGTGACGGCATTTATCAGTTATTACTACAAGAAGTATTATATTAAAAACGGAAATCTGATTTTTATTTACGGATTTCTTAAGAAAGAAACAGTCATACCGTTGCAAAAAATACAGTCGTTGAGAACCCGACGAGCTTTATGTACCGTCTGCTCGATATGAAAGGTGTTTCGTTCGATACACTTGCGTCCAAAGCAGCGGAAGTAGAACTCATTTTGGATTATAAGGACTGGGACGCCCTGATTGAAAGGATCGAACAGCAGGAACAAATGCCGGAGGAGGATAAACAGCCGACGGAAGAGAATTGTGTAATCCGAGAAGCAAAGCCTGTTGCTAATAAATACACGCTGAAACTGAGTAATCTGAATCTGATAAAAGGGGCCTTCTGTCAGAATCATTTCCGGGGAATGATTGTGTTGCTGGGTATTCTGTTTACATTTTACGATAAAGTACTTTCGGCAAGCGATAGAATATTGAATCTCTTCATCGATTATGTCAATGAACATGCCGATTATGCTTCTTTGTCGGTAACGGTATTTGTCATATGCATTATCGTATTATATCTTGTCATAATGATATTGTGGATTGTGAACGTATTTATGCAGTATTACAATATGGAGGTACAGATAGACAAAGCTCAGTTATCTTTCGAGAGTGGTTTGTTTACTCGTTTCAGCAGTCGGTTTTCGTACGATAAGGTTTGTACAGTTTACGTAAAACAAAATATTATAGAAAAATGTCTGGGCTGTTGTACGATTATGCTGAAGCAAGCCTTCAATGCAACCCAAAAAGATAATGAGAGTGATGTGAAAATATACGGATCGAACACTTCCGAACATTTTCTGACACTGTCCAAAATTTTGTGTAAATGGAAACAGGATTCAGTTGTAAGTTTGTTCTTATATCTGAATTCTGTTTTCAAACATAAGCATAAATTGATTCATAATCAAGCCCAGTTTGAAATAG
>ENA-OQIR01000571-OQIR01000571.1-human-gut-metagenome-genome-assembly--contig:-NODE-571-length-15300-cov-1.573321_pt1 | contig 15300 bp, 21 predicted proteins | sample MGYA00242580_ERZ504745 | MGnify/ENA primary metagenome ERZ504745 (study PRJEB26092, sample SAMD00036214) | human gut metagenome | host: Homo sapiens | study: EMG produced TPA metagenomics assembly of... | reverse complement strand
AATGCCTAAAACCGAAGAATCGATGCAAAGGTGATAGGTTGCAGCTGCTCCCCATGTCTTATAGCTGTAGTAGTTGTAATATGAAGAACGTTTTTTGTCTGCTTTCTCCATCAGTCTTCTGCTTTTTCTGCACTGATGTTATGCAGTTTCATCAGTCTTTCAATGCGCGCTTCGGGAGAAGCTGATACGAAAATGTTGGCACAACGTGGAAATCGCGTAAAATATAATCTGCACAGCGTCCTACAAACAGACACGACTTTTGTTCTGCCAGATGACGTATCACATCACTTTGTATCTTGAACAGCGAATCGTTGCTTAAATAAGAGTTATATGGATAAGCTCCTTCTGTTATAAAAGGAAAACGTGTTCCGAACAATCCTCCCAAGATGCTTTGCGAAGCCTTCTCGTCTGCTTTTTCAAAGAACTCTTTACATAGTCCGCTTTCTTTAGAAGCCAGATTGATCAGTTCTTTATCGTAGAAAGCTATACCTAAGTCTTTAGCCAGTTTTTCACCAATTTCCTTTCCGCCGCTGCCCAGCTGACGTCCGAGGTTAATTATATAGTGATTGTTCATAATTGAATGAGGTTTGGTTTGTAAGGCAAATATAAATAAAAATTTTTGCTTTTAATTTATTTCTGACTGCCTTTTGCTTGAATTGCTTTGAACTGGTTGTATAGCATAAATCCTGCAATCAGGCTGGCTAGGACATCGGATATCGGCATGCTGAACCAGATTCCGTCTGCTCCCCAGAATAAAGGAAGTATCAGCAGGCATGGGATAAGAATCAGTACCTGACGGCTTAATGAAAGGATAATGGCCTTTTTTGCCATTCCGATACTCTGGAAAAAGTTAGATGTTACCATCTGGAATCCGATAATCGGGAAGAACATGACAGTTATTCGGAGTCCCCGTGCGGACAGTTCGATCAACTTGCTGTCGGTTGTAAAAGCCGATACAGCAAGTTCCGGTATAAGTTCACCAACAAGAAAGCCGGTAGATGTGACGATTGTAGCAGCTATTACGGTCAGTTTCATTACATGGTTTACCCGATGAAATTGACTTCCTCAAATATAAAGTATATTGATAATCAGTTAGTTACTGTTATCAAGATACAAATGATATGCAAATGTAAGTATAAAACCATATAGAAAAAGTACAAATGGACATTACTTTGTATGATAACATCCTTTTCTACAGATTAAGGGTTAACACAATGTTATACTACTGATATTCAGCATATTGAAGCTGTTCTTCCTTGCATTCAACAAAGAGTGTTAAATTATATTAAATCCTACAGGGCAATTATGATTCGTGCAAAGATAATATTTTGCAGTCAAAGGAAGAAAGACTTCTTGAACCACTTCTATGGTTCTATACTTCTGTTTCTGACGTAAGCTGACCCGTACGGTTTTCGGGTTTTAGACGGACATATATACAGTTTACTTTAGGTTAGCATATATATAAGAGCTAACAAGGTAAACTAAAGTGTTTTTGTCCTGTAGATACTGCACTTTGTGGACTCTTTTCTCCTTTGACTGCAAAAACCTCTTATAGCCTTATCTCCACCTATAACGTCACTTCACACTGCTGTACCATGCAGTCTGCCATGTACCACCCCATCGGGCTTTGATAAGAATTGTGTTGCAAAGGTACCTGTCATGGCGTTCATCCTGCAAGGTCGGTGCCTGTGGTTTGTCCGTGAAATCTCCACGCTCTGATTGTGGCAGAGGTAGTATTTGACGGCAAAACCTTGCATTGATGAGCCATAACACCTTTTGGGGCAACATAATTCTTTAATCAATCCCGATGGTAGTTGGTTCTACATAAGGGAAGAAAATAAAAATTTTATCTTATGGCTAACATTTGCGACACTCAGTACAAGGTGACAGGCTCACGCAAAGCCGTGGCAGACCTTTGGAACACACTCCAAGAGTTGGAGGTGAACAGTAATAATGTGTATCTGTATCTCTTGGCAGAACACTATGGCATTGACTACGAGAAGAAAGGCATCTCGGTGAGAGGACACATCTATTGGGCAGAGTATGAGGAGAACGTGGAAGACGATTATGCCCTCTTGTCCTTTGACACCGAAAGTGCTTGGTCTTCATGCGACTTGTTCTTTGAGGAGGTGAACAAGGCACTTGGCGATGAACTTTCAATCAGTTGGCGAGAGGTTGAGCCAGGTTGCGACATCTTCTATACGCACGATGAGAACGACTTCTTCCCCGAAGAGTGCTACGTCACTGCATACGGAGAACTCTTTGAGGATTGTGAGGGTGCTTACTCCACCTTTGGTGATGCTATCAAGTTGTGGTGTGAGAAGACTGGTGTCTCACAGGACGGAAGAAGCGAACAGAAGATGATTGACTTCATCAATGAATACGAGTATGAGGCAGAGGACACGAATTTCTGCATCAATCCAATCACATTCGGCTAACAAGGAGGAACGGATATGGCAACGATAGACATGGAGCAGTTGGACGGCGTTGTAGGGTGTTTCTGCACCTTGCTTTATCCCCGAAGAGGTCAGACAGAGGGAACGATTGTCGAGGACTTGGGTTGTGAGGTCATTGTCCAGCTCATCAACGGCAAGGAAGTGACGGAGTACAAGGATGATGTTGTCATCTGTGAATAATCAGGAGAGAGTCTGTTGGCTATGTGGCTTGCAGACTCTTTCTTCCTTTGACTGCAAAAACTCTTTTAGGACAATCCTCCAATGAGGTTATGGCTGTTGTAACTGAAATACCTTGGGAGCAAGTTGTGCGGTTTGCTCACTTGCTCCAGTCCTGTTATAGAAGCGATGCTTCGACACCTGTATAGCGATACGTCGCCAAAGTCCCTTCGCCGTTTTAAGCGTCTCTGTACCTTGTTATAGGAATGGTCATTTCGCCTTTTGGTTTTACTCGTCTGTCTTTTGCGACTCTTCCTTGTCGGACACAGAACTTGGTCTTAGCATGATGACAGTGCTATCGCCAATCCTCTGATGTCTGTCCTCTTTTGGCTTGATGCTCTATTGCTAAGCTGACCCTTAGGCTTGTCGTTCATCGTGCATCAGTGTTCATGCTCCTCACTCTTCTGATGATACAGCTGTAAGGTCGGATTTCCCGCTTCGTTTCTCCAGGCATACAGCCATAGCAGTGCCCCTGTCTGTTGCATACGGATTGCCTCCTTGCTTACAACCTTTGTTCCATTGTTTGGCCCCGTCTTTTTCTGAATTGAGCTATTTGAAAGCCACTTATTTTTACCATGCAAAGGTAGCGTGATGCTGCGAAGGACTTCCTCCTTCTTGTGTGGCCGCTATCGCTGTGACCAATAAAATAGTGCGTAATCTTCCTTTTTCTCCCTTACCGCCAACGACAAAAAGAGTATTGCGAACGATTTTCATGGTGCTTCCCACATGGTGCCACATCCCTGCTTTTGAATGCATGTAAAAATTAAGTTTCACTTTTAAATTCAATTCAAAATGAAAAAGATCGAGAACAACTTCACAGTTTCAGGTTTCGTAGGTAAGGATGCAGAAATCCGTCAGTTCGCAAACGCCAGCGTAGCACGCTTCTCATTGGCAGTAGGCCGTCAGGAGAAGAACGGCGAGGAAACCAACCGCGTATCGGCTTTCATGAATATGGAGGCATGGCGCAAGAACGAGCACACCGAATCATTCGACAAGCTCACCAAGGCACGTTGCTCACCGTCGAGGGTTTCTTCAAGCCAGAGGAGTGGACAGACAAGGATGGCGTGAAGCACTCCAGAATCATCATGGTTGCAACCAAGTTCTACGAGTGTCCCGACAAGGAGGAGACTCCTGCGGAAGAGCCGGCCAAGCCAGCAACCAAGAAAGGCAAGAAATAGCCTTTCCTCTCCATAACAAGGCGACCTTCGGGTCGCTTTTGTTTTGCTCAGGGACATCAATCTGCTGTTATAGCGTGTGATAATCTTCTCTAATAACAACCATGTGCATTTATTAACCATAACGGCAACGCGTCTTCCTTTATTCTAACCACTTCGTCCCTCACCATTTGCGAAACGTCACCAAGATGGTTGGCATACAGATATTCCCGGCTGATGGCGACAAAGTCGCTATTAGCAAGAAAGACAGTATGCCAAGGTCTGAACGCGAGAGGACTGCCATCTATGCCACAAGATGCCGAAGCCGAGGCTTCTGATAATTGTGTCCTTTACTGGCTATCCACTCGCTTGATATTCAGACCGTCAATCTTGCGACAGCTTCACTACCCACCCACACCTGCTTTACTATTCTTCTTCTCTTTGACTGCAAAATATTTTCTGTTATAAGCGGTGGTTTCGTCCAAGTGCGTTGTATCGCTTCGCCCCACACCTTCAGAACGGCATTACTGTACGGACACCGCACGAATCCCATGTGACAGGCAGCCAACAATGTCACTATCAGAAACTGACACTTCTGATAACTGCCTTTATTGCTGTCTGGCTGTCCCATTATCGGGCTTCGGCAATGTCCGTGTAATGCCATTCTGCCACCATACCACCTTTACCACTAATCAACTGTTTACAATTTCTCTTCTGCTATACAAGAGGCAGTTCTTGTCCACTCAGGCATATTGAATGTGGCAGACATGTCTGCTACGTCCAATCTGCCTCAGTGTCCTGCGGCAAGGACAAGGCACATTTGTCATGCTGACAGGAGTGCCCGATTTGTCCGTTGCGCAACTGTCTCTTCTTGCCTGATATACGTTACTATCTACTTCTAAATTATACTGCTTTGCCCCACGCCTTTGCGAAGCGTTACATGGTCTGTCGTCATACAGACATCCTTGGCTGATGGCAACACGTTGCTATTAGCCAAAGCTGACAGTATGCCGAAGTACCGACGCGAGAGAATTGTCTGTCCGTGCTACAAGCTATCAAGGCTGAAGCTTTGATGACTTGCATCCCGGTCAGCCAACACACTCGCTTTATGTCGGTACAGCAGACCTGCAAACACTTCACTGCCCACCCTTACTGTTTCAATCTTTCTTCTTACCTCTTTATATATAACACATCATTCCTCTTGCAGCCAATATCAATATCTTCTTCCAATCAGCGCAGTGGTAGGCATATTTCCTGCAAAGTTAGCCGCGTCTGAGACAATCGTCAAATTCTGCTTGAGGTCTTGTGACTGTGAACAATCTTCCTTTTCCTCGGAAAAGAGTATTCTTCACACATAATTTGTCTTTATGTCTTTTCTTGCGGCTTGTGGGAGCAGAAAATATCCCTCCACAGGCTGAAAGGTCTCGAAAGGAGGGAAGAGAAAGAAACGGTTAAGCGAACGCAGAGGGAATTTATTCACTATGCTGAGCGTAAGTTTCTTCAACGTAGTTAAACAAGTCCAGCGACATGGGCGACAAACTTATTTGTATCACTAAAAATAGAAAGGCAATGAAGATTATCATCCTGCATGATGCTGACGCACGCATCGAGTATCTTGACGTAGCCGACCACCTTCTCGGCTCAGACATCGAGGAGTTCCTCACCAGACAGGGCTTCTCAGTGAACAACATCACATGGCTTGTCACATCGGCAGACCATATCCCAGTGGTTTACCACAAGTATGACATCGACTGCAAGACCGGCGAGGCAACCCACACCAAACGAGAGGCAGAACTGCAAGACCTCACTATCCACGGACAACTCCAGGCATTGCAGCACCGGGAGCAGGACGAGCTGAAAGCGGCTCTTCGCAAGTACGGCACGGAGGTGGACGGAGGCTTTGAGGTGCATTTCGAGGGAGAGCAGCCCATCGTGGCAGGTTATCTCTTTGACGAGCCTCGTGACATCGTCATAGACGCAGCACGTTTGGATGCCGACGGAAACTTGTCGCTTCTTGGAGAGGACAAGGAAGTGAGGGATGGACAATACGACATAGAGCCAAGCGACATATTTGGCGGTCAGTTGGACTATGTCACGTCGAGTATAGGTGCATGGATGAAGTAGGAGCATGTATGACCCAGTGCATCGTATATGACGAGACGACCAAGGAGAGCGAGACCTTTTGCTCATTGACCGCAGCCAAGAAGTGGATGCGAGAGCGCATCAAACAGAAGCATGAGGTAAGCGGACAGAAGTACAGAGTCTATTCCGACGGAGAGTTTGTTAATTGCGGCTCTATCAGTCTCACAGGCAGCAACAAGTCTTTTGTCGCCAATACAAGGCAGACGAAGAAAGGATATTAATAACAAGGTAACGGCAAGCCTAACCAACTTGCCACACATATATTGATATGGAAAAGCAAATATTGAGTTTTAATGACTTGCCATCAGCATTGTCATTAGTAATAAACAAGCTGGAGATTTTAGAAGAAAAGTTTTCCACACTAATGACTCAAATTCAGCCGATAAGGGATTGAATGGCTTAGTGTTTCCGAATTGAGTGAGTATCTCCCTACCCATCCAGTTGAACACACAATCTATTGTTGGACAAGCAATAAACAAATACCATTCCATAAGAAGGGGAAACGTATCATGTTCCTCAAATCTGAAATTGATGAGTGGATGCAAGATAACAAGAGTAGGTCACGAGCAGAAATTATGAATGAAGCAATAGCTTATGTTCAATCAACAAGAAAAGTCATTTAAATAACAAGGTAACGGCAAGCCTAACCAACTTGCCACTATAACATTTTCACATTATGATTTACACTCACACTATCGGACGCATCGGAGCAAAGGATTGCCGCGTCATCACAGGTACACACGGAACATTCATGGCTGTTGACATCGCAGTGGACGACTACAGTAAGGGCAAGCAAATCACCACTTGGGTAAGGGTGAAGAGCAGCAAGGAGAACCATATCCGTTTGGCTGAATACCTCACCAAGGGTCGTATGGTGCCTGTGGAAGGCACACTGACTTCTTCCATTTGGACAGACCGCAACGGAGAGAACCACATACAGCATAGCATCATAGCTGACTCCATCGCCTTTGTCAATGCAGGGAAGAAGGATGCAACCGACACACCTGCAACAAAGGCACGCAAGGCAGCCAAGGCAGAGGGCGAGGCTCCCGTACCGCCAGCCGATGCACCGCAGGACAAGAGCGAAGACCTTCCCTTCTGAGTAGTATCAACTGAGAGTAGTACGTACTAATCGTAGTAAATCCGCTTTTACTATGGTTAGTATGTACTATCAGTAGTAGAATAGTAAAGTAGTATTCACTAATAGTAGTATCATGTTATGACACAGATAATTGCAGTATTAAATCACAAGGGTGGTGTAGGGAAAAGTACGACCGCAGTAAGCCTTGCGGCAGCTCTGCAACTGAGTAAGAAGAACGTCTTGGCTATTGACATGGATGGACAAGCCAACCTCACGGAAGCCTTGGGATTGTCCATCGAGGAAGAACAGACAGTCTATGGCGCAATGTGTGGACAGTACACCTTGCCGTTGGTCAAGTTGCACAACGGCATCACCGTCTCACCCTCATGCCTTGACCTGTCTGCGGCTGAGTTAGAGCTTATCAGCGAACCGGGACGGGAGCTTATCTTGAAGGGACTTATCACCAAAGCCATCGCCAAAAGAGCATTTCGACTACATCATCATCGACTGTCCACCGTCATTGGGCTTGCTGACCTTGAATGCCCTCACCGCAGCCGACTACATCATCATCCCTGTTCAAGCGCAATACCTTGCCATGAGAGGTATGGCAAAGTTGATGGACATCATCCGCATCGTTCAGGAGCGGCTCAACTCCAACCTTAAAGTGGGCGGCATCGTCATCACCCAGTTCGATCGCCGCAAGACGTTGAACCGAAGCGTGAGGGAAATCGTCAATGACAGTTTTCACGAGAAGGTTTTCAAGACCGTCATCCGTGATAATGTGGCTTTGGCAGAAGCACCCATCAACGGCAAGACTATCTTTGAGTATAATCCCAAATCCAATGGTGCCAGTGATTATATGTCTTTGGCAAAAGAAGTGTTAAACTTAAAATAGCATAGCCATGAGCAAGAGCAGTATGTTGAAAGAGGGAATGAAAGGCGGTCTCAACGGACTCCTTTCTTCCACAAAGAAGCCGAGTAAGGAGCAGATAGTCACAGAAACTACACCAGCACCACCTGTGTCTGTTTCTGAGACTACCGAAGTGCCGGTGCATTGCAATTTCCTTATCAACAAGAGCATCCACACGAGGATGAAGTACCTCGCCATCAAGAAAGGGATGTCCTTGCGTGATATTGTCAATGAGGCAATGACAGAATACCTAAAGCGGCATGACACATGAGTGCCGCGCGTATCATCGCCGAACAGACGATGATACCGCTATCTCTTCTATAAACAGACTTTACTATCCGTAGTATGGTAGTAAAAACTATTCGACTATTATACTATTCGTAGTCGATACTACTTTTAGAAAATACTATCCAACTCATTTTTAGGGCAATAGTTTTCTCTGCTTGTAGGACTGTCTCCATGCTGATAAAAGGCAATGTCGTTCCCTATTACAAGATTTTCTCTTTTTCCCTCATATCAACTATCGTCCTTCCCCATATACAGCTTCGCCCCACGCCATCCCGCCCGTCTCCTCTTTTACATAACAGATTTCTTTTCGCCTGCCTTGCCGCTGCGGATATTGTTTTGCAAAGGTAATGCTGGCGATTGTTCAAACACCAAATCGTCCATTGCATTTGACCGAAAAATCTTCCTCTGCGTGCAGAGCGTATTTTTCGCTCCCGATTTGGCTTTTTGATCGCCATCACTCTTGGAAAGCAAAAAATATCCCTTGGGCAGGCAGGAAAAGCCTCCGAAATAAGGGAAGAAAAACATAAGAGCAATGGCACACAAGAATGACTATCAAATCCAAAGCAGTTAGACAAGCCTCAGACTTGGTTCTGCAAATACTATCCCGCACGCATCCGCAATGTGGGTGAGAAGGAGATTGCCGACAGACAATTAGTGTTTGACTTCAAGGACGGAAGAGCCTACGAGGAAGTGGCGCAGCGCACCGCAGAGAATATGCTGACACTCTACGGCAAGGGTTGCGTGAACATCGTCTTCGCCCCCGTTCCAGCATCCACAAGCGAGAGCAACGAACTCCGCTACAAGGCTTTCTGCCACAGGGTGTGTGAATTGACAGGAGCGGAAAACGGCTACGAGCACGTGAGGGTATGCGGAGAGCGTAAGACCATCCACGATAACCGCAAGAACGAGGATGAAGTCCGCAAGGCGAATGTCGTTGAGTTTGATGAGCCGTTCTTCGACAACAAATGGTGTTGGTCTTTGACGATGTGATAACCAAGGCCTCAGCTAATGCCAAGTATGCCAACCAACTCGAAAGGCTCGGGGCATGTGTTATTGGCGGTATGTTCCTCGCACGCACACATTATAAAGTAAGGTAAAGTATGACAAAGTACGACAAGGCAGTGTCCGTATGCTTCAGCGGACACCGCAGCGTACCTTTCGCCAAGCGGAGGGAGTTGAAGCAATGTCTCAAATCGGAGATAGCCAAGGCGTATGCCGACGGCTACCGGTATTTCTATTGTGGCATGGCAATGGGATTTGACCTGCTGGCGGCAGAAGCCGCCCTTTCGTTGCAATGCGAGTTGAAGGACTTGCAGGTGATAGCCGTTGTGCCGTTCCGTGGTCAGTCTGACCGGTGGAGCAAGGAAGAGCAAGCCAAGTATGATGCCATCCTGCGCATCGTGGATGACGTGGTCGTATTGAGCGAGCAATACTACAATGGCTGCCTTCTGAGGCGCAACGACTATATGGTCAACCGCAGTTCACGTCTCATAGCCTACTTCGATGGCAATCCCAAGGGCGGCACGTTCTACACCGTCAGAGAAGCCAAGAGGCAGGGATTGGACATAGTGAATCTTCATAATAGTGTATAACCCATAAAACAGAAAATGCTTATGGACGATATTGTTGCAATCATCGTTTGCTACTTCGTGTTCGGAGCTTTGGGCAATGTGCTCAGAGCTTTGTTCGGCGGAGAGAGACGAAACGACTTCCGCCGTGACCGCTAAGCGTCTTTAAACCAAGATACGCTGACAGCCATACGTCTGCACCTTACCCCAAAAAGATGCAGCGGATAATTGTGTCCGTAGGCAAGGATATTCAGATTCCTCACCTTAACATTTTGATAAAAATAAAGATACTGCTGCCTATATTTCAAGACAGCAGTATAAACCTTACTCTGCAGGTGCCCATTTGCAACGCACAGGAGAGACGATTGCACCCTCTGCTTTCAGCTGCTTCATGGCTGCATCTACCTCTTTGCGGTCGAGACCGCTGAGTTCTGCGATTTTACCTGCGTTGAGAGGCTGACCAGCCTCTTTCATTGTTGCCAATACTTTTTCTTTTGCGTCCATTGTTTTGATGATTTGATGTTTTGTTTATAATCTTGTTATTAACTCTTGTATTTTGTCTTCCCTTATAATCTTCGGTTGTGCCTTACCTGCCAGAACGAGAATTTTCTTCCCGTTTCTGTAGATGTGCAGCTGTCTGCTTCGTACCACTGCTGTCAAGGTCTCATCATCTGCATGGCTTGCCATATAGGATAATACACACCTTCTGGTTCAAACAACTTCTTCTGAAGGTGTGAGCACATGTTGGTTGTATCTATTGTCATATCGTTACGTCATATCATTAACATGATTCTGCCAGCTTCTTTTGTGAACATTTCAGGGAAACGGCAGATTGTTGCATACACCTGCTTGCTTGTCACAGGCTGACCGTCCTTTCTCAGGTGCAGCCTATGACGATTGATGGCATCGGCAATCTGGTCGGTTGTTCATGCCGCCATTTCGCTTTACCATCACATATACTATGGCTTCTTCTATCTTCATCCTTTATTCATCTGTTTTTCAATCCATGCCATCAATACGGCAACAGCATATTCCTGTTCTTCCTTGGTCAGTGCCCTGCCTGCTGAGATGTGATGCCACTTGAAGAAGCATCCCCGCAACAACAGCCAGTGGCATGTTGAGCCAGGAAAACAGGATGCCCACGCATGGGAGTCTGCTTGCCGTCGTTCGGTATGACAGCCGGAGCAAGTCTTTTTGCCACAAAGTCCTCTGCGTGTTTTCGTATCGTCGGCAATCCCTTTTCCATTACATACTCCCTGTCTTGCTTGGACAGATGGAACCGGCTGCGAAAATCAGACTTTGCCAATCTCTCAAAGAGATTCGTCAGGTCATACTCTTTCTTATCACCAGGAACGCTTTCTTGCGGCTCTTCCTCTTGGAACAACGATGGATATATGTATTTCTGTGACATCATTATCTGTTGCTTCTGATTTCTAATGTTATATCCATATATGACCGCTTGCCGTCTATATAGTCTGCATAGAGTATTTCTTCGCTTCTGCCTTTCAGAATATGGCACTTACCGCACAGCTCACAGTTGTGCAGACATCTCCATTCATTCAGAACGTAATCCAAACGTTCCTCTCGTGTAGATGATTCAATAGAGGGTGTGCTCATAATCAGTGTCTCCCACAGCGTGGTCAATCAGTGCCTGAAACTCTTCTTCCGTATAGTCTTCTTCCCAACCATACGTTACGTCCTTTATGCCCAAAGTAAACCCTAATGCCTCAGAATAGGATATGCCAATTTCAGCTGCAAGGTCTCTTGCCGCTTGAAAAATCTGCTCTTCTTTGCTTAAGGGCAGTTGTTTCGCTTTCTTATGTTTTTTCTTTGGTTTCCCCATTTGAGTATATTCGTTTAATAATCAGCGTTGATGGGCATCTTGAAATTCCTGTATTTCTTTCGGAGTTCCTCATTTTGCGCCTTCATTTCCTCATACATATCATTCAGTGCGTCAGGAAATCCCCATCCACAAGGGCTTGCCCAACGAAGGCATTGCTTGATTCGGGAATCATACTTGTCCCAAAGGTCATAAAGCACGATGTGGCGCAATGTCTTGTCGAAATTACTCTCAACAGAATCATAGAATTGCTCCCACATGTCTCCATAGTCATAAGTGAACTGACAGGCATTCTCCATATAGAACACCATCAATTCTGCGACTGAATCTTCCGAAGGCTTCAGTTTCTTGAAGTCGGACAATGCCTTGCGGCACACTGAGAAGCGTGTCTTTGGCTCTCTGTTTCTGCTCGGATAGAACTCTTCCCGTATGATGTGCTTATACTCTTCCAGCTTCTGGCCCTCATTCGGCTCTGCATAGAAGTCAAGATATTCCTTTGCCTCTTTCCGTGCAGAATAAAGTTCCAATACCATTTTTATTATTTCACTCTTGTCCATGGACATGAGGACAGACTTTAATTTAGATTTTGACATTTCTGCTCTTTTATCTTAAAACGGGTCAATCGTTGCCAGCAACTCTGATTTCTGCATCACACCGCTCGTCCTCCACAACACTTCGCCGCGTCTGAACAGCATCAATGTGGGCACAGACTGTATGCCATACTGACTTGCAGTCACCCCATACTTGTCCACATCTACCTTGATGATGCGGATTCTGTCACCCAACACTTCCTTCACCTGCTCAAGGATGGGGTGCATCATCTTGCATGGCTGGCACCAGGTGGCGAAGAAATCGACCAAGACAAGTTGGTCACTTGATATAACGTCTTTGAATGTTTCCATTACGATTTTCTGTAAAATTATGCTATTTTCTTTCCTGTTATCTTACAATACTGCCCTGCAAATGTTAAAATCGAGAAGAATTCAATGAAAAACCTTCGTTATTTCAAAGAATATTCGTACCTTTGCAGCGCTCATCTATAGATAGAAGGAGTTTCGAGACCCGGTTGCCTTTGATGCAATTCGGGTCTTGCGTTTTATAGTGGTGTCTGCAATCTCTTTTTCATCTTCTTTTCCAAAGCCTTTAGTCCATACTCTTTGTTAAGATGGTATGCTGTCAACAGATAGAATCCGTTGCTACGTTGTTGTTCCAAGACAATAACATACTTTTCCACTTTATCATAGATGTATGTTTTCTTGACCTTACGCTTTTTGCCGTCCCTCTCTTCTATGGTAAATACATCCAGATTGTCTGGTGTCAATTCTCTCACATGGTGATTTATCCAATGAAGCCTTTGTGAACGAGCCATCTCGAATACTCGCTTTGGATAAGTCGTACCGTCTTCGTTCTCAACCATGATTTCTTCACAGGTAAGATGCTTGAACAATCTTGCCATGTCAATCTCGCCATCTGTCTTTATAGGATAGATGCGCCACCCTCTGAATGAGAATTGACAGTTATCTTCTATATCACGCTTGAATATTGCATGAAGATCATGCTCTCTTTCTCGTTCACTGAGATATGCCAGTTCCAGCAGCTCAGGGTATTTCTTGATAATATTCAAACTGCTCATTGGCTATTTCAGTGCGATAAAAACAAATTAAACTTCTTTCTAAATTTGGGAGTTGTGGTGTTGAGACTGATATTACTGTGTTTTTTATCTTTTCAATCAGCTTCATTTTGGCTCTCACCCTTCCTTCAACTTCTCCCTTTTCATATCTAAGGTTGTAGTTGATGGCTCCCATTAGAACATCTGCCAATTGGATGAAGACACTTTCGTGTGAACGTATAAACTGAAACCTGCCAATGGAAGAGTTGTATTCCATTATTTTTCTGAGCCTCTCCAGCTTATCGCTACTGCATGTGTCCTTGATATCCATATATATGTTATATGTATAATCCATGTCCATCTTGTGATGCAGCAATTGGTAGTACATGCGAAAGTAGAAATCATTAAACGTATAGTCTTCTCGTTTCTCGTCAATCTGACTCTTGTCAACAACCACAGCCCTAAATTCCATGTCATTCATAAAGAACCAGTCTATAAGCTCTGCATAGACTTTATACGTGGCCTCGTGGACATTTGTCCATTTCAGCTCATCACTATAGCCGTGCTTCTTCTTAATATCTTTTATGGCATCTTTTGCCATGCGGATTTGTGTGTATGCTATACTTGTACATCCCAAAAGCATGTAGGGATGACCGTCATGCACCATGTGGGTGCTTTCATCACAGTAGATGTTGAATGTCTTATTCATTGTATCTGTTTTTTGTTTATTCTTTATTCCTTTTCTTCAGCGGTCCACTATGAGGTCCACGGTTCAGCGTCACACCATGCTTGTTGAGTATGCGGAACACGGAACTTCGGCTTGTGAAGCCGCTGATGGCAAAGATGTCATCTATGCTGTGCCCCTCGTTGTACATGTTCACGATATTCTTCTCACGCTCCAGTTTCGACAGTGCCCTTTCCGACTTCTTGGGCGGCCGGATATTCTGTTGCAGATGGATGATGTGTGCCGATGCCTTGCGCAGCACGGCACACTCCTCAGAGAGTGACCCGAACATACGGATGACCTGTGAGGGCTTGGTGTCGGGGAAAAGTTCGTCAAACGTATCGATGCGGTCTTGGATGGAGATGATGCGAACCACCTTCACACGGCAGTATTCTATGAATGTAGCCAGTTCACGGGTGCCACGCAGTGCGTTACTGAACCTCGACACCACCAGCTCGTCGCCGCGCTCCAGACTCGATATGAGCTGCTTCCACATCGGGCGCAGCTCTCGTGTTCGGACAGTTCCTCTATCACCTGAACACAGCCGTATTGCTGCATCCAAGCCTTGTCTTCTGCATACTCTTCGCCATTGGTGGCGATAAAGATGTAACCTACTTTTGCCATACTGTTGTACGCTATTAAATGAAATCAAGTGCAAAGGTACACTATTTTTCCGAGAAACAATCATACTTGAACGAAAAATCATACTTAAACACGATAATTTGCCATTTTCTTTTCACTTGATTTCATTGAAAATCATACTCGCAAGTATGATACACAAATAAGATTAAACTTACTGTCATTCTTGCAAATATATCGCTGAAACGCATTAACTTTGCACCGTCAATTTCAAAATCAGACTCAAAATAATGACAACAATGAAATATGAAACCCAACTTTTCGGAGGACAAACCAACCTCCATTGCATGAAGCAAATATTGCATAATGCAAAATCAAACTCGCATGGCTGTATCAGACTTGCCATTTGTATTGCCACTGCGTTTGCCGTAGTCATGCTGACAGCATGTTCAGACGGAAACGGCACGAAGTCGTTCCATTCGAGCGATGAAGCCATCAGAGAGTATCATGGCTTTCTGACCACTCTTCGACAGAACGGCAAGGTCTCAATTCAGACATTAGTTAAGATTGTCAACGAATGGCGCGTGTTGGACGATTCCGTGACATCGTGCATCTCACGTGACACTGTCAGGAAAGCCACTCATACCCGTTCACGGTATATCATGAGTTGAACGACTCCATCCACATCGAGCTGTGCCGTATGGCGATGTCTAAGCAACGCACCTTTCACGAC
>ENA-OQIR01000569-OQIR01000569.1-human-gut-metagenome-genome-assembly--contig:-NODE-569-length-15336-cov-1.719311_pt1 | contig 15336 bp, 26 predicted proteins | sample MGYA00242580_ERZ504745 | MGnify/ENA primary metagenome ERZ504745 (study PRJEB26092, sample SAMD00036214) | human gut metagenome | host: Homo sapiens | study: EMG produced TPA metagenomics assembly of... | reverse complement strand
TCCGAAGAAGAACCGGAAACAGAACTTAGACGAAGAACAGCAGCGCGAGAAAGAGCTGCAGGATATGATCGTACAATATAATCAGAAAAAAAACGATCCGCAGTACTATTATCTTCCAGATGAATGGAATGGAAAACATCTTGAATGGGAGCAGCCAAAAGACAAAACAGGAAACCTGCTTTCAGCTCTTGGCCTGGCAGCAGCGGCAGCAGCCGTCATTGCAAAAAAACGGGAAGAACAGAATGCTCAGATAAAAAGAAGAGAACAGATGCTGATGGATTATCCGGGACTGATCATGAAATTTACCCTTCTGGTGCAGGCAGGCTTAACTGCCAGAAAAGCGTTTCAGAAAATAGCGCTGGATTACGGAAAGAGAGAAGAGGGTAAAAAACGTGAGGCTTATGAAGAAATTCGAGTAGCCTGTTATGAGATGAACAGTGGGATTTCCGAAGCAGAGGCTTACCGGAGATTTGGAGAACGGTGCGGACAGGTAAAGTATAAAACTCTGTCAACACTGCTGATCCAGAACCTCCAGAAAGGAAGCAGGTATCTGGCCGATCTGCTGGAAAAGGAATCCGTGGAAGCCTGGGAGGAGCGAAAAAGAAAAGCAAGAGTGTTGGGAGATACAGCAGCAACAAAACTGCTTTTTCCGATGGTCCTGATGCTCCTGGTGGTGATGGCGGTGATCATGCTTCCGGCATGTCTTTCCTTTTACGGAGGTAGGACCGGAGAGCAGAGAAAGGAAATGTGAGGTGACAAATGAAAATATGTGGAAGTATGTAAAAGAATTTGCGATGGAAGAGGATGCGGTGGGTGTTGTGGAGATCATCCTGATTCTGGTGGTTCTGATCAGTCTGGTCATCATCTTTAAGGAACAGCTTAACAGCACTTGTAAAAAAAATCCTTACAAAAATCACAAAACAAAGCAATACGATCTGAAAATGAGAAAAACGGTGATATCTGCTGATATTTCCGTTTTGGAAAGGAGAGGTACCCCTTGGCAGGAAATGTGAAAAAAGGCAGCATTACGATCTTTCTGGCTCTGATCTTGAGCCTGGTTCTTTCTCTTGTGTGTGCCAGTATTGAATCTGTACGCATGGCAGCTGCCAGGACACAGATACTTAACAGTATGGATATTGGCTTATATTCCCTGTTTGGACAGTATGACCGAACGCTTCTGGAAGATTATGAGCTGTTTGCACTGTATGCAGGTGGAAAAGAAGAACTGGATATGGCTTCTGTATATGATGATTTTCAGACTTATATGAAACCTGTATTGAAACAGAACAGTCAGAAACTGGAGCTTCTCCAGGGCGGATTCAATGGTTATCAGCTTCTGAGCGATGGAAAAGGCGAGGTTTTTTACCAGCAGGCTGTTCAGTATATGCGTGAAACTCTGGGAAGCCAGGGGGTACAGACTCTTCTCGGAAAACTGAAGGATCAGGAAAAGAAGACAGAGGATGCAGAGAAAAAAGGAGAACAGGCAGAAAATAAAGGAACATTGGATTCCTATGATTCTGCAATTACGGATGCCGCACAGAAAAGCGAAGAAGCAAAAAAAGAACAGGAGCAACAAAAAAATCAGGGAGATTTTTCGGATGCAGGAAATGGGGATGATTTTACCGGCGGTGTTGATGAAAGCGTAGAAAATCCTATTCCAATCATCAGAAGAGTCCGTAAAATGGGACTTATTGATCTGGTAGTACCATCCGAACGGGGAATATCGGATGCGGTTACAGACAGAAAAAGCCTTACATCCGGAAGAAAGCTCCAGACAGGACTAATGTTGGATACGGATATACAATCCGATAATTCGTATACGTCCGGAATATTATTTGGACAGTATCTGCTAAAGAAACTGGGAAATTATCGAAGACCGGCAGCGGCAGGGTTGAATTATCAGGCGGAATATATTCTTGGAGGGAAGAACAGTGACCGGGAAAATCTGAAGTCCGTGGCAGGAAAACTTCTGGTTATCCGTCAGGGGGTTAACATGGCGTATCTGCTTTCAGATGGTGGAAAACGGATACAGGTCGAAACACTGGCGCTGGCTATTGCATCGGGTTTTCTGATTCCGCCGGCGGCAGCAGTGATCGAAGCGGCACTGATCTTTTGCTGGGCATTTGCGGAGAGTATTCTGGATGTCCGGGAACTTTTCGCAGGAGGGCATGTGCCTCTTATAAAAAACTCCTCAGACTGGCAGCTGTCTTTGAGTAATCTGCCCAATATCCTGGACAAACTGGATTCTTCAAGAAGGATGCAGGGAATGGAATGTCTTATGAGGATTATCTTCAGGTTCTGCTTATGGCGAAAGGAAAACAGGATAAAGTTCTGAGAGGAATGGATATGATCGAGTGCTCTGTACGTGAAAAGGGAAAAAGACCGGGTTTTCAGATGGACCACTGCATCACTGCCCTGGAAGCGTCTGCAGATGTAAAAGCAAACCGACGGAAAATATTTACAGTTTCGCGTCAGTATGCGTATGAATAGAAAGAGAGGTGCACAGGGATGCTTTTTCAGGAAGAAAAAGAAGATAAAAATCAGATAAACAGACTGGATCAAAAAAGAGAAAGGCGCTCTCGAAGAGCTTTTTTCCTGCTTTCCCCGATAAGCCGGAAAACGCTTCCTGGAAAAGTATCCCTGTGCACCTTTCTGAAAAAAGCAAGTCTCACTCTGGAGACTGCGATGGCTTTGCCGCTGTTTTTTTTCGGAGTGCTCACGCTGCTTTCTTTTATGGATATTTATAAAGTACAGACGGAGCATCTGACCGGCTTGTGCCAGAAAGCAAAAGAAGCAGGTATGTATGCGTATGGTACCGGCGGCTCAGGTACAGAAACGATCACATTGCCGGACGTATATTCCTATCAACCCATAGGCGGTCTGATCCCTCTTCCTAAAATATGGTTCCACAATACGGTAAAGGTTCATACGTGGAATGGTGTGATATACGAAATGGAAATGATACAGTGGAGAGCCAGCCTATGGTGTATGTGACAGAATCAGGAAGTGTGTATCACAGAAAACTGGGGTGCAGTTATCTGAATCTGTCTGTTCAGCAGATATCAGGCTCTTCGGTTAAAACTTTAAAAAATGCATATGGAGAAAAGTATCAGGCCTGTGAGCTGTGCAGTCGTGGGCAGGAACCGGCTGGAGTGGTATATATCACAAAAAAGAGTAACCGTTTTCATAACAGGGAAAGCTGCAGTGCATTGAAACGATCAGTACGGATGGTGAAAGAAACTGAGGTTTCTGATGAAATGAGTGCCTGCGGACGATGTGGCTGAAAGGAGAAATCATGAGCAGTGTTAAAATTTGCATGACTGTACTTCTTGGAATTAATACCTGGACAGATATCCGAAAAAAAGAAATCTGTTTACCGGTACTCTTTATATTCCTGACAGGCGGGATCCTGTGGCGGATCAGGCAGGGGCTTCTCTGGCCGGCAGGGATTATTTCCATGGGAATCGGAGTATTTATAATTTTGATCGCTTTGATCAGTGGAGGAATGGTCGGATTTGGAGACGGATTGCTGATACTGACAATGGGTTCTGTGTTAGGAGCCGGAGAACTGGCAGGGATCCTCGGTGGGGCATTATTGTTGTGCGGAATCTATCAGGCATTGAGTATCTTATTCTAAAAAAAAGTCGAAGTGAGGAAATTCCTTTTGTACCGTTTTTGCTGATCGGATATTTGGGAGGGATATTTTTGTGAGAAAAATAAAAAAGGGGAGTTTTACAATAGAAGCTGCATTGCTCATGCCTCTGGTGCTTATGATACTGATCGGAGTGCTGTATCTGGATTTTTTTGTACATGACAGAGCATATCTCACTGCGGCAGCTTATGAGGCAGCAGTCAGCGGCAGTATGGAAGGATATAAAAAGAAAGGGAACATATATGAAAAGGCGGATATACAGGGAAGAATGCTGGGAGGTATCGGGCTGCTGGGAGGAAAGAATCTTAGCATGCAGACAAATGCGGGAAAACAGTGAAAGTAACTTACAGACTGGAAGTACCGGCCGGATTCCTGGGGCAGAAATGGAAGCTGGAAGTCAGTGGTAAGGCAAAGCCTCTGCGGCCTGTGGGATGGATCCGCAAGGTAAAAGGAACTGTGGATATGCTGGGAGAGGTGACGCCATAAAATGAGAACGGAATATAAAAGGGATATGAATCATAATTATCTGATCCTGACAGGAGATGAGAGAATCGATACAGATTCTTACCAGGTAAGAATGATCGTGCCAATGCTGTGCCGGATCTTCTTCAATGCAGGATACAGGGAATCGACGGAAAATTCATGGTGTATTATGATATAACTTCCAGGCATTCCATGACGGCGCTTTTTGAGGAAAAAAAGATGGATCTGGAGTCGCTTCAGATGATATTGGGAGGCTTTATACAGATCATGGAAGAAATGTCCGAGTATCTTTTGAATCCCTGTCAGCTGATCCTGGAACCGGAATATATTTATCTGGATGCGGAAAGAAAAAGTGTCCGTTTTTGTTATATGCCGGGATTTCATGGGGAGGTACAGAAACAGTTTCAGAGTCTTGCGGAGTATATCCTTCCAAAGCTGGATCATGAAGACGGAAAAGCGGTCATGCTGGGATACAGTGTATACAGACGTGCACTGGAGGACAGCTTTCATCTGGAATACATCAAGGAAGAGTTATATAAAATATGTAACAGCGACGAGGAAGATTTTTCTCCATATGAAAAGAAGAAAACAGTGGTCCAGGAAGAAGACAGGATGACAGAGGAGGAAAAAGAAGATAATCTGTGGCAGATGGAAAACTGGGAAAGAGCCAGTGTGTCCGGAAATGAAAAACAGAAAAAAGCTTCAGCGGACTCACAGAAGCGAAAAACAAACAAAATATGGAAGCCAGTGGCTGGATTTGGTGCAGCATTGGTGCTTCTTCTGGGAATTACGGCAGGAATGGCCGGCGGATACATTCCAAGAATAAGCAAAGAGATTTTTCTTCTGGGAGTTCTTGCAGCAATGATACTGGGGATGCTGAGTTATATTCTGATCAAAAAAGGCTGTGGGAAAAAGAAAAAACCGGATACGCCGGTGCTTAAGCAGAAATATAGTGCGGCGGAAAAAGAGACAGCTGTATATTCTGAAGATCAGAAAGAATCTGGTGCGCTGTCAGGGAGCAATGCCGGTGACAGCAGAAAAGAACTGGAAAAGATCAAAAAAAACATCCCGACAAAAGCGGAGGATTTTTCAGATGGATTTGGTGAAACAGTAGTTCTTTCGGCAGGTGCATCCAAAGGTCCTGCTACATTAGTGAGCCGGGAACCGGGGGAATTGGCTACCATTTATTTGGAAAAAGATATCACAGTGATCGGAAAACTGGAAACTGCGGCGGATGCAGTGATCAATATACCAACTGTCAGCAGGATCCATGCCAAGATCCGAAAAAGGGAGGGGGCATATTATCTGGCAGATCTGAACTCCAGAAATGGGACTTCTGTAAATGGACAGCTTCTGAAAACAGGAGAAGATTATTTGTTGGAGGATGAGGATGAAGTTGATTTTGCACAGGCCCGTTATATTTTTTTGAAATAACAGAGCGAAAAGTCCGGTTTTGTATCGTATTAATATAGGACCACAGGTTGTCCGCCTGATGAAAATCTGTTAAAATAATGAAATGAATTCAAATTTTCAGATTATAACAGCGAGTTACGGGAAATATTTCCGGAACCGCTGTGGAAAAGAGGCCGGAATTGGAAGAAATAAAAAAGAAACCTGTGACAGTTTTACTGATCCTCATAAATACGCTGATCTTTCTTGTGGTGGAATTTACCGGCGGCTCGGAGAACGGGCAGCATATGCTGGAATGCGGTGCTGCTTATGCACCGTTGATCCTGGGACAGGGACAGTGGTATCGGATGTTTAGCAGTATGTTTCTGCATTTTGGTGCGCCGCATCTGATCAATAATATGCTGGTTCTGTTTGTGCTTGGCCAGAGACTGGAACCGGTAACAGGAAAGATAAAATTTTTTTCTGATCTGTATATTTGGTGGTCTGGGCGGAAATATGCTCTCTTTGTTTTTGATATGTATGCAGGAAACACTTCTTTATCTGCAGGAGCTTCCGGAGCTGTTTTTGCAGTCATGGGCGGTATGATCTATGTGATCATACGGCACAGAGGAAGAGTGGCGGATCTGACTGTCAGGCAGATGTTGATCATGGCCGCATTTTCACTGTATTTCGGATTTGCAAGTGAAGGCGTGGATAACGTAGCGCATATAGGCGGTTTGTTGAGTGGTTTCCTGATCGCTGTAATTCTTTATCATCCCAGAAAAATATGGAAAACAGTTCCCTGACCGGGAGTACTCTCAAGCGTGATGTCTCCACTGTGTGCCTGAGCGATCTGTTTTGAAACAGCAAGGCCAAGGCCGGTCCCGGATTCTTTGGTTGTGAAAAATGGCTGAAATATCGCAGCCTGCTGTTCCTTTGAGATTCCACATCCGTTATCCCGGATATCAATGCGGATGCCGGAATTTTCCGGAATGACAGAAAAAGAAATCTTTCCGCCGGGAATGGGAACGGCTTCCCATGCGTTTTTCAGAAGATTCAGAAGCATCTGCCGGACACGGATCCGGTCAAGAGCTATCGATGGCAATGAATCCGGAATATCTGTTTCAAGCGTGATCTCCAGATAATCCAGAGTAGGTTTTATGGAGGAAAGAATCGTTCGGAGATAGCAGCAGGTGTCAATGTTTTCTCTTTTGACATGGCCTGCATTATTAAATGCAGAAAGTTCATCAAGAAGTTCTTTTACATAATCAAGATTATCCATAACATCATCCCAGTGCTCATATTCTTTGACCTCAGGATGTGCAGATGCGATCATCTGGAGTCCGCTGTTAATTTTGAAAGTGTATAATGAAAATCGTTTTTCAATTTACTGACTGTAGTATCGTTGCACATATTATCACCTCGGAAAAATATTAACATCAGAAATTTCAAATATCAACAAGAACAGTATTGAAAAATTCGAGAAAATACGACAAAATAAGAATATAGATAAAATAATTTTGCAAACAAGGAGGACAAAATAATGGGAGACTGCATATTTTGTAAAATCGCAAATGGAGAGATTCCATCAGCAACACTTTATGAGGATGAGGAATTTCGCGTGATTCTGGATCTGGGACCGGCAAGCAAAGGACACTCATTGATCCTGCCGAAAAAGCATGCAGCGAATATTTATGAACTTCCGGATGAGACTGCCGGAAAAGCAATGATCCTGGCTAAAAAAATGGCAGGAAAGCTGAGAGATGCACTGAACTGTGATGGATTTAATGTTGTGCAGAACAATGGAGAGATCGCAGGACAGACTGTGTTTCATTTTCACATGCATCTGATTCCGAGATATGAGGGAGATGGTGTTGGTTTAACCTGGAAACCCGGAGAACTCAGCGATGAGGTGAGAGATGAAATCTTAAAGAAAATTAAAGAATGACAAATAGCCACTAAAGAGGAAAAATGAACAATCAGACATTTGAAGAGTTTTATCTTAAATACCGAAAAATATCCAGAGGGTATGCGTATGGGGTTCTCCATGACTGGAGTGCTGCTGATGATGTCAGTCAGGATGTACTTTACAAAATGTATACTATAAAGGATGGCCTGAATATTGATAATGAAAAGATGATGTTTTCTCTGATCAAGACGGCATCTATGAATAAGGCTTTGGATTATATAAAGAAATCAAGCTCCAAGCATGAGTTTGTCTGTCAGGAAGAAGTTGCGGCTTTTCTGGAAGAACAGAATTCGGTCGATGCGGAAGAGGTATTTCTGCGTAAAGAGAAGAAAGAATTTATGTATATGGTGCTGAGAAGATTTCGAAAGGAACAGCCGATGAATTATGAGATCTTAATTCAGGTCAAATATCTGGAGATTTCCGCTGAAACAGTTGCAGAAGAATATGGTCTGACGAAAAGTGGTGTCAATAACAGGATATATAAAGCGAAGCGCTGGCTGCAGGAAGAATTTCGCAAAGTATACGAATAAAAGAAAACCCTGCCAGCCCGGAAGGGAGTGGCAGAGTTTTCATATGGCTGTTGTGGAAATATAGTCAGGCTCCGGCGCATTCTTCAATAAGATCAGTGATCTTACTGATGGAATCTACCTGGCCGTTTCCTGCCATGGCATCTGTATATTTCTGACGATCAGTATAGAGCTGGCGGATGGTTTCCAGAAGCTTTTCTTCTGTGATCTCCTCTTCTTCCAGCACTTTGCTGAAGCCCTGGCGTTCGAAGGATCGAGCGTTAAGGATCTGGTCACCACGACTGGCTTTGGCAGAAAGCGGGATCAGAAGATTTGGCTTATGAAGTTCACGGATCTCACAGATCGCGTTAGCGCCTGCACGGGAGATCACGATATCAGCATGGCAAACAGATCCGGAAGCTCGTCCTGGATATATTCATACTGGACGTATCCGACAGTACCGTTAAGAGATTCATCGGTTTTTCCCTTTCCGCAGAGATGGACAACCTGGAATTCTTTCAGAAGTTCAGGGAGAATCTTGCGGACATTATCATTGACAGAAGCAGCTCCCAGACTTCCACCGATGACCATAAGTACCGGCTTGTCAGCAGTGAAACCACAGAATTTACGACCGTTTTCCGCATTTCCGGAAAGAAGTTCCTGGCGGATCGGAGTTCCTGTAAGAACTGCTTTGTCAGCAGGAAGATTGGCGACTGTCTCAGGAAAATTACAACAGATTCTGGATGCAGAAGAGAGACAGAGTTTATTGGCAAGACCTGGAGTCATGTCGGACTCGTGGATCAGTGCGGGGATTTTTAAACGTTTGGCCGCGATCACAACGGGAACCGTAACGAAACCGCCTTTAGAAAAAACAACGTCCGGTTTCAGCTCTTTCAGAATCTTTCTGGCCTGGCTGAATCCCTTCAGTACACGAAACGGGTCAGAGAAGTTTTTGAGATCGAAGTAACGTCTCAGCTTTCCGGATGAGATTCCATAATATGGGATTCCAAGTTCTTCGATCAGTTTTTTTCGATTCCTTCGTAGGAACCGATGTAGGAAATCTTATAACCAAGCTCCCTGAGCTTTGGAATCAGGGCAATATTTGGAGTTACATGTCCGGCAGTACCACCGCCGGTAAGTACGATGTGTTTCATTTGGATTCCTCCTGAATAGTCATATACTATCATTAAATATGAACTCTAACGGAGGAATTGTCAAGGAAAGATAGGATTACAGGAGAAAAATAATGGAAAATTTCAGGGATGCTGAACTGAAAAAATGGTTGGCAGAAGAATATGAAAAAGAAACCGAAGAGATGGAAAAAATCCTGTTTCCAGATGGAGTGATTCCTGATGATGGAGAAACAGAAGAGGAGGCAAAGGCTGCTTATCAGAGACTTGTAGAAAGACTGAAAGCAGATGGTGTTTACAAAGAAGACGAAACTGACAGTATTAAAACTGATGATCATAAAGAGAATGTAAAAATCGTTTATCTGCCCGAAAAGAAAAGTCATAAAGCAGCTCGCGTAGCGGCAGCAGTACTTGTATGCTCAGCCGGTATCTTCGCTGCAAGCATGACCAGCCAGGCGAACAGGAGTTATTTTATTGATTCTGTGAGGTATTGGGTCGGGGGTGATACGAGGATTGTGGTGGATAATGATAGAACGAATGAGAAAGAATATGAAGATGAGCAGACGGCAATTGATGATATAGAAGAAGAACTAGGTGTTGATATTCCACGTTTTTTATATCGGCCTGAGGGACTTGAATTCAAAGATTACAATATAAGTAAAGATTTTGAATATGCTTTATTGCAGTATAATTATAACGATACAATTATGACATTATATATTAATAAATATGATAAGGAAACCAAAAGTACTGGTGCGAGTTAGATGGAAAAGAAATAGAAACAATCAAATTGCCGGAGAGAGAAGCGAGCATTCAGGTGAAAAGAATAATGGCTAAAGGAGATAAGAAAGCCAGTTATGTTGCATATTGGAATAATTCCACAGAATTTTATCAAATAGAATCCCAAATGGAAGAACAGGAGTTTATAAAATTAATCAAAAATATAAAATTTTGACGAGATAATGTTTTTTTTTCATCGTATATATAGTGTAATTAAAGTTTAAAGGAGAAAGGTATTACATGAAAGAGAAAATGAAAAGAATAATAAGCATGTTGTTTTTGGCATGTTGCTGCAGTATATTATTTGTAGTTCCTGCAATGGCAGAAGGCTTATCAGATGATTTTTCAGTGGAAACAGATACGAATGAGGATTATGCAGAGGATACGACTTATAGTGTTCTTAGAGGCAATAATTTAAGTTTTGGAACAACAACGATAAAAAAGATGGCAAGTAATAAAGTTGGAATCTCTGGAATAACTCAGTGCCATCATGTATGCAGTAAAGTTTATTTGGATGTTTACTTGGAAAGAAAGGTAAATGGAACATATTCTACATATAAAAGCTGGAGTTTTACAGCATCAAACGCAAGTAATTTAGTTAAAGATCTCACGGTAATCGTGCCAAAAGGCTATTACTACCGTGTACGAGGCTATCATGCAGCCAAGGATGGCAGTAAAGAATCAACAACAACTCTGACCAATGGTGTTTAGTAAATAACAAATCAATAAATAACGCACACCCCCCAGCGATGCCACATCCCAAAAAATAAAAAATCCAGTAAACTTTACATTACCTTCGCTGGGGAATGTCTAAAAATTCTGAATAATATCAAAAATCTAAAAAATCCCCTTAAAAAAGAAACATATTTCACAAAAAGACTGTCAAAAAACATATATTTCGTGTATAATAAATACAATAATAAACCGTTAATAAACAGAAAATCGATTATTTCTTTTTGAAATTGTATATCACAGCGCTTTTGGATGATCGGATATCACAGAGAGATCCTTCAGGCTTTTTTGATATGGAAATTTCAGAACGTGGGACGGAAAAGGGGCTTGTGCATGAAGATAACATTTATCGGTGCTACGCATGAGGTGACCGGAAGCTGTTATTATCTGGAAGCGGCAGGACGGAAGTTTCTGGTGGATTATGGAATGGAGCAGGGACCGGATTATTATGAAAATAAGGAGCTTCCGGTGGCTCCGGGTGATCTGGATTTTGTGCTTCTGACACATGCACACATGGATCATTCCGGAAATCTTCCGGCCTTGTATGCAAAAGGCTATCAGGGGCCGATCTATGCGACAGAGGCGACCTGCAATCTCTGCGATATCATGCTTCGTGACAGCGCACATATCCAGATGTTCGAGGCTGAGTGGAGAAACCGAAAGGGGCGGAGAGAAGGAAAACCGGAATTTATTCCTGCATACACTATGGAAGATGCCATGGGTGTGCTCCGGAACTTCGTCAGATGCCATATGATAAGATCATCAAACCGGCAGAGGGAATCGAAGTAAGATTTGTGGATGCAGGACATCTTCTTGGCTCCAGCAGTATTGAAATCTGGATGACGGAAGAGGACAAAACAGAAAAGATCGTTTTTTCCGGCGATATCGGAAATATCGATCAGCCGCTGATCAGGGATCCGGTATATATCCGGGAGGCAGATTATGTTGTGATGGAATCTACCTACGGAGACCGCAGTCATGGAGAACGTCCGGATTATCCGGCAATACTGGCAGAGATCATCCAGAGGACCTTTGACAGAGGCGGCAGTCTGGTGATCCCGTCCTTTGCAGTAGCCGTACTCAGGAAATGCTGTATTTTATCCGACAGATCAAAGAACAGGGACTGGTTCACGGCCATGATGGTTTTACGGTATATGTAGACAGTCCCCTTGCCAATGAGGCAACTACGATCTTCAGTGAGAATGCATATACCTGCTATGATGAGGAAGCAATGGATCTTTTGAATAAAGGTATCAATCCGTTATCCTTCCAGGGATTGAAGACCTCCGTTACTACCGATGATTCCAGAGCTATCAATTTTGATGAGGACTGCAAGGTGATCATTTCCGCCAGCGGTATGTGTGATGCTGGTCGTATCAAACATCATCTGAAACACAATCTGTGGAATCCCAGAAATACCATTCTTTTTGTTGGCTACCAGGCTATCGGAACTCCGGGACGGGCATTGCTGGAAGGTGCTGTGGAGATGAAGCTGTTTGGTGAGACTGTGCAGGTGGCTGCTGAAATATGCAAAATGCCGGGAATCAGCGGTCATGCTGATGTAAACGGACTTATAGAATGGGCGAAAGCCTTTGAGACGAGACCAAAACACGTATTTGTTACGCATGGTGATGATACGGTGACGGAGATTTTGCCCAGAGGCTTAAAGAAGAGCTTGGGTATGATGCAACAGCCCCCTTTAGTGGAACAGAATATGATCTTCTGGAGAACCGGTGTATCCATGAGGCTGTCGGTGTTCGGATCGTAAAGGCAACTGCTTCGCCGAAAACAACCAAGGCTGCCCGTGCATATGAGAAGCTGTTGGCTATGGGACGTCGCCTGATGTCTGTGATCCGGAAGAATGAAGCTGCCCCAATAAAGATCTGGATCGTTTTGCAAGAGATATCCAGTCACTGTGTGACAAGTGGGATAGAACGGACATTTAACTAAATAACGTTGAGACAGTTATTTTGTCAGATTATCCTATAGCAATCCTCGTAAATAATGCAATTAAGACAGTTCAGCAGAGTGCGAAAGACAAGAAAGATATCTGACGCAGGATTTCACACTCTGATGGGCTGGATTAAGATGCATTATTTTAGAGGATTGCTATAAAATCACCCTGCGGAAATTTTTCGCAGGGTGATGATATATCAGATATACAAAATAAGATTATGTGAGATCAGCCTTCGTTCAATGCCTGGCGGATGGCTTTTGCAAGCTGATCTGGACATGAAGTTGGTTTGAATCCGCAGCGGATGCCTTCCAGACGGGAGATTACTTCATCTGCATCCATTCCCTCTGCAAGCTGTGCAACACCCTGTGTGTTTCCGGAACATCCGCCTGTAAACTTGATATTGTGAACTTTTTTATTATCGTCGATCTCGAACTCAATTCCCTGAGCACAGACGCCTTTTGTCTTATAAACCATTCTGTTTACCTCCTGTTCTGTTTATTTATCGATTATAGCATCTCTCAAAAAAAGTTTCCATAAAAAATAAAATTTGTTATAATGAACAATGTAGAAAAAGAAAAAAACACTGCTGAACAGAAAAAATGTGAAATTCAGCAGGATATCATATTGAAAGAGAGGATTTACAGATCATGAAATGTGTTGGAATCATAGGAGCAATGGAACAGGAAGTAGCAAGACTGAAAGAGGTTATGGAGAATGTATCCATTACTACCAGAGCCGGAATGGATTTTTATGAGGGTGTTCTGGAAGGAAAGAAGGTAGTTGTGGTACAGTCCGGGATCGGTAAGGTAAATGCCGGTATGTGCACCCAGATCCTGGCAGATCTCTTTCAGGTGGAAGCGGTGATCAATACCGGTATCGCAGGAAGCCTTAACAATGATATCAATATTGGAGATATCGTACTTTCCACAGATGTTCTTCATCATGATATGGATGCAACCGGGTTCGGATATCCGAAGGGACAGATCCCGCAGATGAAAGAATTTTCCTTCCAGCAGATGAGTGCTTCGTAAGATCGCACATGATGTATGCGAGGAAGTAATCCGGAGATCCGGGTTTTTGAAGGAAGAATTGCTTCCGGAGATCAGTTTGTATGTGATCAGGGCGTAAAAGATAATATTGTAAAGGAATTCAGCGCCTATGCTGTTGAGATGGAGGGCGCAGCGATCGGACAGGCAGCAGCTCTTAATGGGATTCCATTCCTGATCATCCGTGCTATCTCAGATAAAGCAGATAATAGTGCAAACATGGATTATCCGGCGTTTGAAAAGCTTGCAATTGAGCACAGCGTACGTCTGACCCAGGGAATGCTGAAACGCATGGCCTGATCGGAACTTTGGAGGGAACCGTCATTTTTCTTCTGCATATACTGTAAGAGATAGCAGAGAGAGGACAGCAGAAGAGTTATGATCTATCCAGATTTTTATCCGTTTTATGCTACACAGGGAAGTCCTGGTTTTTATAATGAAGAGAGAGAACAGGAAAAGGAATTTGATCTGATGAGATCATACTATCCGGATACAGCCCGAAGGATCCAGGAAAAAGCGGAAGCACAGTGTCAGCTTCTGGATTATGAGGAAGCCGGCTGTATGATGAATATCCGGATCGTTTCATGCTCTATCACATCTGTCACCAGGTGAAGGGACAGATGGAGGGAGATACCAGTGTACAGGAGATTCCGGGAGGATTCCTGGATGATCTGATCGAAGTGCTGGTGTATCAGGAGATTTCCAGACGAAGATGCAGGAGGAGAAGGTGCAGAAAATGTTTTCGCACTGAGTATTAAAATGGCGGTTTACCCATGGACGATACTGTGATACCGGCAGAAGCGACCAAAACTGGTTCGCACAACATCTGTCCATATACAATAAAACAAAAAGTGAATATAATGGAAGTATGATGAAGACAATAAGGGAATTTTTAGAAGAACAGATTAATGAACAGCTGATACAGGCTGTTGTCAGTGGCCGCAGGACTGGCGAGGGACCTTCCAAGGTGAAGCTTCGTCCTGTGGAGCTGAAGGGCCAGATTTTTTACCAGGCGTCCATGACAGAAGGGACGAAGGTTTATCATAAGAATTTTACCAGGGAAGAGATGATCGCTTATCTGGAGCATGCTATGGAGGAATTTCGTCAGCTTCAGGCAACCGGACGCAGTCAGGATGGAAGTATCCTTATCAGCAAGAAAGGGAAAGCAACCATCAAAACAAAACAACACGGGCCTGCGCAGAATGAAAAGATAAAGATCGCTCCTCATAACCGGGTGAAACAGTACATTCTCAGAGAGGGAACGGCAGCTCCGTTTCTGGTGGATCTGGGAGTTATGACAAAGGATGGGAAGATCGTTGCCTCCAGATATGATAAGTTCAGACAGATCAACCGCTTTCTGGAGTTTATCAGGGATATCCTTCCGAAGCTTCCTAAAGACAGAGAAATCACGATTCTGGATTTTGGCTGCGGGAAATCCTATCTTACTTTTGCTATGTATTATTATCTCAGAGAACTGGAGGGTTTTGATGTAAACATCATAGGGCTGGATCTTAAGGAAGATGTGATACGGCATTGCAGTGAATTGGCCAGATCTTATGGTTATGACAAGTTGCATTTTTACCAGGGAGATATTGCAGGGTATGAAGGAGTTTCTTCTGTGGACATGGTGGTGACACTTCATGCCTGCGATACAGCAACAGATTTTGCTTTGGCCAAGGCAGTGGAATGGGG
>ENA-OQIR01000568-OQIR01000568.1-human-gut-metagenome-genome-assembly--contig:-NODE-568-length-15386-cov-2.996461_pt1 | contig 15386 bp, 23 predicted proteins | sample MGYA00242580_ERZ504745 | MGnify/ENA primary metagenome ERZ504745 (study PRJEB26092, sample SAMD00036214) | human gut metagenome | host: Homo sapiens | study: EMG produced TPA metagenomics assembly of... | reverse complement strand
CACATCCAGAGGGCGCAGGCGCAGCGCATCTAATCCCAAAGATGCAATCGCTTCCTCCGTGCGTGTCCGTATTTCCTGCTTCGCCATTCCATAATTTTCACAGGCAAAGGCAATCTCCCCGGCAAGCTCCGAGGAAAAAAACTGACTCTTGGGATCCTGGAACACGCTTCCAATCTCCTGCCCAATCCTCCAACTGGGAAGTGTTGTAATCTCCGTGCCGTTTACCGATACGGAACCCTTTTGCGTTCCCTGATAATAAGAGGGAGCCAGACCGTTGATCAGCCTTGTCAGCGTCGTTTTTCCGCCGCCGGACGGACCTGTCAGCACGACACATTCCCCGTCATGCACGATAAGGTCGATATCATGGACACCCTCCCGCAGCCCTCATATTGAAATGACACATTCCGCAGAGTAATCATATCCGCACACCTCCCACAACAAGAAACACCGCCGTTACCACAGTCCAGAGCGCCAGCCATATAGAATCGCAGACGTCGGCCCTCTTTCCATAATAGCTGCCCCGTTTCCCAGGCCGTTCCGCTCCGCGGGCTACGGCGGAAACAGAGAGCTGGTCGGCGATCTGCAGGCAGCGCAGCAGCAAGGGTACAAACACATACTCACAGGATGCCGCCGGGTGGCTGACAAGCTGGGCCGGCGCGGTCAATCCCCGGTTGCGCATGGAGAGCCAGACACTCCGCAGCTCTGACTTCATGGTGGGAAAAAACGGAACATGACCAGCAGGCCGAGAATTACAGGAGTCGGCGTGTGAATACGGGATAAAAAGGACGCCAATTCGCCGGGCGGTGTGGTAATGAGATCCCAGGACACCAGGAACACCGGCGTCAGGGTCCAGAACATCAGCACATAAAATTCCGAGAAAACCGCCGGATGAAAGTCATGGAACCGGATCAGGTACAGCAGAATCCCAAGCAGCGCATAAAAAACTGCCATGGAGCGCAGCAGCCGCCAGTTGCGCTGTGCTCCCAGATAGGCAAATCCCGTGACCGTAAGGACGCAGGTCAGCACCGTGTCCGCAGTCAGAGATATGCCGATGATTGTACAGGCAAGCGCCCACAGCTTTACTGGAATGGCAAAATTCCCGCGGCGCATTACAGGACTCCCGCTTTTTGAAATGCTTGTTGACCAGCTTCCCGCCGACCAGACTGCCAAGGAATCCGCCGAGCATTGTGAACAGGATGATGAACGCCAACCAGCCTGCGGAGGTATAATAGTGGACAAAGGAGTCAATATAGCTCTGCTCCATACCGCTGGAGAGTGCAAAGGCTTCGTAGGTATCCCAGAAGAACCAGATAGGCAGAAGGTTCACGCCATTGTACAGCAGACTTGCCACCGACCAGGCTGCCGTCATTTTCTTTTGGATTCCCAGCCATCCCTCCATAAAATCGCCTCGCAGATGATACCAACGATGATATAATAGGGGAGCAGATACCAGTTTCCCATGATGAGGAACACAAGTCCCAGTATGGTCATGTAGACCAGCGTCACGAAGCGCTTATGTACCCGGCTTACCATAAGGAAATAAACAGGCGCACACAAAAACATGGTAAAGCCCACGGACAGCACCATACTGACAAAATCATTGGCCATGCAGACCATATTCACAATAAGCTGGATGACGATGAGCAGCACCGTAAGCAGCACCGTGGTGATCACATCCCTGACATTCCATTTCTGCGTTGTTTTCATTGAAATTTTCCTCCTGATTTTATAGTATTTCAAAGGTTTCCGTCATTTGCCGACAGTTCCTCTTTTCTTCTGAGGTTCCAGCCGATTGCCGCCTCCCGCATCTGGATGAAACGGCGGTACAGCCCCTGTTCTTCCATCAGTTCCCTGTGTGTGCCGCGCTGGACGATCCGCCCCTTATCCAGAACAAGGATCTGATCGGCATTCCGGACCGTAGAGAGCCTGTGGGCGATCATAAGAATCGTCTTGTCCTTCGTCAGCTCCGCAATCGCCGCCTGCAGCTCCCGCTCATTCTCCGGATCCACACTGGCGGTCGCTTCATCCAAAATGATGATCGGCGCATCCTTTAAGATCGCGCGGGCAATGGAAATACGCTGCCGTTCCCCGCCGGAAAGAGTGGCTCCGCCCTCGCCCACAAGGGTATGGTAGCCTTCCGGCAATGCCGATATAAACTCGTGGCAGCACGCTTTTTTCGCCGCCTCGATCACTTCTTCCGGCGTGGCGTCCGGTCTGCCGAATTTGATATTGTTTTCAATCGTATCCTCAAAAAGATAAACATTCTGGAACACAATGGAAAAATTTTTCAGCAGGCTGTCGCAGGTAAAATCTTTTACATCATGGCCGCCCACACGGATATTTCCTTTCTGCACATCCCAAAAACGAGCAATCAGGCTTACAAGGGTCGTTTTGCCGGAACCGGAAGGTCCCACGATAGCACAGGTTGTTTTCTCCGGAATGGTCACACTTACATCCTGCAATACATTTTCCTGTCTGTAGGCAAAGGAAACTTGCGCAAGCTCAATGTCATAATGATCCAGCGAAATATCCCCGCCATGTTCATCCAGTACCGGCGTATCCATAACGGCATCCATACGGTCCAGGGAAGCGTCAATGACACGGGCCACGGAAGCCATACTTCCCACCAGTTCCACACTGGAGTAGATCATAAAACTTGACACCAGCAGAAGCAGGCACTTGACAGGCGTGATCTCACCGCCCAACAGCAGATAAGGGGCAACGATTAAAATTGCTGATTTTGCCAGTTTGAAAATCGTCTGGTAAACGCCGGTCAACGAGGAAAAAGCACTTTCCAGAATGATGTTGGCGTCCGCGCTTTCCTCGATTGCCTGATTGACTGATTTTCCCGACATTTCTCCCAATCCAAAGGCTTTTACAACGCCCATTCCCTGGATATATTCCAGAAAACCTGTCACAAGATTCGCCTGCGCAGCCTGCCGTCTGGGAGACAGTCTTTTGCCCGCTTTCTGGATTCCCCCATAGACAGCATGGAGACAGCCAATCCCGCAAACATCAAAAGTCCGATATGCCATTCATAAAAAAGCAGCCAGACGCCTATGACAAGGGCATGGATAAATCCTCCCGCCACCTTTTCCAGAACCATAACGGCATTGTTCTCAATATCTCCCAGGGTGGTCGTCACGGCGGCTACAATTTCGCCCAGCCGGTTTTCATTGAAATACCCCATGCACGTGCTTCATGTGTTCGCCTATTTCCAGCCGTTTTTCCGAACACATGGAAAAGCTGCCAAGCGTTCTCCGAATGCAGGATAAGTTGTTAAAAAAGATCCGTCCGGCAATGCTTACCACCATAATGGCAAAGGATACCCAAAGCGTGGAAACCGGCATAACGCCTCCCTCCGCCGCCGAAAGCAGCCTTGACAGAACCGTAAGGATCGCCATGATGGGCATCATCTCAAAGACAGAATCCAGCAGACTGAAAACAAAAGAAGCAATCAAATTCTTTCGCTGTTTCCCCGAAAAATCTAACAGCCGTTTGATCAGTTGAATCATGCTGACGCCTCCTCTCCCATATCTTTTGCGCTGATATGCGCAGTCCACAGCTCTCTGTAAAGGGAACTGTTCTTTAACAGCTCTTCGTGCGTTCCCTGGTCTTTGACGCACCCCTGATCCATTACCAGTATTCTGTCGGCTCCTACGATGGTGGAAAGGCGGTGGGCAATGACGATCAATGTTTTTCCCTTCACCAGTTCATTGATTGACGCCTGAATGACAGCCTCGTTCTCCGGGTCGGTAAAAGCAGTCGCCTCATCCAGCACCACCACGGGACTGTTTTTTAAGATTGCCCGGGCAATGGCAATGCGCTGGCGCTCCCCGCCGGACAGACTCCCGCCTCCGTCTCCAATCAGCGTATCATATCCCCTTGGCAGGCAGAGATAAATTCATGGCAGCTCGCCTGCTTTGCGGCATTTACAATTTCCTCATCCTCTGCCCCCGGCTTTCCCATGCGGATATTTTCCTTCACGGACAGATGAAAAAGGAAATTGTCCTGGGATACATAAGCCACGGTATCCATGACCTGTGAGAGTGGAATATTCCGTACATCCACGCCGCCAATCTGCGCTTCCCCGCTGTCTGCCTCCCAGAAAGAAGCGATCAGGCGTGCCGCCGTTGACTTTCCTGAACCGGAAGGCCCTACGATCGCCGTCATACCGTCCGGCACCGCGTCAAAGCTGATCTGGTGTAATACTTCCGTATCCCCATATCCGAAGCAAACATCCCGGAAAGAGATATGCGAATTGGGAAGCGTTACCCGTTCTGTCGGCCGCTGCATTTCCTCCGTTTCCAAAAGCCCTGTAATCTCTTTGACCGTGGAATCCACCATAGCAAGACTATCCGTATATTGCAGCGCCTGAATCAGCGGCTTGACCAATCCAAGGGCGAGGATCATACAGGTAATGAAAACCGATGCTTCCAGGCTGCCCTGTATATACAGATACGCGCCTAAAGGCAGCACACCCAGCAGACAGGAGGGCATAATGGAAATACCCGCCACATAAAAGCTGTTTGTCTGCTTAAACCAGGTGGTCTTTGCCGCTTCATTTTCCATCACGGCATCCGCATATCTGCCATAGGAAGCGGCGCTCTGGTTAAAGGTCTTGATGACTTCAATGCCGCCAATATATTCCACAATGGCGGCATCCATATTTTTCCCCGCAGTCAGTACACGGTCATACCGCTTTGCATAGTCCTTCATCATTCCCATGTAGCACGCAAGACCGATGGGAATCGTGATCAACGAAATCAAGGCAATGCGCCAGTCCAGGATAAAAAGATATACCATCATCAGAAGCGGGACAAGAATATTCGCTGTCAGCTCTGGTATCATGTGCGCCAGCGGCAGCTCCAGCTTTTCCACCGTATCCACCAGCAGGGTTTTGAATTTACCGGAAGGTGTATCCAGAATATAACCCATGGGTACACGGGAGAGCTTCGCTGTCAACTCCGTCCGGATATTCTTTAAAATCGTAAAAGCCGAACGATGGCTAAGTATGGTAGAAATCGTTCCAAACCAGGTGCTCCCCAGATAGCCGAGAAGTGCGGTAAGCGCCCAGAAACCAATGGAAGTAAGGTCATAATTCTGTCCACAAATCTGAATCACAATCCGCGAAACCGCAAAATAGGGTACAATCCCACACACAGAGCCAAGTACCGCCAGTAAGACAGAGGCTGTCATTTCCCTTTGCACTGTGTTGCAAACCGCAGGACCCAACTGAATGTGTTATTTTTTTTCTGTTCCATTTTCTGCTCCTTTCATTTTTTCTAAAACCGTTCCGCGCATGGTTCCAGATAAATCGTCTGATATTTTCCCATCCTCTAAGACCAGCACACGAGAGCAAATCGTCTGGATAAATTCATAATCATGGGTAATAATCAGCAGTATCTTCCCCTGTGCAGACAATTCTTTTGCAAGCTCCCCACCTCCTGCATACTTTTTAAATCAAGCCCACTAGTGGGTTCGTCAAAAATCAATAACTCCTTTTCGCAAAGCAGACTGACCGCTACGGCAAGGCGCTGCTTTTGTCCCCCCGAAAGGGAGAGTGGGTGCCGGTCTTTGAAATCCAACAAATCAAGCCATTCAAGCGCCTTTTCAACTCTTGCGGTGTCTGGGGCTTTCACACCAAGCAAACACTCGGCTTCTACGCTATCCGTAAACAGTTGATGCCCCACATCCTGCATAACCATGTACGAACACTTTCTCCGCTGTTTCTCCGCAAGAGCCTTTCCCTGTAGCAATACAGCCCCACTATCATTTTTTTGTAATCCACACAGGACACGGGCAAGCGTTGTTTTTCCCACACCGTTTTTCCCAACAACAGCAATGACTTCTCCGCCATGAGCAGTAAAACTCAGATCTTGAAAGATTGTCCGTTTTCCAAGACAGACTGATATTCCCTGCACTTCTAACTCATTGCTGCTTGTTTTTGGAGCAATAGCAGTTTTCTTAACATGAGACAGGCTTCTGCACCGAAGCCCCCTGGCAAGAATTTCACTTTCGGGCAATGCCTGAAAATCGTTAAGCGTCATATCCTTCAGAATTTTCCCACCGTGCATATAAACAACACGATCCGCAACATCCATCAGATACCAGATCCTGTGTTCCGCAATAATAATCGTTTTTCCCTGCGCTTTCACTCTTTGAAGCAGATCAGTCAGATCTTCAATAGCTCCCATATCCAGATTAGAGGATGGTTCGTCTAAGACAAAAATTTCTGATTCTGTTGCATAAACAGAAGCAAAAGCGATTTTCTGTTTTTCACCGCCCGAAAGTTCAAAAATATTTCTTTTACGGAGCGCAGACAAATTTAATTCGCGGCTGGTTTTCTCAAGGCTCTTTTTAGTTTCTCTTGCGGCAAAGCCCGATTCTCCAAACCGAACACAATTTCACTGTCTGTATCTGTATTAAAAAACTGTGTGCGTGGGTTCTGAAAAACAGAGCCTACATAGTCTGAAATATCCGCAATATCGGTTTTCGTTACATCCAGCCCGCATACAGAAATTTCACCTGACAGTTCTCCGCTGAAAAAATGTGGAATAAGCCCGTTAATCAAGCGTGTAATTGTGGTCTTTCCACAGCCGCTTTCCCCGCACAGCAGAACACATTGTCCTTTTGGAATCTCAAGGGAAACATTATGCAGCCCATTATTCTCCTGCCCGTCATAAGAAAAGGAAACGTTTTTTAAAGAAATCATCAGAACCACCCCTTTCCATTTGCCAGGAACGCAAGAATAATCACGGTTATATACACAACCAAAATCAGCATATCCATCACATGAAAACGAACTGTTTCCATGCAGGTACGTCTTTGTACATGATCAATGCCTCTTGTAATGGCGGCCTGTGTAATTTCATCTGATATTTTAGAAGCAGATACCAGCATGGGGACATAAGTATACTCCATCGTCCGCATAGGATGGCGGAGAATCCCTGCGGCTGTTACAGGTATCCCCCGCAGAGCCATTGCATCCTTAATCGAATTCCATTCTTCCCCCATCGTAGGAAAATACCTCAGGGTAATAGAAAGAGAAATCGTGAACCCTTTCGGCAAGCGGAGCTTTCCAACCGCAGCTAAAAATTCACTGACACGCGTGGTTGAAATAAGCAGACTTCCTAACATAAAGCAGGGAATCAGCTTGCGAATATAAACCGCAAACATATAAATAATGCCGCCGGCACTCACTGGCAATAAGGGAACAAGCCAAAACTGAATTGCCAGTAACACAAGAAACAACGCCGCATATTTTAAAGCCGTATAAATCTTCTTTGTACTAAGCAGTAGCAGAAAAGGTAATGCGGCAAAAATACACTCAATCGTAATACTCCCATTCAGAAAGACGGAAATACTTGTTATAGCTAAAATTAGTAATTTTGTGCGGGGATCTATCTTCATTTAAACAATCCCCGCCTTTTCAAAATGCTTTTTCAGCAGTTTTTTGCCAATAAAGCCGCCAATGAAAGCACAGAGAATTGTCCCAAGCAGCATCGCCGGAATAGCCCACCAGTTTGCGCCAATGGAATCAATTACACTAGAAAAAGAAGATACATCTCCTTTTTTGCTCATAAACTCATCAAACTGTGTCGGCATAATTGCCATTGGGACATAGGCTCCCATAGGAGACAGCGCAAATAAACAATAGGCCGCCATATTCTTTTTAAAGGATTTAAATCCACCGGATGCGCAGATGAAATCTGCGATAATACCCAACACCACAAAAAATGCTGACATCATCCAGAACATCCCGGTGATAAATAAAAGAATACCTGAAATAATTCCAAGAATTGTGATAGCTCCTCTTTTGGGAATTTTTGCTATGTAGAGCATAAATACGGTTCCTGTAAATAAAGCTACGATCATCGGCATAAACGGGAAAGTAATGGGTGTCATCTGCGCAATCCCACCGATGATGAATGCGACAGCCGCATAAATAAGCGAGAAGATACCGACAGAAATAAAATCTCGTGTTTGCAGTTTCTGTGATTTTTTGTTCATGATAATAACCTCCTGAATTTTATTAGTTAGAACAAGCTAACCGTATGGGTAAAAAATTAAGGCTCATTTGAGCCTTAACAGGCCATCCCAGCCGCAGTTGAAGAAAGTGGCAAGCTCATTTACATATTGAATTGCGTGCTCTCTCGTCATATCATGAGCCACCGTTTCAAAAACAGCGGTGAAATAGGCGCTTGTGATCATGTGGTGGAGTTCACGGCTGATAGTTCCTTCCAACTTGCCAAGCTGGCGAAGCTGCTCATAATAGATTTCTGTCTGGGCAACTTCAATTTCCACCAGATCATGAATATAAGTTGCGTATTTTGTTCCTTCTGAACAACAAACCACTAACTTAAAAGCATCGAAATTGTCATAGATAAAGTTAATAAAATTGTTCAAATAATCCGTTGATAGTTCCCTGCTTTTGGCCGCTTTATCCTCCGGTATTAACTCAAAATGTGCCTGTTGCGCGGCTTTGAACTGTTCCATAAGACTATCTGCGGCCTCAGACACTAATGCGTTAAAAAGAGAAGCCTTATCCGGGTAATATCCATAGAAAGCCCCCTGAGTAAAACCAGCTTCTTTAACAATGCCACGAAGGGAGGTCCCCCTAAAGCCTTTAGCAAGAAATTCTTTTTTTCCAATTTCCAATATTTTATTTTGGGTTGCAGAACACTCCGTCATAAAATCACACTCCTTATAACAACCATATAGCATATCCGAGTATTATATCAGTGGTATATATCACTGATATAATAGCAAACAGCATTCGAAATGTCAAGTCCATTTTTTAAAAAAAAGAAGTCCAGAAATGAACTTTGCATAAATTCGTTATCAGGAATTCATGATACCATTTGTTATACCGAATCTTAGATTATACCGAAAGTTTCATATATGAGCTTTATCTAAGTTTCGGCATAATAAGACTTGTCCCGAATTTTGGGTGAAGCTGGTTATCAGAAATTCACGATACTACCGGCAAGCAATGCAATCTTACGTAAGATTGCGTATTTAGCAGAAATCCCGTTCCCGGAATTCCTGCTAAATGCTTGTTGGTGACATATCCCCAAACCCCTGAGATCATTGCCGGTGGCAATGGCTGCGCGTTCCGTTGGAACGCTGAAAACGAAAAGCTGACAAACCTTATTGACGTGATTTTTCTGTGCTGCGCTGCGGTAGCGGTGGGGAAGAAATCTCTAATAGATATTCCACATTAGCCCGAACATTATGAAGTTCTTTCATATCATTTTTGGCCTGCTTATAGGCAGAATAGGCTTTCCGTTTTTGTTCCAGAAGATCGGTGTATTCCTCCCGGAGAGATTTAACAGAGGGGAGCTTTTGGATTCCTAGCTCGTCAAAATGATTCTTTGCCGCCTGGTGCAGCAGAATTTCAGCCTCATGTACTATTCGGTATTTTTTGCTGTACCCGGCTTTGCGATATTCTACATAGACAGCCCGCGTTTTCGCATAGTTTACGATCTGCTTTTGTAGCTCGGCATTGGCGTTCATTCTTGACTCTAAATCTTTAATTTGAACGGATAAGGTATTGAAATTAGTGGTAGCGGCGTTGGCTTTTTCCAGAAGATCCTCATAACCCATATCGCCATGTTCTTTTAAGTAGAGCACTGCCTGGGAAAGCTGTTTTAAGTTGAACACTTTTGCCCAACGCTCATAACCGGGACCTTTGCCGGAACGGATCGCAGCTTCAATATCAACCAGCAATCCAACTTTGGAAACCGTTTTTTTAGAAAAGGCATGGCGGGGTTTTACTGTCCGTGTACCGGCAATCCGTTCTTTGATGGCCTGTTCTGTATAATCGCCTTTGAGCGTATCGCATCGGGTATAATTTTCTTGTCCCGGAACTCGGAACCGAAGATGTTTTCTTTCACGGTTGACTTCCAGCCCAGCAGTTTCCAGCTTCTGTAGAAGTTCCTCAAAATCTTTTGGCTTTTCCTCTAATGCAGCATCAATAGCAATGCGTATCTGCTCCTGAAAGGAAGGCTGCTTTTTATTTCCCAGCCATGTGCCATAATGCTCCCGGCTGGGTTTCGGATTTTCTACAATCGAAAGTCCATGCTCCAAACACAGCTTGTCATTCATTCGCCGGATTGCCCAGGTAGAGCCCAGAAGTTGCGAAACTTTTTCTGACAGTCCAGTGTAGTAGAGTTGATAATGATGTGATTATGGACATGGTGCTTATCCACATGGGTGCAGACAACAAAGGCATGGTTTCCTTTTGTGAGCTTCAGTGCCAGCTCCCTGCCGATCTGATTAGCTTCTTCTGGCGTAACTTCGCCGGGCTTAAATGCCTGACGGAGATGGTAGGCGATCACATCATCTGCACCCTGATTTCTGCCGGTCAGATTTGCATACTGTCGTTTGGACAGAAGAAACTCTGCATCAGCAAGCCGGGTATCACACTCATAGCCATAAATGAATTTTCCAAAATCGGTTTTCTGCGGATTTTCTACATAATCAATAATATCTGAGATCGCAGTAGAGATATTCCGACCTTTTCCTACATGCAGAGGCATCAGTCTTGTGGTCGCTATTTTCGTCACCTCCTTAACTTAATTCCAATCAGAGAAGTTATAATTGCAGAAAAAGAGCGGGGCTGCCTATGCGCCCCGCCAAATCTGCTTAACCAAATATAAAATCCTTTAAGGCACTGTTTGCCCCGCCAATGATCCCTACCAGCCATGCAGCCGCCAGAGGCAGACCGTATGGACTGATAAGAAAGGCGATCATAAGCCATGCAAGACCCGGCAAAAATCCTGCGACAAAGAACAGCACCAATGCCGCCAGAAAGATGATCCCAGAAAGAATCCCAAGTACCGCACCGGAAAGAACCACTAAAAATTTACATACCAGATAAAGAATCCCCGTAACCAGCATAAAGGGAAGTGCCAGTAATTTACCTATCAAACGCATACGCTTTGCCTCCTTTCAGAAGGGCATCTGCCTTATAAAAATTTTACCGTGACGGCAAAAAGAAAGCAACGGCTTTCCGGCTGTTTATGAAATGTTTGCAAATCCCCGGATCAGTTTGTCCATGCCATCCCAAAGGCTGTCCAGACGGGTGCGGATGTCCTCTATATCTGCGGCATAAATATTGCCGGTCTCATTGGCTCGTCTGGTATATTGGTTTAAGTTATTGGAACAAATGCGGAGAAGCCGGATCATTTCCTGAATATCTCCCATATCAAGGTGAATGATGTAACCGTCTACGGCCATCTTTCGCAGATATGCCGACAGGTTGGTAATGCCAAGTTCCGCCATGCGTTCTTTTACCAGTTCGGCCTCCGGTTCGGACATGACAAATTCGACGCGGACGGATTTTTTGTTATGCCCGCCCTTCATCGTTCCAACCCTCTTTTATGAGATGAGACCTCCTGTGTTGAAACCACCGTCTTTGCTCTTTTGAGTTTTTCCCGCAGGTGGTCTTTTCCAGCTTATCAAGATATTCCTCCAGATTTCCGGCTGTCGCATGATAGCTGCGTTTGAAGCGTTCCCGTTTTAGAATCATCATCAGCTCCGGCTCATTTTCCGGCAGATAAGTCATTGTTTTAGGGGCTCCATGCTCTGGCATAAACCGGTTCATAAGCTGTCTCCGTTCCTGATAGGGAATCGTGATAACATTTCCATCCGCAAATGCAACGGCTACATTTCCGATTGGACAGGTCAGCTTTTTCATCCGTTCCACATGTTCTCTATAATTTAGCGGATAGAGATTGCCAAATATTTTTCCGTCCCTGACTTCTTTCAAAGAGATGGCATAAGCCAAAACGGGATCATTTGTCTGTTCCTGGTAAAACCGCCACACTTTATTTTCATGCTTCCATCCAGATAAACTTCCCGTTCGCGCAGGGTATAGGTTCCGCAAGGGCGTGACATCCAAAGAAGCTGTTTATCCTCTGAACGGTCTGACACAGCCAGTTTTGAAATCAGTTCCTTATCCAGGTCAAAGTCCTCTTTATAATGTTGGGTATGAAGATCTACGATACGGGAAAGAGCACCCAAAAGATCTACATCCTCAAATCTTACCCCGGCCATCAGCGTTCCCTTTCCGGCACAGGAGGGATCATCTGCCTTGCTTCATGCTCCGGTTTGTCTGCTTTCAAACGGTCCATCAAAGACGGCTTTGCTTCCGGCACCAGCTCCCGGATTTCTTCATCCGTCTGTCCGTCTGTCAGATCCGGGCGCACAGGAGGTTCGTTGTTCAGCCTGCCATCCAGCATATTGTAGTTCCCGGTTTGTCCTTCCTCATAAAGTTCCGCATTGCGAAGATAACTTTCCGGCGCCTGAAACGGCTGTCCGGCAAACAGAATTTCTCTTTGGGTGGTAAACTGTGCAAGGACCCCATTTTGCAGTCTCGCAAATTCTTCATACTGGCGCAAGGTAAGCCCTCGTTCCAACATTTCCGTCTGGGTATGCGCCCAGCCTTCTCCATAAAGAAAATAATACATATCGGGCTGATCACAGACAAAACACAGGGAACCGTCCTGATTGTCATAGTAAGATGGCTGCATATCCTGGTAATGGCAACGTTCCTCACGCCCCAAATACACACGGTTGTCCGCACCCAGCATAGCGACCATACCCGCGTAATTACTATGGACCGCAGAGCGGATTTCTACCAGCGGATCTGTTTGAGAAGGAATCTGTTCGGCCCGGAATCTCGTTTTGTTTTTCCGCTGCATCATTTCTTGGTATTACTTCTTCATGGCTGCGCGCATCCAGTTCCGGTTGAGATGTTCCTTTCCGAACAGCGCCGGGTTCCGGTTCTTTTTCTTTCACATAGTATCGGACATTTGCTGTCGTATGCTCGTTGGCTTCCTTTGCATAGTTTTCAGCGTCGGCTTTGCTATCAAACTCCAACGGTTTTCCATTTTCCTTGCACCAGCTTTGTGCCGGTCCGAAAATAGAAGTGCTGCTTCGTACTGCCCATACACCATAGGTCCGTTTCCTTTCCATTTCGCATCCCTCCTTATCGTTCCTGCTGTTTGGAAGTTTGTTGCTTTTTTACTGGGTCTGCCGGTTTTGTTGCCTTTAGCTGCTGACGGAGAGAATTCTTATGCTCCGGTTCGGAATCTGTGATGTTGACATATTCGCCAATGATACAGAGCGCTTCTCCATAACTGCCGGAAGCAAATACCCGGTCAGACATTTCTTTTGCCTGTTCTTTTAGACCATGCTCCCGCAAAGTACGGGAAGCAATACCAAGCAGATTAAAAATGTTCCCATCTGCTCCGATCAGAGGGCAGTCCGGTTTATCTGCCAATGGTTCCGGTGTTTCTATAAATCCGCCTAAATAATTCGGCACAAAGTCCGACAGCCATGTGCCGCCATAGACTTCATGGGTCTGTAAACGCCACAGGGCAAGTTTCCCTATATCCAGTTTCACATCATCAAAAGGGTAAAGCAGACAGGTCAGTTCTCCGTGCTGAAAAGCAAACACATTTTCAAACTGGCTGCCATCTTTCAATATGCCTGCATTTGTCAGCATTTCGTTGATCCCGTCCACCCATTCTGTCAGATCTCCGCCGCAGCCCTGTAAAATCAGTCCTTCCTTATCCGGCATACGGCGAAGATCCTCTGCAGTAATCGTGTTGATATTCAAAAAATCGCCTCCTATCGTTTTTGTTAAAATATAAGTTTTGTCCGCAACTTAACCTCATTTCAAAGCACCGGAGTATTCTTATACAGCTCCCTTAAAAACAGATGCGAATAGCCATTGAAAATCAAGGACTTTTGGGGCTAAGTTGCGGACATATCATGGTTGGTTTTGCCGCTGCCGGCGTTTGCGTTTCCGCTCGGATTTCCGTCTTGCATAGACCCGGCAGGCATCGGAGCAATATGCCTGGCTGGTTATAGGAAGATATGATTTTCCACACACAGAGCATATTTTCTGTCTCATGGAGGTGTCCTCGCCGGTAATGGCTGATTCCAGTGCTGCATCCACCGGCAACACCGCTTTTTCAAAGTACCGGCAATAAGCACCGGTCCACCATTTATTCAGCATGTAGCAAGGGCTGTCCAGGGGAAGGCAGATCTTATCCTGAGAGTCATAGTTGGCGCAAAGCTCTGTAACCAGCTTTCGGATTGCAGACTGCTCCGAGCGTTTTAATTCCCTCTCTGCCATAATGCCTACCTTTCCGGGTCACTGCTTTGTCTGCCGCCGGAAATTCCGGTTGCATCAGTAACATTCCTGGACTGTGAAAGGGCATCGGCGATAGAGTTCCGCTTTTTCTGTTTTGGTTCATGGTAAATAAAAAGTTCGTTTTTTCCCGGTACATACAACAAGCCATTTTCTTCGCAGCGGAAAATATCACATTCTTTGTCAGTTGAAACAGCATAAAACCCTCTATAATCAAAGGGTACCTTTTGCCGCTCCTGATAGGTACACAGCCCTAAGTTGGGGTCACTTGCCAGCCGTTTCGATATGGCGAAAAAGTCGCCTTCTTTTTTGTAAAATTTTCGTATGGGCGTGAAGTGATAACCTCCATATTCAAAGGTTTTTCGATCAATCATTTGCGCCTGCCTTTCTTTACGGGAAATTCCAGCTTGAAATTCACATATTTACCGCCGGTATCATCCAGGATCACTTCCGCATCATAGGTCCTTCCTGTTTTTTCACTGTAAAGCCCGGACATAGAAATGCGGCCCTCTTTCAAAAGAGCCGCTGCCACAGACTTTGTGATAGATTTTTTCTTGCTGGAAAAGAAACGGTTATCTTTCCAAAGAGCAAAAGAACATTCCCTGTTGCCGCAGAAAAAACCTTTCTTTCCTTCAAATACCGGGGCACCGCAGCGGGGACATACCCCCACGGCTTCGTGTGCAGTTCCTTTGGAAGAAGGAAACAGATCCGCAAAACGTTCTTCCGGGGTAGTATGTTCTTTTACCAGCGTCCGGCTCATATCTGCAATCTGATCCATAAAAGATGTTGCCGACAGTTCGCCATGTTCCACTTGTTTCAGCATGGATTCCCATTCTGCAGTTAAGATGGGAGATTTGATATTGTCCGGCAGGACTGCGATCAGGTTCTTTCCTTTTTCCGTAGGAATGAGCTGCTTTTTCTTTCGCTGTACAAATCCGGCAGAAACCAGCTTTTCCAGTGTTGCCGCACGGGTAGCCGGAGTACCCAATCCTTTACGCTCGGCATCTTCCGGCATATCTTCCGCACCGGCAGTCTCCATAGCGGACAGCAGTGTGTCCTCTGAAAGCTTTTGTCAAGGGGGTGCATGGATATTTTTCATATTACTTACGCAGATTCTCTCTCTGCTTCTGCCTGAATAATGCGTTTCAATCTGTCCTCAGCAGTCAAACCGCTACTATGGTCAAAAAACACTTTGACTTTATAATTTGTTTTGCCTTGC
>ENA-OQIR01000567-OQIR01000567.1-human-gut-metagenome-genome-assembly--contig:-NODE-567-length-15457-cov-2.204501_pt1 | contig 15457 bp, 20 predicted proteins | sample MGYA00242580_ERZ504745 | MGnify/ENA primary metagenome ERZ504745 (study PRJEB26092, sample SAMD00036214) | human gut metagenome | host: Homo sapiens | study: EMG produced TPA metagenomics assembly of... | reverse complement strand
AGCTCGGATACAAGCGGATATCTCGGGTTGGCACCGGTACACTGGTCATTGAAGGCCTGCTCGGACATCTCATCCAGAGTTTCCAGGAAATACTTCTCATCTACGCCGTAATCACGAATCGTCGGCAGGATCTCGATAGTTCTCATAAGCTCATCCAGTTTAGCAAGAAGTTTTTCGAATACTTCTGCATCGTTCTTGCCTGTAAGACCTACAGAACGTCCGATCTCAGCGTAGCGTGCAAGTGTCTTCGGATACTGATACTGTGGGAAGGTACCCATCTTAGTCGGAACCTCAGCACTGTTGTAACGCATAACATCCAGAAGAACAACTGCGTTTGCGATACCGTGTGGCAGATGATGGAAAGCACCGAGCTTGTGAGCAAGAGAGTGGTTAACGCCGAGGAATGCATTGGCGAATGCAAGACCTGCCATGCAGGAAGCGTTAGCCATATGATCTCTGGCCTCTACGTCATTGCCATCTTTATATGCTCGCGGCAGATACTCAAATACAGCTTGATCGCTTTCAGTGCAAGACCATCGGTGTAATCGGAAGCCATCATGGAAACATAAGCTTCAATGGCATGTGTCATAACGTCGATACCGGAAGCACGGGTAAGTCCCTTCGGTGCGCTCATCATGTTATTGGTATCTACGATTGCCATATCCGGGAGAAGCTCGTAATCAGCCAGTGGCCATTTAACGCCGGTATCCTGATCTGTGATGATGGCGAAAGGAGTAACCTCGGAGCCTGTACCGGAAGAGGTCGGGATCGCTACGAAGTAAGCTTTTTTACCCATCTTCGGGAAGGTATAAACTCTCTTACGGATATCCATGAAGTCCATGGACATATCGGAGAAGTCAGCGTCCGGATTCTCATAAAGCATCCACATAACCTTGCCGGCATCCATTGCGGAACCGCCGCCAAGAGCGATGATGCAGTCCGGCTCAAAGGCTGTCATAGCCTTGGCACCGGCTCTGGCGGAAGCGAGAGACGGGTCAGGAGCTACATCAGAGAAGCATGTATGAACGATGCCCATCTGATCCAGTTTATCTTCGATCGGTTTGGTGTAGCCATTCTTGTAGAGGAAGGAGTCTGTTACGATGAAGCAGCGTTTCTTGCCCATAACAGTACCGAGCTCATCAAGAGCAACCGGCATACAGCCCTTCTTAAAGTAAACCTTTTCCGGTGTTCTCATCCAGAGCATATTCTCTCTCCTTTCAGCAACAGTCTTGGTATTGAGAAGGTGTTTGACACCAACGTTCTCGGACACGGAGTTACCGCCCCAGGAACCGCAGCCAAGAGTAAGGGATGGAGCAAGCTTGAAGTTGTAAAGGTCACCGATACCACCCTGGGAAGAAGGAGTATTGATAAGGATACGGCAGGTTTTCATAGCTGCCTCGAATTTATCCATCTTCTCTGTTTCATTTACGTTGATGTAGAGGGAAGAGGTGTGACCATAGCCGCCGTCTGCAACAAGCTGTTCAGCCTTTGCAACAGCATCGTCAAAATTCTTGGCCTTGTACATGGCAAGTACAGGGGAAAGCTTCTCGTGTGCGAATTCCTCGCTGATATCAACGGATTCAACCTCACCGATCAGGATCTTGGTCTCAGCCGGTACAGTAACGCCTGCCATTTCAGCAATGGTAGCAGCCTTCTGTCCTACGATCTTGGCATTCAGTGCGCCGTTGATAAGGATGGTCTTTCTGACTTTCTCAATCTCGTCTTTCTTAAGGAAGTAGCATCCTCTGTAAAGGAACTCTTCCTTCACTTCTTTATAAATGCTCTCCAGAACAGTTACGGACTGCTCGGAAGCACAGATCATACCATTGTCAAAGGTCTTGGAGTGGATGATGGAGTTAACTGCAAGACGGATATCTGCGCTGTCATCAATAATGGCAGGTGTATTTCCGGGTCCTACACCAACAGCCGGTTTACCGGAGGAGTAAGCTGCCTTGACCATTCCGGGACCACCGGTGGCGAGGATGATATCAGCGTTCTGCATTACCATGTTGGTAAGATCAAGGCTTGGGATATCGATCCATCCGATGATTCCTTCCGGCGCACCTGCGGCAACAGCTGCTTCCAGAACAACTTTTGCAGCTTCAATAGTGGATTTCTTAGCACGCGGATGCGCTGATGATGATCGCATTACGGGTTTTCAGGGAAATAAGAGATTTATAGATTGCTGTGGAGGTCGGGTTGGTTGTAGGGATAACTGCGGCAATCAGTCCTACAGGTTCCAGGATCTTCTTGAGTCCGTATGCCTTGTCTTCTTCTACAACACCACATGTTTTAGTGTTCTTATATGCATTGTAAACATACTCTGCTGCGTAATGGTTCTTGATAACCTTGTCTTCCATGATGCCCATGCCTGTTTCCTCAACAGCCATCTTGGCAAGTGGGATACGCATCTTGTCAGCGGCGGTAGCAGCTGCCTTAAAAATCTTGTCAACCTGCTCCTGTGTGTAGGTAGCAAAGATCTTCTGTGCTTCTTTCATTGCAGCCATTTTCGCGGTCAGGGCTTCTGGAGTGTCGATGATGGTAGGGATAGTTTCTTTCTTTGCCATGTGGAATCCTCCTGTTTTCATATGATAATGGTCTGTGGTTCTGCGGGCTTATCCTTTTTTCGCCGGCAGATGCTGCAGAGTTTTTGTAAGTCCCCGCGCTGCGTTTCGTTGTTGATTCAATCTGATTGAATTTTCAGGTTTGATACTGATATGGTATCAAAATTCTGAAAAAAACGCAAATTCTGAATTTTTTCGCTATGTGCAAAATGACGAACAGAAAATCGTGGGAAAATACTGTAAATTTTACTTTGCAGAACGCTGAATTACTGGAAAAACCTTAAAAAAAATTTTTGAAATTCAGCATTGTGCATAAAAAACATGTTAAAAAATTGTCAGCACTGACAAAAAACATGCATACATATGAAGGGCGGGCAAAAGATAAAACGCAGCATACAGTTAAAATATTAACGTTAAACTTTTGTCAAACAATCATGTACACATTATAATTCAAGTAATTTCAGACGTCAATAGCGGATTCGATAAATAATTAACAAAAACAAAGGGGCATTTTGGCAAAAAATTAACAAAAACATCATACCATGGTAAAGTATAGAATCATAAGAAATAAAAAAACTTGAAATTGTTAAAAATTTCAGAATAATTAAACAAAAACTATTCGGCTTTTCCGGCAGAAAACGGATTTTCCGGCAGAAAAAAACTGCCATACGGGAAATGCTTCCCATATGGCAGTTGTATAAATGTGGTTGATGCGAAATATTACCGGTGAACCGTAACTATAGCAGTCAAAACCTATCAGCTCTTACGGAATGCGGCACGTTTTCTGTCTCTGGAGTCCAGAATACGTTTACGGATACGAAGGCTTGTCGGTGTTACCTCAAGAAGCTCATCCTGGTCGATGAACTCAATGGCCTGTTCAAGACTTAAGATCTTTGGCGGAACAAGCTTCAGTGCATCGTCAGCGGAAGAAGAACGAGTGTTGGTAAGGTGTTTGGTCTTGCAGACATTCAGTTCGATGTCCTCAGCCTTTCCGTTCTGTCCGATGACCATACCGCTGTAAACCTTCTCGCCAGGTCCGACAAAGAGAGTACCACGTTCCTGAGCAGAGAAAAGACCGTAGGTAACAGTTTCGCCTGCCTCGAATGCGATGAGTGAACCCTGTTTACGGTACGGGAAGTCTCCCTTGTATGGTGCATATCCGTCAAACATGGTATTCAGGATACCGGTACCCTTGGTGGAGGTAAGGAATTCATTACGGAATCCGATCAGTCCACGGGAAGGGATGGAGAATTCGAGACGTACACTTCCGTCGCTTGCTGTGCTCATACCCTGAAGTTCACCCTTACGCTCGCTGAGCTTCTGGATGATAGTACCGGAAAATTCCTCCGGAACGTCAACATATGCGATCTCGATCGGCTCAAGCTTACGTCCGCGATCATCTGTGTGATAAAGTACCTCCGGTTTGCTGACTGCAAACTCGTATCCTTCACGGCGCATATTCTCGATAAGAACGGAGAGATGAAGCTCACCACGTCCGGAAACCTTGAAGCACTCGGTTGTGTCTGTGTCTTCCACACGAAGGCTGACATCGGTGTTCAGCTCACGGTAGAGACGGTCACGAAGGTGACGGGAAGTAATGTATTTACCTTCCTGTCCTGCAAGAGGGCTGTCATTTACGAGGAAGTTCATGGAGATTGTCGGATCGGAGATCTTCTGGAACGGAATTGCTTCCGGATTATCTCCTGCACAGAGAGTATCACCGATGTGGATGTCCGCAATACCGGAGATTGCAACGATAGCACCGATGGTGGCACTCTTAACCTCAACCTTGTTCAGACCGTCAAACTCATACAGCTTGCTGATTTTCACACGCTCGTGCTTGTCTGGGTCATGATGGTTCAGAAGCATCAGCTCCTGGTTTACGGAAATAGTTCCGCGCTCAACCTTGCCGACACCGATACGGCCTACATATTCATTGTAGTCGATGGTGCTGATAAGAACCTGTGTATCTCCGTCCGGATCTCCCTCCGGAGCAGGGATCGCATCAAGGATAGTCTCAAAAAGAGGAGCCATATTCTCAGGCTTATCATCAAGGTTACGAACTGCGTAGCCGGCCTTTGCGGAGGCATACAGGAACGGGCAGTCCAGCTGCTCGTCAGATGCGTCCAGGTCCATGAGAAGTTCCAGAACTTCGTCGACAACCTCCTCCGGACGTGCTTCCGGACGGTCGATCTTATTGATGCAGACAATAACATGCAGGTTCAGTTCGAGAGCTTTACGAAGTACAAATTTAGTCTGAGGCATGGCACCCTCGAAGGCGTCCACAAGAAGAATAACGCCGTCTACCATCTTCAGCACACGCTCTACCTCGCCGCCGAAGTCCGCATGACCTGGAGTATCGATGATATTGATTTTTACATCCTTATAATGAACTGCGGTGTTTTTGGAGAGAATCGTAATGCCGCGCTCACGCTCAATATCGTTGGAGTCCATGACACGTTCCTGGACTTCCTGGTTTTCACGGAAAACACCGCTCTGTTTCAAAAGCTCGTCAACAAGTGTTGTTTTACCGTGATCGACATGGGCGATAATGGCCACGTTACGAACATCTTCACGCTTGGTCTTCATATAATCCAAATCCTTTCTTTCCATATATAAGTAATCTTTTTTGTTAAAAATGATGTCCAAATTTATAGTCTATCACATTTTGGTGAGATTACAAGACATAAAAAAATATTTTTGGTTTTTCATTTTTCAGGCATATTATACCGCAAATGCACATAGATTGATATAGACGAAATACACGAAGAGGAAGGAGAGCTACTTATTATGGCAGATAAAATTATTGAAAACAATCAGGTATCCGTTATGGGACGGATCGCTACGGGGTTTACTTTCAGCCATCAGGTCTTTGGAGAAGGATTTTACATGATGGATATCCTGGTAAAACGTCTCAGCGATTCGGAGGACAGGATCCCGGTGATGGTGTCTGAGCGGCTGATCGATATCACACAGGATTATGTGGGAGAATATATCGAGATCCACGGACAGTTCCGATCCTATAACCGCCATGAAGAAAAGAGAAACCGGCTTGTGCTTTCGGTTTTTGCCCGGGAAGTGAAGTTTGTGGGGGAGGAAGAAGAAACTGTGCCGGTTAATCAGATCTTTCTGGACGGATATATCTGTAAACCGCCTGTATACAGAAAAACACCGTTGGGAAGAGAGATCGCAGATCTTCTGATGGCAGTCAATCGACCTTACGGAAAATCCGATTACATACCATGTATATGCTGGGGAAGAAATGCCAGATATGCTTCTGCTTTTGAAGTAGGCGGGCATGTACTGATCTGGGGCAGGATCCAGAGCAGGGAGTACATGAAACGGATTAGTGAAAACGAAACAGAAAAAAGGATTGCCTATGAAGTTTCGGTAAGTAAATTGGAATATGTTGAGTAACATTGGATATATTTTGGAATAGTGGTGAGAACATTAAGGTAACACTTGCATTTCCAGCCAATCTGCGGTAATATAAAAAAAATCATAAAAATGGGGAATTACCGGTTTTACTAACAGTAAGAGGAAAAATCATGGAAAGAGAAATAACAGAGGTTTATTGTGGGAACGGGAAAGGAAAGACAACTCTGGCTGTAGGCCAGGGGCTGCGCTTTGCCACACAGGGAAGAAGTGTGATCATCATACAGTCCTCAAAGGCAGGGAACGCAGAGAACTGGATTTCCTTGAGGAACTGGATAATTTTGATTTCAAGATTTTCCGTTTCGAAAAAATGGACACCTGCTATAATGACCTGAGCGAGCAGGAAAAGGCAGAAGAGAGAACCAATATTCTCAATGGCCTTAATTTTGCACGGAAGGTAATTGCTACCAGAGAGTGTGATTTCCTGCTGTTGGATGAGATCCTCGGCTTATGGATAAAGGAATCGCTCCAGTTGAGACGATCATCGATATGCTTAAGCAGAAGGATGAAAGTATGCATATAATTATGACCGGACGCTGGCTTCCGGATGCTTTGAAGCCCTATGTGGATAGTATTACTACGATAACAACAGAGCTGACTGACCAGGAACGGGAATAAGCAATATTTCACAGAAGAAAGAAGGAGGAAGACAAATGGCAATTTTTAAAGGAACAGGCGTTGCAATCGTAACACCTATGCATGAAGATGGTAAGGTGAATTTTGAGAAACTTGAGGAGATCCTTGAGGATCAGATCGCGAACAGCACAGACGCCATCGTTATCTGTGGAACAACAGGAGAATCTTCTACTCTGACACACGGAGAGCATCTTCAGACAATTAAGTTCACAATTGATAAAGTTAACAAACGTGTGCCTGTTATCGCAGGAACAGGTTCCAATTGTACAGAGACAGCGATCATGATGTCCAAGGAAGCAGCTTCCTATGGCGCAGACGCTCTTCTTATTGTAACACCTTACTATAACAAGGCTACACAGAAGGTCTTATCGCTCACTACACAGCAATTGCCAATGCAGTTCCGGAAACTCCGCTCATCATGTACAACGTACCGAGCCGTACAGGTGCAACATCCAGCCGGCTACAGCAGCTTACCTTGCAAAGAATGTAAAGAACATTGTCGGAATCAAGGAAGCAACAGGAGATCTTTCCCAGATCGCCAAAATGATGTCTTTGGCAGACGGACAGCTTGAGCTTTACTCCGGAAATGATGATCAGGTACTTCCGATTCTTTCTCTTGGCGGACTTGGAGTTATCTCCGTACTTCCAACGTTGCACCGAAGTTTACACATGACATGGTCATGAAATATTTCGACGGCGACATCAAGGGAGCAACAGAGGATCAGCTGAAAGCTCTTCCACTGATCAATGCACTGTTCAGTGAAGTAAACCCGATTCCTGTTAAGACAGCTATGAACCTTATGGGAATGAACGTAGGACCTCTTCGTATGCCACTCTGTGAGATGGAAGAGGACACAAAGACGGCTCTTGCAAAAGAGATCGAGAAATTCGGCCTTAAGCTTGCTAAATGATCTGACTGTAAGCGAAAGGTAAAGGAGAATATACTATGGTAAAAATCATCATGCACGGCTGCAACGGACATATGGCCAGGTCATCAGCGACATTGTGGAGAAAGATCCGGATGCTGAGATCGTAGCAGGTATTGATATTGCGGATCAGGGAAAAAACAGCTATCCGGTATTCACCGATATTGACGCATGTCAGGTAGAGGCAGATGCGATCATTGATTTTTCTTCCGCAAAGGCAACAGACAAGCTTCTTGAGTACAGCGCGGCACGCCAGATTCCGGTTGTTCTGTGCAGTACCGGCTTAAGCCAGGAGCAGCTTGCAAAAGTTGAAGAAACATCCCGAAAGGTAGCAGTGCTGAAATCCGCAAACATGTCTCTTGGTATCAACACACTTCTGAAGCTGGTTCAGGACGCAGCAGGGTTCTTGCAGCTGCAGGCTTTGATATGGAGATCGTAGAGAAACATCACCGCCTGAAATTAGACGCACCGAGTGGTACTGCACTTGCGCTGGCAGACAGCATTAATGAAGCTATGGATAACCAGTATCATTATGTATATGACCGCAGCCAGAAACGTGAAAAACGCGATGATAAGGAGATCGGTATCTCCGCAGTTCGCGGCGGAACTATCGTAGGTGAGCATGAGATAATTTTTGCAGGTCAGGACGAAGTGATCGAGTTCAAGCATACTGCATATTCCAAGGCTATTTTTGGAAAAGGTGCTGTAGAAGCAGCCAAATTCCTTGCCGGCAAACCGGCAGGACGTTATGATATGAGTGACGTGATCGGCTGATCCTGACAGATTGAGCCGCAACAGAATAAAATACAGGTAATACAGACGAGGTTCGTGTAAAATCGGACCTCGTCTTTTTTTTGATGAAATTGTGGGCGATTTCATTCATGAGCATGCAGTGGAACGAAAAACGAATGTCCGCTCTACACTATTTTTGAAATTTTTTCCCAGAATAGGATAGCGGAAAAAGTGCCATATTAGGAATACAGAATTTTTCAGAAAAAGGAGAAGATCATATGAAAAAATGGAAGGCGATTCTTTTTGGTACTTTGCTTACCCTGTCTCTGTGTACATTTACAGCCTGCGGCACAGAGGTAAACAATGCGGATGAAACAGTGGATGAAAAAGATACAAACGAAAATACTGCCGCAGAAGATGAAAATATGGGAGAAAAAGCAGACAATGACGGTGTGAAGGACAATGGAGAGCATACTAAAGATTCCGGCACGGATAACAATGAGATGTCCGATGGAAATATTACCGTGACGCCTGCAGGAAATGAAAATAACGGGACAGCAGCATCCGGAGCTGCGGATGCTGACAGAAACGAAAATGACGGAACGGTATCTGGTGAGCTGGGTGACAGTGTAAAGGACCTTGGAGACGGCGTAGGTAATGCAGTGGATGATATCGGAAACGCAGTGGGAAATGCGGTAGAAGGAAGATAACAGATATTTTACCACAGCATTGCATAAAACTGTTTCAGATGCTATTATCAGTGCATGGAAGAAAACGGAGGACAGGATTATGAAATTCAGACCATGCATTGATATACATAACGGAAAGGTAAAACAGATCGTAGGAGGAAGCCTGAAGGATCAGGGGGACCAGGCGGCAGAAAATTTTGTGTCAGAGCAGGATGCGGCATTCTATGCAGAGCTTTATAAGAAGGCAGGGTTAAAGGGCGGTCATGTGATCCTTCTGAACGGAAAGGATTCTCCGAACTACGAAGCAACGAAAGCCCAGGCACTTCTGGCGCTGGGAAAATATCCCGGAGGGCTTCAGATCGGAGGTGGCATCTGCCCGGAGAATGCGGCAGAATAATCTGGAGGCTGGTGCCAGCCACGTGATCGTAACTTCCTATGTGTTTAAAAACGGAGTGATATCCTGGGAAAATCTGGAGGAAATCCGTGATGCAGCAGGGAAAGAACATCTTGTACTTGATCTGAGCTGCCGCAAAAAAGATGGCAAATATTATATTGTCACAGATCGATGGCAGAAGTTTACAGAAGAGATCGTGACATCGGAGCTGATGGAAAGACTCGGAAGCTTCTGCGACGAATTTCTGGTCCATGCAGTGGATGTGGAAGGAAAGGCCCGAGGTGTGGAAACAGAGCTTGCAAAGCTTCTGGGACAGTATGCAGCTCATCCGGTGACCTATGCAGGCGGTGTGGGTTCTATGGCAGATATTGAAGAACTTCGAAAAGCAGGACAGGGCAGATTGGATGTAACTGTTGGCAGTGCTTTGGATATTTTTGGCGGAAGCATATCCTTTGAAGCTCTGGCAAAAATGAAATAGTATACACAAATAGTGAAGCAGAAGCTTTTGTCCCATCAATCTTCTGGCACTGGTGTACAGACATAAATTTGTAATGAATTAATTAGCTGAAATACTCTAATAGTTGCGCATTCACGACAAAAAAAACATTTTGAAGGAATATATCGAATAAATTTGGAAAAAATTTATGAAATTTTTGAAAAGTGATGTTAAAATTCAATTTAATATGTTATAATAGCAACATAAAACAGCAAAGGGGATGGAAGTCATGAAATTTATTATTAGTGGAAAGAATATAGCAGTAACAGAAGGACTTAAAACAGCTGTTGAGGACAAGCTTGGTAAACTTGAAAGGTATTTCACTCCTGAAACTGAGATTTCAGTAACCTTAAGCGTTGAGAAGGATCGCCAGAAGATCGAGGTAACGATCCCTGTGAAAGGTAGTATTATCCGTTCCGAGCAGGTAAGCAATGATATGTATGTATCCATCGATCTGGTCGAAGAGGTAATTGAGCGTCAGCTTCGTAAATACAAGAACAAGATCGTTGACAAACAGCAGGAATCCACAAACTTCCAGAAGGCATACCTTGATAAGGATTATGAAGAGGATGAGGAAGTTAAGATCATCCGTACCAAAAAATTCGGGATCAAACCAATGTATCCGGAAGATGCATGCGTACAGATGGAACTTCTCGGACATAATTTCTTCGTATTCTTTAATGCTGAGACAGAGCAGGTTAACGTAGTTTATAAACGTAAAGGAAATACTTACGGACTGATCGAACCAGAGTTCTGATAGGGGATTCTATTATTACAACTGAATATTGAATGGAAGGCTCCGGGAATCTGTGTGAGAAATCGGCAGGTTTCCGGAGTCTTTTATGTCACAACAAAATCAGACTTCTTTTCTGTTGCAAGCAATAGGGGAGAACTATATAATGAAGACATATGCGAAAGGAGGAAGGGGAAATGAAAAAGAAGCTTCCTGTGGTGATCTTAAGTGCAGCTCTTGGCATGACCATGATACCGGCTACCTGTATGGCGGCGGAATTTAACAGTGGTGACACCACAAAAGAACAGATTGTGGAGGACCTGGAACTGATTTCCGGAGAAAACAATACAAAGGATTCCCAAAAGTCAGAAATACAATGGACAGGATTTAAATGGGACAGCTATTCCCAGGCAGAGATAACGCTTACGTCAGCCGTTAACGGTGTCTGCTATTATAAATGGGCAGAGCGAGGGGACGACGGAAATTCCCAGGTACCTCAGATCGAGACGGGAAATACCGTGAATGATGAGGTTTTGATCAGTGAGGATGAAGAGTTCGGGATCACACTTGCAGACCTGGATACAGACCAGGCAGTTGATCTGTATATCCAGATTGAGGATGAGAAGGGGAAATTAAGTGATCTGAAGCGGATGGAACTGGATCAGGACAGCCGCCCGGCGAAAAAAACAGATTCTGCAAAAAAACATAAAGCATCCAAACCAAAGGCGGAGGACAGTACGGTAGAGGGGCTGGATTCTCCTCTGAAATTCTATCCGGATACATTTTATGATTTTAAGGTTATCGGTGCAGGTACCGATAATGAGGATCCGGAAAACGGAGACATTAAGTGGGTGCCTGTTTACTGGAGTACATCTGCGAATCCGAATTCCAACCGGATCCGGAGCACCTGGAAGATCGGTTCCAAGGAAGGAATCGACCAGGAGGGAACTTTTAATCTGTATGTTTTCTTCCGCAAATATACTTGCAAGGATTCCAAATGGCAGTCTACGGATAAGATACAGTCTGTACAGTACAAGTTTCAGTCAGCCTCACTTTCTGAAAAATAATATTGTGTAGAGTGCGAATATCTCCTTGACATAATAAATATGTAACACATGGAGAAAAGGAGGAAGGTAAATGAAGAAAAAAGTTCTGGCACTTTTTTTAAGTATCGCGCTTTGTGTGACGGTGCTTCCGGCAACCGGTATGGCTGCAGAGTTTGGCAGCGGTGATGCAGAAATCGTAGAAAATGCTGCTGACAGCCAGGAGATGTTTTCCGCAGAGGAAACTACAGAGCCTATGGGAGAGACCGGGCAGCCTGCAGAAGACAGTGAGGATATTTCTGAGGGAACTGTGGATAACTCTTCCGGTGTAATCATGGAAGATGTGGAAAATACGGAAAATGCGGAGAACAGCGAGGATGCTTTCGGCGAAGCTGAGGAAGGAGTTTCAGAAGAAATCTCCAGTGAGGATGATCCGGAAGTATTATTGACAGAACTGATACCTGAGGAAGCCGGAGACAGTATGGAAGAAGAAACGGTAGAAGCTACGTCAACGTCAGATCCGGAGCTGACAGTGGCACCGGCAGCGGATCCGGAGCGACAGTGACACCGGCAGTGACACCGACAGCGAATCCTGAGCCGACAGAGATCCAGAAACCGACAGTGACACCAACACCGGTGCCCAAAATAAACGTAAAATGGACCGGAGAAAAATGGGTAAGCCGCAGTTCTGTAAACGTGACACTGCAAGTTGATGCAAACGGAGCCTGTTACTACAAAGCTGCAGCGAGAAAAAAGGACGGAACATCTGATGTTCCGAGGATTGATACGGGAAACTCTCGTGTGTTGGTTACTGCAAACAGAAGCTTTGTGATATATCTTAAGAATCTGGATACAGAGAAAGAATTTGATCTGTATCTTAAGATACTGGGTTCAGATGGAAGAACCAGCAGACTGAAAAAATTAAAGCTGAATTACGGGGGGACCCGTCCGAAATATGATGTGACGCCGACACCAACCTATACACCTTTTATACCGGATGTCAAAGAAAGTTTTGTAAGAGGTCTGGATTCTCCGCTGGAATTTACTCCGAATAAATATTATAATTTTACCGTGACCGGCGCGGGAACTACAAATTCAAATCCCGGGCCTGGAGACGTGAAGTGGGTGCCGGTTTACTGGAGTACTTCACCAAATCCAACCGATAACAGGAAGAATACTACATGGCGGATCGGATCTGCCAAAGGAATAAATAAAGCCGCAACTTATAACATGTATATCTTTTTTCAGAAGTATGTTTATCAGAAATCTGCATGGGAAAAGACTGACGAGGTACAGTCAGCCGTATACCAGTTCCGGTCCGCGGCCCTGACAACTGTAAAGCTTACCACTCCCGGGCTATCCGGTATTTCCAACAGCCCTGCCGGCATCATCTTCAAATGGAAAAAAGCTGCAAATGCTTCCGGCTATAAAATCTATCGAAGGACCGGAAACAGCAGCAAGTGGGTCAATATCGCTACCGTAAGCGGAAGCAATACACTGGTCTACACAGACGGATCAGTAAAAGCAGGAACATGTATACCTATACAGTCCGCGCATACAAAGGCTCTGCTTTAAGTGCTTATAACAAAAACGGCAGCCGGATCGTCCGCCTGACAGCTCCGGTGCAGTACAAACCGTCCAGCAAGGCTTCCGGGAAGACTGACTGTCCGCTGGAAAAAAGCAGCTGGCGCTTCCAGCTATCAGATCCAGTATGCGGCATCAAGGTCCATGAGAGGATCCAGGACAGTGTCCACCAGTGCACTGACTCGAACACTTTCCGGTTTGAAAAAGGGAAGCACCTGCTATGTTCGTATCCGTTCCTGTAAAAAAGTAAACGGAAAGGCATATTATGGTACCTGGAGCAGTGTAAAAAATGCAAAAGTAAGGAAATAAGATCTGTAATATCCCGCGGGATCCTCGAAAACAGGATCCTATGCGGGATATTTTCTGTTGTTCCTGACATGATTTGTTAAATAATTGTTCATTGTTTTTATAACAGGAAAGTGGTAGAATATATACCATATGTGATCCAGTATAACGGATATCAACAGAGAACTGGAATGATCCCAAATTGGACAGATCAGAGACAGCAGTCTTATTCGAATAAAATGATTGGAGCAGAAACATGAATGTTTTTTCAAAAGTATTTGGAACCCGCAGCCAGCGTGAGGTAAAACGTATCATGCCGCTGGTTGAAAAAACCGAGAGCTATCAGTCTCAGATGCAGCAGCTTACTGATGAGCAGTTACGAGACAAGACAAGAGAATATAAGAAACGTCTTGCAGAAGGTGCAACACTGGATGATCTTCTTCCGGAAGCATTTGCCACCGTACGTGAGGCAGCCAAGCGTGTACTTGGAATGGAGCATTACCGGGTACAGATCATCGGTGGTATCATCCTTCACCAGGCCGTATCGCCGAGATGAAAACAGGTGAAGGTAAAACTCTTGTTTCTACACTTCCTGCATACCTGAATGCCTTGAGGGAAAAGGTGTCCACATCGTAACCGTCAACGACTACCTGGCAAAACGAGATGCCGAGTGGATGGGTAAGGTTCACGAGTTCCTTGGCCTGACCGTAGGCGTGGTACTTAACGACATGAAGCCGGAAGAGCGCCGTGCAGCATACGGATGTGATATCACATACGTAACAAACAACGAACTTGGATTTGATTATCTTCGTGACAACATGGTCATCTATAAAGAACAGCTTGTTCAGAGAGATCTTCACTACTGTATCATCGATGAGATCGACTCTGTCCTGATCGATGAAGCACGTACACCTTTGATCATTTCCGGACAGAGCGGCAAGTCCACCAAGCTTTATGAAGTGTGCGATATCCTTGCACAGCAGCTGGAGCGTGGTGAGGCCAGCATGAAATGACCAAGATGGCAGCATCATGGGTGAGGAGGTTATCGAGACCGGTGACTTCGTCGTAAATGAGAAGGACAAGATCGTCAATCTTACCGAGCAGGGTATCAAGAAGGTTGAGAAATTCTTTAATATCGAGAACCTGGCAGATCCGGAAAACCTGGAAATCCAGCACAACATCATCCTTGCACTTCGTGCACATAATCTGATGCATAAGGATCAGGATTATGTTGTAAAAGATGACGAGATCCTTATCGTTGATGAGTTTACCGGACGTATCATGCCGGGCCGTCGTTACTCCGATGGTCTTCATCAGGCAATCGAGGCGAAAGAGCATGTGAAGGTTAAAAGAGAGAGTAAGACTCTTGCAACCATTACCTTCCAGAACTTTTTCAACAAATATGACAAAAAAGGCGGTATGACAGGTACAGTCTTACCGAGGAAAAAGAGTTCCGCGATATCTACGGCATGGATGTTGTAGAGATCCCGACCAACCGTGTGGTACAGCGTAAAGACCTTGACGATGCCGTTTACATGACAAAGAAAGAGAAATTCAACGCTGTTGTAGAGGCAGTTAAGGAAGCTCACGCAAAACATCAGCCGGTATTGGTTGGTACGATCACTATCGAGACTTCCGAGCTTCTCAGCAGAATGCTGAAGAGAGAGGGAATCCCGCACAACGTATTGAATGCCAAGTTCCATGAGCTTGAGGCTGAGATCGTAGCTCAGGCAGGACAGGCAGATGCCGTTACCATCGCGACCAACATGGCCGGCCGTGGTACCGATATCAAGCATTGATGATGTGGCAAGAGAGGCCGGCGGTCTGAAGATCATCGGTACCGAGCGTCATGAGTCAAGACGTATCGATAACCAGCTCCGGTGGACGTTCCGGACGACAGGGAGATCCGGGTGAATCCCGTTTCTACATTTCCCTTGAGG
>ENA-OQIR01000566-OQIR01000566.1-human-gut-metagenome-genome-assembly--contig:-NODE-566-length-15531-cov-2.238445_pt1 | contig 15531 bp, 20 predicted proteins | sample MGYA00242580_ERZ504745 | MGnify/ENA primary metagenome ERZ504745 (study PRJEB26092, sample SAMD00036214) | human gut metagenome | host: Homo sapiens | study: EMG produced TPA metagenomics assembly of... | reverse complement strand
GGTTGGTGTAATTAAAAGACTTATTTTGGGAAATAGCACAAATACCGATATTTGTCTGTGTAGGCGCTTTACTTCATATTATTGAAGATGGAATTTGTGGCAAGGTGCCACTTATCTGGCGAAAGCGAAAAATAGGTATAAAATTATTTCGCGTGGGTAGTTCATGGGAATATTTTATAAGTTATACGATTTGTGTAGCTGCTTTATATTATAAATTTATGTTGTAATAAGTTTCAGGTAAAAGAAAGTGGTGAAATATATGCAAAAACTAAAAATTGGTTTTATTGGCATTGGTGTAATGGGAAAATCCATGGCAAATAATCTCTTAAAAGTTGGATATGAAGTCATGTTTATACGCGTACAAAGCAAAAAGCTGAAAGTTTATTAACTAAAGGTGCAAAATGGTTTGATAGTGCTAAAGCTTTAGCCCAAAATGTAGATATAATCATTTCTATGGTGGGTTATCCTCAAGATGTAGCAGAAATCTATTTAGGTGAAAATGGTGTAATTAAAAATTTAAAGCCACAAAGCATAATTATAGATATGACTACTTCTAGTCCAAAACTGGCTCAAGAAATTTATCAAGAAGCTCAAAAATATGAAATAAAATCTTTAGATGCACCTGTATCTGGTGGAGATGTAGGTGCAAAAAATGGTACACTTGCCATTATGGTCGGTGGCGATAAAGAAGTTTATGAAGAAGTTTTGCCGATTTTTGAAGCTATGGGAAAAACTATTTGCTATTTTGGCAAAGCAGGTTCTGGTCAATATGCAAAAATGAGCAATCAAATAGCTATTGCTTCTAATATGATGGGTGTTTGTGAAGCTGTTGCTTATGCGAAAAAATGTGGATTAAATCCTCAGAATTTATTAGATGTAATCTCTACAGGTGCAGCAGGTTCGTGGTCGCTTAGCAATTTAGCACCAAGAATGTTAAAAGGTGATTTTGCACCAGGATTTTTCATTAAACATTTTATTAAAGATATGAAAATAGCTATAGAGTCAGCTGATGAAATGAATTTAGATTTACCAGGATTGAAATTGGCAAAATCTCTATATGAAAAATTAGCCAAAGAAGGTTATGAAAATAATGGCACTCAAGCCTTATTGAAATATTATGATGCTGAATAAAGCAAGACAAGTACTACAAAAATTTTATGGATATGAAGACTTTCGACCAGGGCAGAAAAAAGTAGTTGAAAGTTTATTAAATAGAAATGATACAGTGGCGATTATGCCTACAGGTGCGGGAAAATCGATTTGTTTTCAAATCCCTGCATTATTATTTGAAGGGGTAACACTTGTTATATCGCCACTTATTTCTTTGATGAAAGACCAAGTTGATAGTTTGCGTCAGCTAGGGATAGCAGCAGTATATATTAATAGTTCTGTCAGTAAGGCTCAATTATATAAGGATTTACAGAATATATCTGCTGGTTTTTATAAGATTATTTATATAGCACCAGAGCGATTAACATCTGAATATTTACCAGATAGTTTTAAAAATTTAAATATTAGTATGGTAGCAGTTGATGAAGCGCATTGTTTATCACAATGGGGACATGATTTTCGTCCTAGTTATCGCAATATCTTAAATTTTACTAATTCATTGCGCATTAAGCCGATTATCAGTGCTTTTACAGCAACAGCTACACCAGAGGTAAAAACAGATATTATAAATTTATTGGGACTTAAACAACCTAATGTATTTGTAACTGGTTTTGATAGACCAAATTTATATTTTTCCGTATTAAGAGGAGAAGTGAAAGATAAATTTGTCATAGATTATGTAAAAAAACATCAAGATGAAGCTGGAATTATCTATGTGGGCACTAGAAAAGATGTAGATGCTTTGCAAGTTTTATTGGAAATAAAGGGCATTAAAGCAGGTAGATACCATGCCGGTATGACAGATGAGGAAAGAAATCAAATGCAAGAAGATTTTCTCTATGATAATCTTTCTGTCATGGTGGCGACGAATGCTTTTGGTATGGGTATAGATAAGCCAAATGTACGCTATGTTATTCATTATAATATGCCGAAAAATATGGAAGCGTATTATCAAGAAGCAGGTAGAGCAGGTCGCGACGGGCTTTCAGGTAATTGTATTTTACTGTATAGTCCGCAAGATACACAGCTTCAAAAGTTTTTGATAAGTAAATCTACAGAAAGTGAAATTCGTCAACAATTAGAATATAAAAGATTGCAGTCAATGGTGGATTATTGTCATACACCGCAATGTCTAAGAGCATTTATCTTGCATTATTTTGGTGAATTTGATGTAGAAGAACATTGTGATAATTGTAGTAATTGCAAATTAGAAGGCGAATTAATAGATATTACAATTGATGCACAAAAGGTTTTATCGTGTGTCTATCGTATGCATGAACGCTTCGGCGTGAAAATGATAGCTGAAGTCTTGAAAGGTTCAAAAAGTGCGAAGGTAAAACAATTTAATTTTGAGCGTTTATCTACGTATGGCTTGATGAAAGAGCGAAAGCTAAAAGATATCAGTGATTTAATTTTGAGACTTAGTGCTATGCAATATTTAGATATCACAGAAAGCCAATATCCAGTGGTTACTTTGAATGAATTGTCATGGCAAGTGCTTCGCGGTCAAAAAAAGGTTTGGCAAAAGATGGTAATTGTTAAAAAAGCCAAGGCTAAAGGTGAATTATTTGAAGCTTTGCGCAGTTTGCGTAAAGAATTAGCAACAAAAGAAAAATTACCACCATATATGATTTTTTCTGATGCTACACTTACACAGATGGCAACAGATAAACCGACTGATTTAGAATTGATGAAAAATATTCGCGGTGTAGGTGAATTTAAATTACAAAAATATGGTGAGGAATTTTTAACAGTGATAAAGAGCTACATATCGTAAAGATATTTAGTATAGATTAAGAGAAAAAGGGGTAGATTTTATGGATCCAATTTTAAAATTACAAAACGGCAGTGATGTCAGAGGTGTAGCAGTTGAAGGTGTAGCTGATGAACCTGTTACTTTGACACCAGAATATGCTAATCGCATTGTGCAAGCTTTCGTTTTATGGCTCAGCCAAAAAAGTGGCAAAAAGCAAGTGAATTAAAAATTGCAGTAGGTCATGATTCTCGTATTTCTGCACCAATGTTAAAACAACAAGCTTTAATGGCAATTGTAGCTCAAGGGGCAACAGCTGTTGATTGTTCTATGGCTACAACTCCAGCAATGTTTATGTCTTTAGTATATGAAGAAACAAAATATGATGGTTCTATGATGATTACTGCAAGCCATCTTCCATTTAATCGAAATGGTATTAAATTCTTTGAACCAGAAAATGGCGGTATGGAAAAGAAAGATCTCACTGATATGCTCAAAATCGCTTGTGAATTGACTGAACAGATAGCAGATATCAGCAGTGTAGAAAAATTTGATTTAGTTTCTCTTTATGCTGAAAATCTTTGCACAAAAATCCGTGAAGGTATCAACAGTAAAGATAATTATGATAAACCACTTACAGGCAATCATATCGTAGTAGATGCAGGTAATGTGCTGGCGGTTTTTTGCACAAAAAGTTTTAGCTCAGTTAGGTGCAGATACTACAGGTAGCTTATACTTAAATCCAGATGGACATTTCCCAAATCACATTCCAAATCCAGAAAATAAAGAAGCTATGGACGCTATTCGTGGTGCAGTGCTTAATAATAAAGCTGATTTAGGCTTGATTTTTGACACTGATGTAGATAGAATGTCTGCTGTATTTAGCGATGGTCAAGAAGTAAATCGTGATGCACTTATTGCTATGATGGCTGCTATCTTAGTGAAAGATTATCCAAATTCCACTATTGTTACTGACTCTGTAACTTCCGATAAATTAACTGCATTTTTAGAAGGTGAATTACAGTTAAAACATCATCGTTTCCAACGTGGTTATAAAAATGTAATCAATGAATGCAAACGCTTAAATGAAGAAGGCGTAGTATCTCCACTCGCTATTGAAACAAGTGGTCATGGTGCACTTAAAGAAAATTATTATCTTGATGATGGTGCATATATGGCAGTTAAACTCTTAATTGCTGCAGCTAAAACTAAAGCAGAAGGCAAAACTTTAAATAGCTTGATTGAAAAACTTGAACCACAATTTGAAACAGCAGAATATCGTTTAAAATTAAAAGGTGAAGATTTCAAAGCTTATGGGGCAAAAGTTTTAGAAACATTTACTGCTCGTGCAAAAGAAAAAGGATATCATATTGTAACACCAAATTATGAAGGTGTACGCATTAGCTTTAAAGGTGAAGCAAATGGCTGGGCATTGCTTCGTCAATCTTTGCATGACCCTAATATGCCACTTAATGTAGAAGGTAATGGCGAAGGCGATTGTGCAAAAATCACAGCTATGATGAAAGAATTATTAAGTGGTTTTGACCAATTAGATATCTCTGTATTTGACAAATAATAATATAGCGGAAAATAGCAGAAGTTTATATTATCAATAATAAAAACCTCGAGAAGGGTAGTTTTATGTTTCTCGAGGTTTTTGTTTTGTATTTGTTTTCTCTATAGATACTTTTGCATAGTTTATAAAATAATCTTTTAGGGTGTATTTTATTTTTTGGTTGAAATGTTGTAAACTATAAGAAAACGCATTTGAAAGGAGTATTTTTATGGATTTACATAATTTATTGGTATTTCAAGATTTATTTAATGATGATGTTTTTAGAGATATAGAGAAAACTATTTCTCGAGAAAATTTAAATAAAGGGGCTGTTGCTGCTAAGTTGATTAATAAGGCGGAGCAGTTGGGTTTATCTGGAAATATTATACGTTCATATATGATTTATACTGTGGCTCATCAAAGTAATTGTGTGTCTTATGCAGTAGAAAAATCTGGTGGTAAAATCGGTAAAAGTTTGTATCAAGCTTTTTGTCATGATATTGAATTAATAGAAAAATTATTGCTTCTAAAACCTAGTTTACTTTTAGATTGCGATTTATTAGATGATTATGAACCGACAAATATTAATCAATCTACAGCGTTCAATTTATTAGTAGAAAATCTAGATAAAGCACAAACTAGCAAGGATAAGGCAGATGTTTTTATCAATTATTATAGAATATTTGGCAGTGGAGATATGGCAGATTATCGAGCTTTCCGTTGGGATAGAGATGAGGATAGTTTAGTTGGTATTAAACATTTTGAAACTATGAAACTTCAAGATTTAATCGGCTATGAATATCAAAAACAAGAATTATTAGCCAATACGAAAGCCTTTGTAGAAGATAAGCCAGCAAATAATGTTTTACTTGTAGGGGCAAGAGGTACAGGAAAATCTTCAGGTGTAAAAGCAGTGGTTAATTCTTTCTTTGATAAGGGTTTGCGTTTAGTTCAATTAACTAAAGAGCAATTAATAGATTTACCTGTTATTATGGAGCGTTTGCGAGATTTTAGCAGTAAGAAATTCATCATTTTCTTAGATGATTTATCTTTTGAAGAATTTGAAGTGGAATATAAATATTTAAAATCAGCAATTGAAGGTGGTGCTTCGGCAAAACCTGAAAATGTACTTATTTATGCTACATCAAATCGTCGTCATTTGATTAAAGAAAGTTATAAAGATAGAGGGGCAAATGATGATGATATGCACCGCAGTGATACATTGAATGAAACTATTTCACTTTCTGATAGATTTGGGTTGATCATCTATTATATGGCACCAAACCAACAAGAATATTTAGATATTGTAGATGGTTTATTAAAACAGCATGGCATAGAATTATCTAAAGAAGAATTGCGTGTAAAAGCAGGGGCATGGGAAAAAGAACATTCTGGACGCTCCGGCAGAATAGCACAACAGTTTGTAACACATTATTTAGGGCAAGTTTATAATAAATAAAAAGCAGGAGATATCCTGCTTTTTTATTAGAAAATTTCATTGAATTTTTTATTATAGATTTAAATCATTGATAGGAAATATTGATGAAATCTTAAATCACAAGTTAATTCCGGGTGAAAAGAGCTTACAAGCATATTTTTTTGTCGTGCAGCTATGATTTTATTATCTAAAGTAGCTAAAATTTGTACATCTTTATCTGTTTTAGTGATGTAGGGAGCACGAATAAATACTAAAGGAATAGGCATATTTTTATCTATGGTAGGAATTAATAAATTGGTAGAAAAACTATCTAATTGAGAGCCATAGCCATTGCGTTTAACTGTTATATCCATAGTTGCAAGATGCGTATTTGTTTGATTTTCAATATTTTTAGCAAGCAAGATTAAGCCAGCACAAGTGCCAAATACAGGTAAACCTGAAATGATTTTTTGCCGTAAAATTTCTTTTAAGCTAAAATAATCAAGAAGTTTTCCTATAGCTGTAGACTCGCCACCAGGTAAAATAAGCCCATCAATACAATCTAAATCTTTGGCTGTTTTTACTATACGAATTTTTGTATGTGGTATTTGCAATAAGATTTCTTGATGTTCAGCAATAGCCCCTTGCATACCTAAAATACCAATTATTTTATTCATATCACATTACCAGCACGTTTTGCCATTTGTTGTTCTTGAGGAATAGTATCTATTTCTATACCGACCATAGCTTCACCGAGATTTTCTGATATTTTAGCTAGTTTTTCAGGATCATTGTAAAAAGTAGTAGCTTCGACAATAGCTTTTGCTCGTTTTTGTGGATCACCGGATTTGAAGATACCAGAACCTACAAATACACCATCAACACCTAATTGCATCATTAAGGCAGCATCAGCAGGAGTGGCAATACCACCAGCTGCAAAATTAACAACAGGAAGTTTTCCATGTTCATGTACATAACAAACTAAATCAAAAGGTGCTCCCATTTCTTTAGTGATATGCATTAACTCACTAGATGTGGCAGATTTTACTCTATTGATATCTTTTTGCATAGTTCTAAAATGACGAACAGCTTCAACGACGTTTCCAGTACCTGCTTCACCTTTTGTTCTAATCATACTAGCACCTTCACCAATTCGACGAAGTGCTTCACCTAAATTTCTAGCACCACAAACAAAAGGAATATCAAAATCTTGTTTATAGATATGATTTTCGTCATCAGCTGGTGTTAAAACTTCTGATTCATCAATGTAATCAATGCCGATAGCTTGTAATATTTGAGCTTCAACAAAGTGACCAATGCGAGCTTTTGCCATAACAGGGATAGAAACAGCTTCTTTAATTTCTCGTATCATTTTAGGATCTGACATGCGAGCAACTCCACCCTCACGACGTATATCAGCAGGTACGCGTTCAAGTGCCATAACTGCAACAGCACCAGCTTCTTGAGCTATTTTTGCTTGCTCTACGTTGGTAACATCCATGATAACTCCGCCTTTGAGCATTTGTGCAAGATTTTTATTTAAATTGTAACGATTATTCATGATAGGCTCCTTTGATTGTAGTATATTAATTAAAATGATAAAATTGTATCAATACAATATTTAAATTTGCAAATTAAATTTTATAAATTATAGATAAAGGAGAAAAAAATATCAAGAATGAAGGATAAATTAATTGAATTTGTATCGATACAATTAGACAAAGATTTAAAAGAGCCTTTATATGTACAATTATATGAGCAAATAAAATTAATGATAAAACAGCATTTATTATCACCAGGGTATAAATTACCAGCTGTGCGAAGTTTAGCTCAAAATTTGCAAGTAAATCCAAGTACAGTGGTTAATGCTTATAAAGAATTGGAAAAAAATGGTTTTATCTTTAGTAAGCGTGGCAGTGGAAGTTATGTGGCTGAACAAGTGATTAATACTATTGATGAATTAGAAGAAAATAATCACATTCCCGTTGATTTAACTGATGACTTAAAAATTTTGCAAGGTCAAAAAAATGTGATAAATATGAGTACGATATCTTTAAATCCGGATATGATTTCCATAGAGTCTTTTAAACAAGTAGTAAATAAAATTTTAGAAAGAGATAAAGGATATGCATTTACATATCAAGACAGTCAAGCTATTTGCCACTTCGCCAATCGATTACTCAAGAATTAGCGAAAAAAAGGATAAATACAACGCCAGAATACATTCAGATTATTTCAGGTGCGCAACAAGGCATAGATATAGTAGCACGTGCTATTTTAAAACATGGAGATATTGTATTTGTAGAAAATCCAACTTATCCAGGTGCAATAAGCGGCTTTTCGTTCTTGTGGGGCAAAAATTATAGATATTAAATTGACAAAAGAAGGTATTGACTTAGTTGACCTCGAAAATAAATTAAGGAAATTTAGACCTAAATTGATATATGTGATGCCTAATATTCAAAATCCTACAGGCATATCTTATACAAAAGCTAATTGTCGTCGTTTAATGGGATTGGCTCGTTTTTATAATGCTTATATTTTGGAAGATGATTATATAAGTGGCCTTTGTTATCAAGAAAAATCTCCTATACCTTTAAAAGCGTATGATACAGATGATCGAGTGATTTATATTCGCAGTTTATCAAAGATTTTTATGCCAGGATTAAGACTTGCTTATTTAATCATGCCCCAAGTATTGGCACAGACTTTATTAAATGTAAAACATATTTCAGATATAGCAACTTCTGGACTTACACAGAGAGTTTTTGATTATTATTTGCGTGAGGGATTATGGCAAGAACATTTAAATTCTATTCGCAGTGTGTATAAAACACAATTTGAATTTGCTCTTAGAATGGCAAAAAAATATTTGCCTAAAGATATAGATTATTTAAAACCACAAGGGGGATTATCTTTGTGGTTGAATTTACCAGATAGATTAAATGCAAGTGAGATAATTGAAAAAGCTAGAAATGAAGGGGTAATAATTTGCGATGGTGCACCATTTTTTGTACGCAATGCCCCTAATAAACAGATACGTTTGAGTTTTGCCACTTTGTCTTTGGCAGAAATAAATACAGGGATAAAAATAATTCAAAATATAACTAAATCTTAAAGGGGGAATACTTATGAAAATAGGTATTGCTGGAAACGGCAAAATTGTGCATGAAATGATAGGAGCTACAAAAAATATTCAAGATTTAGAAATTGTAGCTATATGTAGTCGACCACAGAGCAGACAAAAAGCAGAAGAAATAGCAGATAAATTTAATATCGCTAAAATATATACAGATTATAATCAAATGCTAGAAGATGGCGAAATAGATTTTATTTATGTAGCTGTAGCCAACAGTGTGCATTATGAATATACAAAAAAGCACTAGAAGCAGGGAAAATGATTATTTGTGAAAACCGTTTACTATCACAGCAAAACAGACACAAGAATTAATAGATTTTAGCTAAAGCTAAAAATCTATTTTTATTTGAAGCTATCACTATTTTATATGCGCCAAATTATCAATATATAAAAGAAAATTTAGAGCAAATTGGTCAATTGCGTTATGTTCATGCTAACTATGCACAATATTCTAGCCGTTATGATAGATATTTAAATAAAGATGTAGCCCCGGCATTTAGCTGAACATACAGGGGGCGCTTTATATGATTTAAATATTTATAATTTACATTTTGTTATGGGCGTGTTAGGCACACCAAAAGAAGTTATTTATCGACCAAACCTAGGTTTTAATGGTATAGATATTTCTGGTACAGCATTATTAGATTATGATGATTATACAGTAGTATGTAGTGCAGCTAAAGATTCTGAAAGTATCAGCGGAATTGTATTTCAAGGTGAAAAAGGCTATATGGAATTAGTGGGTGCGCCAAATATTTGTGCGTTAGTTAAAGTTCATAAAAAAGGTGAAGAAGAAATCTTGATAAATAAAGAAAAATACAATCATCGTATGGTCAATGAATTTGTAGCCTTTACAGAAATATTTAAACAACAAGATTTAGCTACTTGTTATAAAACATTAGAACATAGCTTAAATGTAATGAAAGTATTAGAACAAGCCAGAATAAGTGGCAAAGTAGAATTTAATATTTGAGCATTTTTACTTTATAAATAGAAAAGGCATAAGAATTTTTATTCTTATGCCTTTTCTTTAGATAAGTTATATTTTTAAAGAAGTTGTTAGCGATTTTGTTTAATTATTTAATGTAATTAGCAATTAATTCTACAGCTTTATCTATGCCACAGCGACCTACATTGATTATCATGTCATAATCTGCGCAATCACCCCATGTAGAACCTGTATAATAATTATAGTAAGAAGCACGTTTAGCATCTTCTTTTTTTAATGTAGCTAAATCTTTATGATAAACATTAGTGCCTCGTATTTTGCGGAATTCATCATCTGCACAAATAAAGAAGTGATGAGCATTTTTTACATCTTTCAAAATAAAATTAGCGCAGCGACCGACAAAAATACCAGAATTTTTGTCAGCAAGTGCTTTGATAGCTTTTGATTGTGGAGTGAATAAATAATTATCGTCTTCTACATTCAAATCAGCAAACATAGTTTCATATGGAGAAACACTGCCATAGAGATTGTCATATGTTAAATCTAATTCATCAAGAGAAACACCTTTTTCAAGATGAGCAGAAATAAATGCGACAAGTTTGCGGTCATATAACGGTATTTGTAATTGTTTAGCTAATTTTTCAGCGATTTCACGACCACCAGCACCATATTGACGACCAATAGTAATAATACAATTACTCATGAAATAATCCTCCTATTTATAAGAGAGCACCTACAAAAGTAGATGCTCTTTATTATTATTTATTATATTTATCTTTAATTAAGCAAAAGGATTTTCTGTTGGATACATCATAGTTTTTGGTTGATTGAAAGCTACATCTTCAACACCTAAGAATTTGAAGATACTGAATAAAGCTTTACCATAATGACCGAATGCTACAGCACCATGATGTGGATATTGTTTTTCAATGAGTACATGACGATAGAAACGACCCATTTCAGGAATAGCGAAGATACCAATACCACCGAAGGAACGAGTAGCAACAGGTAATACTTCACCTTCTGCTATATAAGAGCGTAATTGTCCAGCTGCATTGCTTTGGAGACGATAGAATGTGATTTTACCTGGAGCAATATCGCCTTCCAAAGTACCACGAGTGATATCTGGAGTGCCACCATTTTCAAGTAAACGATTTTGGATAAGCTGATATTTGATAGCACCTTTAGCGAGTTTGCACATAGGAGTATTACCGCAATGGAAGCCCATGAATGTATCTTTGAGGGTGTAGTTTTTATATTTTGGTGCAATATCTTCTTCAAATAAATCTTTTGGTACGGAGTTGTTGATATCGAGAAGAGTTACAGCATCGCCACTTACGCAAGTTCCAATATATTCGCTGAGTGCGCCATAGATATCTACTTCACAAGCAACAGGAATACCACGAGATACAAGACGGCTATTTACATAGCATGGTTCAAAACCGAATTGAGATGGGAATGCAGGCCAGCATTTATTAGCAAATACTACATATTTTCTAGAACCTTTATGTTTTTCAGCCCAATCAAGTAATGTTAATTCATATTGAGCCATGCGTTTTAAAAGATCTGGATATGGGTTAGCTGTGCCCATTTCTTCAGCCATATCTTTAACGATATCATCAATGCGTGGGTCATCAGCATGTTCTTTATAAGAAACAAGTAAATCAAGTTCGGAGTTTTCTTCGATTTCTACGCCTAAATCATAAAGTGGTTTGATTGGAGCATTGCAAGCAAAGAAATCTTGTGGACGAGGACCGAAAGTGATGATTTTTAGATTTGCTACACCGATTAAAGCGCGTGCAACAGGATTGAATTCGTTGATCATTTCAGCGATTTCATCAGCAGTACCTACAGGATATTCTGGAATGAATGCTTTGATTTTTCTAAGACCAAGATTGTAAGAGCAGTTGAGCATACCGCAATAAGCATCGCCACGACCATTGATGAGGTCTTTGCCTGTTTCTTCAGCAGCAGCTACATACATTACAGGGCCATCGAATTTTGAGCAATTAAAGTTTCAGGAGTTTCTGGACCAAAGTTACCTAAGAAAACAACTAAAGCATTACAGCCAGCAGTTTTAACTTCTTCAACTGCTTTGAGCATATCGATTTCATTTTCTACTACAGTTTGAGCTTCGAAAATTTCACCATATTGTTTAGTGTAAGCTTCAACGATTGCTTTTCTACGATTTTCAGAAAGAGAAACGATAAAGCAATCACGACTTACAGCAATGATACCAAGTTTTACATTAGGAATATTATTAAACATGAATATACTCTCCTTTTATATATACACTAATATATTTACTATTTTATTATTTTGTTTTTGTGCTTAGGCACAATCAAGAACAATTAAAGAATACCATGTAGTGATGTTTTTGTCAATAAAAAATTTTTTAGAAAATTTATAATAATAGTTTAATAGAAAAGTCGTCTTTTTATAAAAGAAATGTTTCTGTGAAAAATATTGATAAAATAATATTTTTACTTATTTATAATAAAAAAGAAAATATATTAAAAAATCTGAAAAATTATAAAAATAAAATATTGACGGATAAATTCAAAGATGATATATTAAAAACAATAAATGTGCTTAAGCACAAAAGAGAGGCGGTAAATGATGAAATATTTATTAGGTTTAGATATAGGAACTTCAGCGACAAAGACAGTATTATTTGATGAAACTATGAAAGTTATAGCTTCAGCTTCAGAAGAATATCCAATGTATCAACCACAAAATGGTTGGGCAGAACAAAATCCAAAAGATTGGTATAATGCTTCCTTACATACAATTCAAGAAGTTTTGGCAAAATCTAAAATCAATCCTGAAGATGTAAAAGGCGTAGGTTTATCTGGTCAAATGCATGGGCTAGTAATGCTTGATGAAAATAATGAAGTAATTCGTCCTTCAATTATTTGGTGTGACCAAAGAACAGTAAAAGAATGTGAAGAAATCACTGCTAAGGTTGGAGCTGAAAGATTGATAGAAATTACAGCTAATCCAGCATTGACAGGATTTACAGCATCAAAAATTTTATGGGTTAGAAATAATGAACCAGAAAATTATGCAAGATGCAAACATATTTTATTGCCAAAAGATTATGTACGTTTTTGCATGACAGGTGAGTATGCAACAGAAGTATCTGATGCAAGTGGAATGCAATTATTAGATATTCCAAAACGTCAATGGTCGGATGAGATTTTAGAAAAACTTGATATAGACAAAAATTTATTGGCAAAAGTATATGAATCTCCAGAAGTAACAGGGTATATCAATGATGAATTTGCCAAATTATCAGGACTTAGCACTGATACAGTAGTTGTAGGTGGTGCAGGAGATAATGCGGCAGCAGCTATTGGTACTGGTATTGTAAAAGACGGTAAAGCATTCACTACAATTGGTACAAGCGGTGTAGTATTTGCACATACAGATAAATTAAGTATTGATCCAAAAGGTAGAGTTCATACTTTTTGTTGTGCAGTACCAGGTTGCTGGCATGTAATGGGTGTAACACTTGCAGCAGGTTTATCACTTAAATGGTTCCGCGATAATATAGCTGATAATTATAAAGCAAAAGCAGAAGAATTGGGAAAAGATCCATATGTACTCATGAATGAAGCAGTAGCAAAAATTCCATGTGGCAGTGATAGATTGATGTATTTACCATATTTGATGGGCGAAAGAACACCACATCTTGATCCAAATTGCAGAGGCGTATTCTTTGGTTTATCTGCAATTCATACAAAAGAAAATATGATGAGAGCTGTCATGGAAGGTGTAGCATATTCACTTAGTGATTGTTATGACATTTTGAAAGAAATGGGCGTAACAGTAGATGAAATGATGGCATGTGGTGGCGGTGGCAAAAGCCCAGTATGGCGCCAGATGCTTGCAGATATGTTTGAATGTGAAGTAAAAACATTGACTTCTGAAGAAGGTCCAGCATTAGGGGTAGCTATTTTAGCTGGTGTAGGAGCTGGAATTTTCAAAGATGTAGTATCTGCTTGTGATGAATTTATCAAAACAGGAACAAATTGCAGTCCAATAAAAGAAGAAAGTGAATATTATAAACAAGGACATGCTTTATACAAGAAAGTATATGCGCAATTAAAAGGTTGTTATCAGGATTTAGCTAAGTTATAAATTTTATATATTTAAGAGGAGAGTAAATAATGGGAACAATAAAATCTGAAGTAGCATTTCAAACGACATCAGCAAGTCGTGTAAAATTTGTGAGAATTTTCGTATTTGTGGTTGCTGGTATGGCAGGTTTATTATTTGGTCTTGACCAAGGGGTTATTTCTGGAGCTTTACCATTTATTGCCAAAGAATGGGAACTTACAAGTCGTTTACAAGAATGGGTAGTAAGCTCTATGATGGTAGGTGCAGCTATTGGGGCAATTATTGCTTCAAGATTATCTTCTGGAATTGGTCGTAAAAATCTTTGATGATTGGTGCTGCATTATTTATTGTGGGTTGTCTTGGTTCTGGTATGGCAACAAGTGTAGAAATGCTGATTGGTGCTCGTTTGATTTTAGGTCTTTCTGTAGGTATAGCATCTTATACAGCTCCATTGTATTTAGCTGAAATGTCAGACAAAGATGCTCGTGGAAGTATTATTTCTGGTTATCAATTAATGGTTACAGTAGGTATTTTAGTAGCTTTCTTATCTGATACTTATTTTAGTTATACTGGTGATTGGAGAGCTATGCTCATGGTCATTGCTATTCCAGCAGTAGCACTTATTTTATGTGTATTAGCATTGCCTGAAAGTCCTCGTTGGCTTGCTTCTAAAGGTCGTTTCCAAGAATCTGCTAATGTATTAAGTTCTATGCATACTAATGTTGAAATTGCAAAAACTGAATTACATGATATTAAAGAAAATTTAAAAGTAAAACAAGCTGGTTGGGAATTATTTAAAGCTAATAAAAATGTTCGTCGTGCAGTATTTTTAGGTGTATTACTTCAATTTATGCAACAGCTCACAGGCTTCAATATCATTATGTATTATTCTCCAAAAATTTTAAGTATTGCAGGTTTCTCTTCTACAGAAGAACAGATGATAGGTACTGTAGTCAATGGTCTTGTATTCGTTTTAGCAACTATTTATTTGCTGTAGGTACTGTTGATAAATCTGGTCGTAAACCAGCATTATCTAGATGTTTTGCTATAATGGCTGTTTCCTTATTTGTTTTAGGTCTTTGCTTCTTTGGTTTAGAAAGTGGAAATACATCTACATGGATTCCTTACTTATCTGCTGGCATGGTAATTTTAGCAATTATTGGCTTTGGTTTTGGTGCAGGTCCTGTTGTATGGATTTTATGTTCTGAAATTCAACCACTTAAGAGCCGTGATTTTGGTATTGCTTGCTCTACAATGACTAACTGGTTATCTTGTACTTTAATCGGTGCTACATTCTTAACTTTACTTGATACATTAGGTTCTACAATGACTTTCTGGCTCTATGCAGCATTGAATGCTTTATTTGTATATTTAACAATTAGCGTTATGTACCTGAAACAAAAGGTGTAACATTAGAAAAATTGAACAGAACCTCAGTGGAAGGTAAAAATTAAAAGATATCTGGTTGTTAATTAAATTTGATGAG